>Ga0113563_10000038_pt1 | contig 40045 bp, 54 predicted proteins | sample Mud3Dept3metaG_FD_80117 | JGI IMG/M metagenome (GOLD analysis project Ga0113563, IMG submission 80117) | Freshwater wetland microbial communities from Ohio, USA, analyzing the effect of biotic and abiotic controls - Mud 3 Core 4 Depth 3... | ecosystem: Environmental > Aquatic > Freshwater >... | reverse complement strand
TAGCCGCGCAGGAGTTCGCCGATGTCCTGCACCGGCTGATCCGAGACGACCGACGGGCCAGTCATCACCGGACCCGCCGCGCCGAGGACCTCACTCCACTCCTTCGCATCCGCGCGCCTGCCCACCGTGCGCTCCAGCTTGCCGGCGAGCGACGCGAGGAAGGCCTCGACCAGCGACCCGTAGTTCTGCTTGAAGTCCGGCCGGTTGACGATGCTCTCCCGGCACGACTGCAACTGGATCTTCTGGTACTGCTCGTCCTCGCAGCGCACGAGCAGGTCGTGCTGGTCGAGCGGGAACTCCTTGTGCGAGGTGCGGAGCGTGACGTAGACCTGCTCGCTGAACCGCCACACCTTCAGCCGATAGCCGAACGGCGACACGAGCGAGCCCTCAGGCGTGGTGTTGTAGTGGATCACCGGCACGGCGAACCGCTTGCGAGGCGAGTCGAGCTTCTCGCAACACGTCGCGATGCGCGTCGGGATCTCCTGCCCGTTCTTCGTCACGAAGGTGGAGTTGCAGAGGTAGTACCCCTTCTCCGGGATGAAGTGGACCCGGCCGAAGGTGACGCTGCGCGGGACGAGGATGCCGACGCGATCCACGTGGCCCTTCCGACCCTTGAACACATCGAAGTCAGAGGTCGAGATGGACTCGTCATCGAAGGTCGTCTGCACGACGTTCGGCGGAAGGTGCTGATGCTGCGCGGCCGGCGGACCCGCGAGGCCGGCCAACTGGCTGAGGTCGGTGATCGGGGTGGGGTTCTGCTCGGACATGGTGTCTGCTCCTCAGGACGTGGTACTTGGTCAGGTAACTGAAAAGGGGCGTGCTTACCGAGCACGTCATCGTTTGGCTATTGAAAAGGGTCGGATCCACTCCCGGCCGGTCTGACCCCGTGATCAGCGGTGCCAACCATCGGAACCACGAGCAGCCCGTCGCGGGTATCGCCGCCGAAGCGGAGGTCGTGCTTTTTTCATGCCCGCCCGACCCTGACGGATTATACCGACGGCTCCTCCGTTGCGTTGAGGTCCGGCGAGGAGAGGTCAAAACCCTCCCCGACGGCCGTGTCCACTGCCGACTTCCTCGGCTTGCTGCGCCGATACTCGGCGGGCGTCTGGGTCCCGAACATCTGCCGGACGATGGCCCCCTGCTGGTAGCGGACCATCGACTTCGGCTGACGCGGCACGGTCTCCCCGTTCGGGAGTCGCCGGGGCTTTGCACCAACCCCAAGCACCTTCAGGTAGAAGCTGCCCCACCCACTCGGAAGTCGGAAGTAACCCTTCTTCGCCGTCGTCGCCATCATGTGTTCGATGATGGCTTCGTAGAGGAGCTTTGCCGTCGCCCGCGAGATGGAGCGGTGCGCGTGGCGCTTCATGGTCCGGACGATGAGGTTGAGCACCTCCTCGGTCTGCGGGATGCGGCCGGCCTCCTCCTCGTTCAGGGCCGCGAGCTTTTCCGTCGTGCGTTCGGGCAACATCTACCTCACCTCGCTCAGGAACGCGGAGATGTCATCGACCTGCGCCGAGACCTCCACGGGGTTGGCCGGCCTCGGATCCGACGCGAAGGCAGTCTCCGCCGTCACGCTCGGTACCTCCGGCGGCACGATGGTCGGGCTCGTTTGAGGAGCCGGCGGAGCAGGAGCCGGTTCGTCGGCGGGCGGTCGGACCTCGCCGATCTTGAACTGGAGGTCCACGAGGCCGGACGCGAGCCGGATATCGCTGTCGGTGGTCTTCATGTTGTGCCGGGCGTAGTTGAGGCTCCGTTCCAACCCGCGCAGGTCGTCGAGCCCATCCTGAGCCGCGTGCCACTTCTTCCGGAGGTCGGGCAACTGCGCTGACGCGCCGGCCACCGAGAGCGCCGTCTTCCACGCGCGGGCCTCCCGCTTGGCGGTCGCCAGTTCGCGCTCGACCTCACTCGTCAGCGTCAGGAGCCGGTCCTGATGCCTCCGACAGTCCTGCAACTTCTCCAGCAGGTACGTCGCCCCTCTCACGCTCGAATGGTCCAAGGGGACCTTCATCCCCTCCAGTTCCCGGTAGATCTCCGCTATCCGTTCTGGCGTCATGTTTCACTCCTGCAAGTCTCGGGTACAGTTCCTTGGCCTCGCGCATCTTCTGTACGGTCTCTTCCTTGCTCATCACCCCGCCGATCCAGAGGTCGGTGTAGACCTTCGTCAGCAGGTTCGGCGTCTGGAGGATGGCCGCCAGTTGCGCCGCATCCATCGAGATCGGCTCGCCCTTCGGATCGTGGAAGGTCACGGTCATCGAGGACTCGAAGCTCCGGAAGTCGTCGCCCACCTTGACGGTCCGCTTCGCCGAGACCTGCACCGTCACGTTGCGGACGGAGAGCGACTCGGCTCGTGCAACCAGTTCAGGCGCGGGCTCGGGAATACTCATCAGGCACCTCTCGTTCGAGGTAGGCGCGCACCCACGGGAGCACACGCTCGTACATCAGCGTCTTTTGCGCCGGGACGCGGAGCAGGTAGGCCGGGTGCGGCAACGGAAGCAGGGTGAACGGGCGGTCTCCGAAGTCCACCTTCATCCACCACGGCGTCATCACATCCGGGATACCCTCGACCTTCCCGACAAGGCCTTCGAGTGCAGGCCGGCCAAGCGCGATGAGGATCTTCACGTTGACGAAGGTCCCCAGTTCCCGCTTCAGCCACGTCTCCTGACACACGTTGATCTCGCGCGCCCGAGGCCGGCGGTTGTTGTAGGTGTGGCACTTCACGATGTTAGTCACGAGAATCTTCCGGCGATCCAACCCGAGGCGGTTCAGCCACACTGCGAACTCATCACCACCACGGCCCACGAACGGCACGCCAGCCTCGTCCTCCTCCGAACCGGGGTTCTGGCCGATGACCATGATCTCGGCGTCGCGCGGACCGACGCCGGGGACCACCCGCATGGCCTCATCCCGGCAACCGCAACGGCGGCACGCCAGCAGATCGGCAAACCACGGCACCGAGTCGTACATCGAGGTCGGGTCGGTGCCGTTGATGGCGTGGATGTCCACCGTCACCGAGCGCCCCCTATCTCCTCATCGGCCCACTTGTGCGCATCGCGGAGGTGGTCTTCGAGCGTCGGCCAGTCCTGCGCCGTCTGCTTACACGCGGGGCAGCGGATGGGAATGGGCGGCGGTGTCGTCAGGTCCGCGAGGACCTGCCCGAACTCCCGGACACTTCCGTCCACCCGGTAGAGTTCGCCCCACGACGGTCCCATTGAGACCTCGACGGCGAAGTTCCCACCGACCTGCGACAACGCACCGACGCGGTGCGCCAGTTCAACATGCCGGTCCACTGGAACATGCACGTCAAGCTGGTAGAACACCCGGTCGTAGAGCGGGATCACCGAGGAGAAGCCCGCCATCTCCGCCCCCGCCCGGAACTCCGACTCATGGCGAAGGAAGGCAAGCATCATCTTGAGCGCCGTCGAGACCGACTCCATCACGACCGCCCCGTGGACTTTCCGGCCCTCGCTCACGTGGATCCTCCGGCCGAGCCATGCCTCGACCATCGGCACCTCAGCCGTCTTCGCGAGGAGCCAGTCGTGCCACCTCGGGGCCGCCGCGACGAACTTCTCGACGTAGGTCGTAGCATCCTCCTTGAGGGCCTCGGAAACACGCGGAGTGTTCGGGCCGTGCGTCGCAATGTTCTTCCAGACGGTCTCGGCCTTAGCCCTATCGCAGGACCACAACGAGGCAAGGACCTCGTAGGGGTCCGTCGTCGAGATAACGGCCTTGAGCGCCGGGTCCCCGGAGAGCAGAGCAACCATCGTCAGGTCGGCGTACGGCCACGCAACGCAGACCCACCGCTTGTAGGTGTCCGCCTTGAAGTTCACGCGGTCGGCCTTCCGCACGTTCGAGAGGCTCGGCTGCCGACTGACGATACGGCCCGATCCACTCTCGTGAACCGTAGCCCAGATGGGATGCACCCGCTCGTCAGCCCACTGGTAGCCGGCCACACTCATCTCCATCAGGAACGAGGCGACCTGCTTCTCCAGTTCGTACGCCGCCCGCTGGCCCTTGAGCATCGAGGTGAGGACCTCGGCTGCGCGCCACACCTCGACGGCCCCCTCCTCGGTGAACGGGGGACGTGCGCCAAGCGGCTCCCGCAGCATGGTGGCCGCGAGCAGGGCATCCCCGATGATGGCCGGGGAGATGTCGCCACAGAGGCGGCGCACAACCGTCGTCGTCACCGGGGCCGACCACGTGTAGAAGGTCCGTTGCCTGAGCACCTCCCACACCTCACCCCGTACACTCGGATGCGCCTCGGAGAGGGGCACCTTCCACCCGCGAAGCTCGCCCCGGTACCGACCGGCGAATGTCACGCTGAGGAGCTTCGGCAGCCCATCACGCTCATGCCACGGAAGCGGGATGTTCGTCTCGACGAGGAGCCCGAGGGGATCGGGCACGTCAGTGAGAACGACCTCCAGTTCGCTGCGGGTCAGGATCATGAAAGCGGCCTCACGTACCGCTCGAACATCCCATCAGGTCCGATGAAACAGATCTCGGTCCACGCCGTGACGTACCACTCGCTCGTGTCCCCGCACAACCACGCCGCGCAGGCCCGGTCGTAGTACTCGCGCGCCGCGCGCTCAGTTGCTTTCGCTTCACCCGCGAAGGCTTCGAGGAGCTTGTCCTCCCCGTTCACCTTCACCCGGACCTCAAACCGTTGGCGTGGAAAAGGCATCTGTCCTCCGAGCGGCCCGTCTTGCCGCCGCCATGTGCGACCGCACTGTTGAAGGGTTCATCCCGAGATGTATCGCGATATCCCGAGGGCACGGGTCACCGACAGCGAGCGCCGCCGCGAGGACCTCGTGGATCTGCACGTCACGGTGCAGGCTGAAGAGCCGCCGTCCGAGCTTGTCGATGACATCCGCCGCCTCGATGCGGCCCTCGAAGCGGAACAGGCTCGGCTGCGTGCGGTAGTCCTCGATGCTCCGAGCGTTACGCAGCGGGTCGGATCGCCGCCGCTTCCAGTACGAGTAGAGGACGTTGCGCACGAGCGCGCTCAAGCTCGTGATGAAGCGGCCTTCGTGGACCTCGTAGTAGGCCCGGCAACGGCTCAGGAAGTCACGCTCAATGACGCGGACGTAGACCATCTGGCGCAGGTCCAACAACTCGTCCTCATCGAGGAAACGCCCCGCGAACTTCCGCAGTGACCAGAAAACGAAGCGGTCGTAGTCTGCTACAAGCTCTTCCACGGAACTCGGGACGTTGTGCGCCATTCATCCCTCCCTGAGACGCCAAACCATTTTCGGACCGGCGGAGGGAGTGTAGCACACCCGCGAACTGGACTGCAAGGCCCTTTGCTAACTTTACGGCATCGGGCAGGGCGGAAAGTTGCAGGGGACGCGAAGCTGAGGTGAAGGTGGAGGGAAAATGCCCTTTTATGCCGCAAACAGGTCGGCGTAGGCCTCAGCAACCCCCTCGGGAGCCGGCAGCCGGCGCAGGACCGTGACCCGTCCGTTCTCCCGGCGGTAGGGCGTCGCGTAGGCCTCGGTCCCCCATCGGGAGGCGACGACCACGAGCACGGCATCGACCTTCACCTTGTCGGCGCTCTGGATGAAGCCGTCGTAGACGAACACAACCCCATCTGCTCCCGAGGCCTGCACGGCACGCTTGAGCGTGAGATGGCGGTCCCGCACATCGAGAATCGGGACCAGTCCGATGGACTCCTGACCCCCCTCCGAGCCGACCGTCACGGCGCAGGGCGGGGCTCCTCCGAGCGGTAGGTAGGCGTGCATCGCTGAGACGAGTTGGCTCTCGATCTCAGCGAGCAGGACCTTTGCCCGGTCAGGAGACAGAGCCATCAGGGTCGCCCACGAGGGCGTTGGCGTCCCCGACGATCTCGGTCTTGGCCCTGAGCGTCGGCAGGACGGCAGCGGCAGCCCCGCGCTTCGGCCCCTCTGCGGGCTTCCCCGCTGCGGGCTTCGACGAGAGAGCCGGCTCCTTCACGACGCCGCCCCGCTCGACGACGAGCCCGGCATCGAGAGCGGCCGTGAGTCGATTCACGCCGAGCGACCAGATGGCCTTCACGAGGTCGTCGTAGGTGATGTCCGGAACACGGCTCTGCGCCGTCTTGAGCAACCCGGCCAGCGGCGTCGTGAGCAGGGTCGGGATCTTGATGGTCGGGTGGAGCGGGTAGTTGCGATCCCCGAGGACGAGGATCTCGGCTCGCTGAACAGGCATCGACTCTGGCATCAGGGTGTCACCGTGATTCGAGGGAAGGGAGTAGCTTGGAAGCCTTCGCAGCCACGGTCATCGACAGCTTTGATCATGAGCGAGAAGGTTCCCACCCGGCGGAAGGGACCGATCACGGGCAGCGGTCCGCTGCGCGCGTCTTCCATCGTGTAGTAGAACGCAGGGTAGCCGTCGCCAAGAGCTTCGATGCTGAGCGAGGTCACCTTGTTCGGGCCGGTGATGGTCAGCATCCCGGAGACCAGCGGGTAGTACGTCCCGACCTGCACCGAGGAGGGTCCGGTCATTCTCACGACGACGGGCTCGTTGCGCCGGGTAACTGTATTGAAGCAGGCCGAGTACCGCACGAACTCGGGTGCGTAGTTGCTCGGAGGGCTCGGGCATGGCGTACCTGAGCAGTCCCCGTTGGCGATGGCCCGGATGCGGTACGTTGTACCGATAGCCGGTGGAGGAAAGAGCGTGGCTGCAACCCGCCGCGTCGGACCAGTCCCAATCGTCTCGACCGAGGCCTTCGGCACCGAGAACTCGTAGAACTTGATGGTCTCAGCCTCGTTCCAGATCTCGAACGTGTAGCTGATCGTGATGTTCCAGTCCACGTCCTCGTGCTCGAACTCCACGGCCGTCGGGTTGAAGACGTATGTCTGTCCCCGCGCCGGCACGGCCACGAGGAGGAAGAGCAGGCCAACAACCCAACGGCGCATGGTGTCATCCTTTCGGTTCGGGCTCACTCGCCTTGATGCCGAGGCTGACGGCCGGCAGTCAACGAGGCTCGGGAGTCCCGGCGTTGATGCTGAGCGAGACGGCCTCGGACGGCTCGACCTGAATGTCCAGCGTGCCCGAGATGCTCCGGGTGCCCGCCCCGAGGTCGGCGTCCGCACTGCACGACACCTGCACGGTCCCGACCGGACCGAGCGTCTCGAAGACGGCGCTCAGGCCGTCGGCGGCCGGCGTCAGCGTGCCGATGGTGGCGTCACTGTTGTTCCACGCCGGCACGCCGTCGATGCGCGCCGGGTTGCCATACTGATCGACAGGCTGGATCGAGAGACTGACCTTCTGCGCGTTGGTGAGCAGGAGCATGAGATACCCTCCGTGGGCGACGAGCCCGAGACCTCGGGAGCGCACCCGCCAGAGGAACGTGATCTTCGGGGCCGGCCGAAGTATCCCCCTCAAAGCGTCCCAGATGCGCTGCCACATCGGGGACTTTTATACCACGTCTACGCAGAGAAGATCGTCTGAGACCCATCAGTGAGGAGGAAACGGTGAGCGCGCTCGGTCACCTCGGCCAAAGCCGCCCGCACGCCCTCCCCGGTCGCCGTCAGGGCCAGCACCGTATTGATGCCCATCTTCTGTCCAGTCCGGATATCGGTCCCGAGGAAGATGAAGCTCCACTTCCCCGTCGCCTCCTTCGCCCCGATGAGGGCCTTCACCTTGGCGAGGGTCATCTCCTTGCTGGCGTTGTCCTCCCCATCAGTCATGATGATGACGAGCACGCGGTCCTGCCCGTCGGCGATCTTTTCGAGGTGGTAGACGGTGGTCCCCACGGCGTCATAGAGCGCCGTGCTCCCCCCATGCTCCGGGTGGTAGTGCCCTTCAAGGCCGGCGGCCTCCATCACCGGCACGCCCGTGTAGACCTCGGTCACGGTCGTGTCGAAGAGCGTGAGCGCCGCACGGATCTCGGCCGGCGTCTCCCGGAGCATCTGGAGGTAGTCGTTGTAGCCGAGAACCACCTCCCGCTTGAGCCCGACCATCGAGCCTGACTCGTCGATGAGTGAGGCCACGTAGGTCCGCTGCCTGACCAGACTACCCACCCGCCACCTCCTCCTTCTTCTCCGGCTTCCCATTCTTCACCGAGATGTCGATGCTGCCGATACTGCCGTCGCAAGCCAGCCCAACCTGCTCACGGTGCTCGATGAGCACCTGCGCGAGGCCGCGCGCCTTGTCCACGCGGCTGCGGCCCTCGACCTCGACGACCCCGCGCGTGTCGCACTTGTTGCAGTGCCAGTGAATCCTCATGCTGCCTCCCTGAAGGCCTGCCGGATCGCACGGAACGTCTGGACGTGCAGCCGCTCGACCCCCTCGATGTAGCCGCCGGCCAGCGTGACCACGCACGGGATCCGTCGCCGCACGATCTCTCGCGCGATGAAGAGGTCCCGATTGTAGAGCGCGCGAGCATCCATCCCCTCGATGCCGCCCACCGTGTCGTGCTCGTAGGGGTCCATTCCCGCCTGCCAGTGAACGAGGTCCGGCTCGCGGTCGAGCGCCGCCGGCAGGTTGTCGAGCGCCTTGAAGTACTGGCCCGCGTCCCGCACGGAGTACCACTGCCCTCGCGCCGTCTTCTCCTCCTTGGCCTCGAAGCCCCCGTGGATATCGAAGTGGTAGAAGTGTGACGAGCCGAGCGTCATCGCGTCGGTGCCGTCGCCGTAGTGCGCGTCGGTGTCGATGATGAACGTCCGGGGGGTCCGCTCGACCGCGAGGTAGTTGAACGTGCAGAACGCCGCGCCCTCCGCGTACCGCGCGTGGTGCGCGCCCGACACCGGGTGCGCCACGATGGTCCGCTCGTGAAGCGCGAGGAAGGAGGCCCGCTCGTGTCCCCGCCAGATGCGCGCGACCGACTCGGCGAACGCCGGGCTCCACTCGAACCACTGGGACTCCGCCAGCGGGCGCGGCTCGCCCGTGCGCACGGCCTCGACGTAGCCGGGCTCGTGCGTCTGGGCAATGTGCCCCCAGACAACCTCGGGCTCGAAGGGCACGACCGGCACGAAGCGTAGAAGGCCCTCCCGGTTGGCCCGCGCGACCACGGCCCTCTGCTTCGTGGTCGAAGTCAGCGGCGCGGCAGTCGAGTGGTACTTCGGATCCCAGACGGTGAGTAGTCGGTCGTTCACGCTTGGCCTCCTTGGATGGTTGCTGCCTCCTGTTGCCGTTGCTGCCACCGAGCCCGCGCTCGTGCGGCCTTCTCCTGCCTCGCGATAGCGGCCCGGTTCGTCGCCGCCTTGCGCGCGTCCTTCACCCGGCTCGTGAGGAGACTCCGGCTCGTGGTGAGCAGGCGCTCCTCGGCATCGATCTCCCGTCCGATGCGCGCGAGGTCCGCTCGGCGCTCCTTGAGCTTGACCTGCGCCGCGAGGATCCGCCGGAACTCCTTCTGCTCCCCGCGTGTGAGCGTAGTCGCGAGTCCGGCCGGGCCGATCTTGATGCGCGCCGCCGCGAGGGTCTTGCGGAGCGCCGCCGGCTGGAGGCCGGGGATCAGCCGGGTCGCCAACTCGAAGTAGACCCGGACGAACGTCGGGCCGTGCGACGCCTCTGTCCCGAGCTTGCCAAGGTTCTGCAAGATACCGTGGGTCAGGCAGTGCGCGACCTCGTGGAGCACGACGGAGCGGACGCGCGCCCATCCCGGTAACCGCACGAGGCTGCCCCAGTGAGCGGTCGCCGACCCGTGGTGCTTGGCCTCAATCTCCGGGACGGTGTAGCCGAACAGGAACGCCGCCTGTTCCGCGATCACCTGAATCGCGGTGAAGTCGAGCTTCTCCTTGGCGTCGGTCGGCCGGAGGTGGGCGTTCTCCCACGAGTACACCTTGCTGCGTTGGGAGTCCCTCATCGAGCACCCCCTTCGAGGGCGGCGAGGACCCCGCCGAGGGTCCCCGCCTCCTCCCGACCCACCTTTCGCGCCGCCCGCGTCGCGAGTTCGTACTCGGCCCACGCCTCCTCGTCCTCCACGTCCTGAAGGTCGTTCGGGTCGTCGAAGGGCGTGTTCTTCTCCTCCCACTGCGCCTCGCGCGTGGCGTCCGGGTCCGGCACGAACGTCGTGCGGTGCGGCGCGGGGCACGCGAAGCCCATCCGGCCGTGCTCGTCCTTCCGGTGGCCGCAGTGCTCGCAGAGCGCGAAGTCGGGCGCGTCCACGGCGGCCTGCCGGCGCGCGGCGGCCTTGCTCTCCTTGGGCTCGGGTGGCGCGGGCTTGCGCCGGAGCTTGGGCTCGGGCAGACCGGCGAGGCCCGCCTCGACGAGGCGGTTGAGCCAGACGCGGCACTCGTTGCGCGTCGCCTTGCCCCCGCGCCCGTAGGCGGCGCGGACGCGGCGAAGCTGATCCTCGGTAAGCTGGAGCTTGAGATTCAGGGTCATGCGGTCGTCACCTCCAGCAACAATCATACCACACCGACGGCTGAAAGTCAAATTAGCCGTTTTGGCGTGGATCCTGAAAGTAGGGTCTCGACCGTCTCGGCGAACTCGCAGCGGGTGCAGGCGACGTAGCTCTCGTGCCGGAAGTAGGCGTGGTAGACATCCCCGTGCGCCGCAGGCTCGCCGGCCGGGTGGAAGACCTTCTCGCCCTCGACGAGGGAGGCCTTGCCGCCGCAGAGCGGGCAGGTCAGCGGCGCGCTCACGAGTCCCTCCGCGTGACGACGTTGAGTTCGCTGGCCGGGAACAGGCTGCCGAGGGCATCGTGGCCGAAGGCCTCGTAAAGCTCGGTGAGCGTGCCCGTGACCTTCCAGAGGGCCATCTCGCCCGGCTTGTAGGCGCGGAACGTGGAGCCGCCGGCCTTGGCGACGCGCGCAAGGTGCTCGGCCTTGAGATCACGTGCCTCAGCCGGAGTGACCTCGGCGGAGACCGACAAGGGAGCCCAACCTCGCGGGATGCGGTGGAAGAAGATGGCTGTCATGGGGACAATCTTACGTCCCCGAGGGCTGAAAGTCAAGTAGCTCTCGTGGAGAACGTCCGACGCGCCGGCTTGTTCTGGGGCTCCTCGCATCCGCAGTACCAGTCCGCCGGCACCCCGCCGCGAGCGATGATCTGCTGGACGGTGAAGCTCTTGCCGCACTCGAAGCAGACGACTCGCTGCATCACCACCCGCCTGATGCCGAGGGCCTCCCGCACGGCCGCGATGTGGTCCTCGGCCTCCTCGATGGTGAGGAGCCGCCCCATCGACCTCGCGAAGCGGAGGCACTCCCGCGCCATCTCCTCGTGAGCCTCCGGGACGAGCCACCTTTTGTTCGGCGGATCCCAGTACCCGCCGAGCTTCTTCAGGCACTCCTTGGCCCAGTAGGAGGGGTTGCCGGTGAACACCACCCGGCCGGGAGGGACCGCTCGATTCCTCTCGTCGTAGTCGAAGGCGTCGAGGTCCTCGTACTCGGACGGCCTCACAAGAACACCTCCACCTCCCGGACGGGCACGAAGATCGCGTACCCGTGCCGCTGGAAGAAGATGTAGCCGCTACTGAGAGCCAGCGACGTGTCCTTCGCGTCCTTGACGCGGTGCTCCTCGAAGAACCAGTTGTCCTTGCGCAAGGCCACCTTCCGGATGACGGCCTTGGCCTGCCGGAGATCCTCCATCGCCGTGAGCGGCACGAGGCGGATCTCGACGCCCTTCTTCACGTGCCACCGCATCGGCAGCGGGTGTGCCTCAAGGAACTCCAGCACTTTCCTCACGGCGAGCGCGGTCTCATGCTCGTTGCACGTCGAGGCCGCGAGCGCGAGGAGCTTCTGCACACGCGCGAGGTGCTTCTCCTGATCAATCAACATCGGTCTGCTTCCCGGCCGTCAATGCGCCCATGTGGAGATGGTACGTCTGCCGGGCCTTCGAGGGCCGCGCGTCCGGCCACTTGCCCTTCACGTAGGTATCCACCCGGCCGAGCGCCTCGTCCCTCGAAGTGGACATGCGCATGAGCGCCTCGACCTCGGAGCCCGTCTTCACTTCGGTGTCGAGCCCGAACAGTTTCAGCCGCACGACCTCGACGGCCCCGAGCGCGAAGCTCAACTTCCACGACTCCTCCGCCCCCGGTTCGAGCAGCGAGGGGTAGACACCGTAGTGCGGATCGGTAAGGTCGGCGACGTGCGCCTTCCAGCCGGCATCCATCAGCCGGCGAATCTGGACCTCGATGCGCGAGAGCATCCGCAGGGCCGCGTCGGCGTCGAGAATCGAGCCGACGAAGACCACAGTGACACCGGCCGTCCGCTGGCCGAGGAGGATGCGACAGCCGCAGCCGGCCGCAATGGTCGCCGCGAGTTGCTGCACCCACGGGTCGGCGTCGATGATGGCCTGCCGCTCGACGACCTCGGTCTGCGCGATATCGCCCTCGGTGAGCCGGTGCTCTGCGAGGAGTCGAGCGACCGCGAGCGCAGCGGCAGCCGCCTCGTGCTCGTTGGCCGACTTCGAGAGCGCGAGGAGCTTCCAGATCTTCGTGATGGCCGAGGCACGGTCGCCCATGCCCAAGGTTTACCCGGCCGGCGGCGTTTTCGTTGAGGCGTCGTCGTAGATCGTGGCGCGGAGGAGGTCATGAAGCTCGACGCTCTCAGGCGGCCCGGCCGTCAGGTGGAGGAGCAGGATGTCGAAAAGCGGCAGCGACATCACGGCGCAGTCCTTCACCCGGAAGGCCGCGAACACCGGCCCGGTCTTCGGGATCTGCGCCGGCTCAGGTAGTCCCGGTGTCGTCGGTGGGTCGAACTTCCTCGGGAACGGGAGGAGGCGGCCCTTCTGCGGTTCGTCGGAGGACATCCCAGAACTCCGGGGAGCGGAAGTCGTGAGAGGGGTCGAGGGCGAGGCCGAAGGTGTCCCACCCGGCTCGGGGCCGCGTCGCAAAGAGTTCCACGCGGCGCGCATCCGGCATAAGAGCCTCGATGCGCTCCTGAACCGCTTCTGGCTTCTTCGAGTGTCCCTCAGGCTTGAGATGGAGGACCAGTTCATCGTCTTCTCGTGCGAAGACCTCGGCGAGGGTGCCGTCACCTTCGAGGTAGTTGCTGAGCGAGGAGCGCCACGCCTTCAGCGGGCCGCGCACGCCGATGAGGACCTCCTCCACCTCGCCGCGCGTCCAGTAGCCGATGCCCTTGCGGCCGACCTTGTGCCAGTACCACTTGGTTTTGTAGGAGAAACCCCAGTCCTCCAGCACGCGGAAGGGGTCGTCGCCGAGCGGGGTCGTGGCCCAGAGGAAGCAAACCGAGGCCGGGGCCGCGATGCTCTTGACCGGCATCGCGCGAAGCTCGGCGAGGCTCATCGTCGGGTACTTCTGGGCGGACCCGCTCGTGTGGGATCCGCCCGTCTTCACGTTGCGGTACCGCCAGCAGGGGTCCGCGAGGATCACGTCGTACATCTTCAGACGCCCTTCTCGGCGAGTTGCTTCTGCTCCTCGAACACGAGCGTCAGGTTCCTCCGAGGGTTCTTTCCCGGCTCCTGCACACCGTATTTGTAGCTCATCTCGACGACCTTGAGGAGCTTACCACCTGCGTTGCAGGTTGCGTTGCCGATCTGCGGAGTGACACGGCCCTCGATGAGGTCGCTCATGAGCCCGCTCATCAGGTTCGCAAAGTCGGAGGCGGTCTTGATCCCCCTCTGCGCCACCTTCAGGCTTCGAGGCTTCTCCTTTGCCTTTCCTCCGCCGTTGCCAGCCACTTCCGGATCTGCTTCAGTTGCTCTCGGTTTTTTCGCCATGTCACCTTCTCCTTTTCGATAGCTCTCCGACGTTTCCTGTAGTCCTCCCTCACCGCCGGGTAACACGGGGTGCAGGACCAGAGCATCCCGTTCTGCCACGGCCAGTTACCGACAGCGGTCCGGTAGATCCCTGTAAGGGATTGCCAGACGTTCGACTCAGTTTGTGAGGGCTTTTTGCCACAACCGACGCAACGTGGAGGAACGGGGAGGAGCCTCCTCAGAGGTCGGGTGGGGTCAAGGAGGACGCAGACACTCCGGCCACAATCATCGACGATCTCGTGAGGCTCCCACCCGAGGTCGTACAACACCCGGACGATGTTGCGTTGGTGGTCCCAAGTACGATCCCGGAGAAGACGACGCCGGTACTCCTCGATCTGATCTGGGCTCCACCCTTGGCTTCGCTGCCACTCCTCCCACTCGAAGAGGCCCTGCATCGGGTAGCGCCGGCAGATGGCATCCCACAACCGATGACGATTCAGCGGGCGGTAGTTATGCGCCCTGAGGACCTCCTCTATCAGGTCGGCGCGCGTCCGCCACGGGTGCCGTTGACAGTCAGGGAACTGGATACTCGCCCACTTGCCCGCAGGCAGCCGGAGCAGGATCCCCGTCAAACACCCGGATGCGTAGACCCCGAGAACCTTGTGGAAGTGGTACCCGCATACGCAGGGAACCTCCCACACCGGGGCGTCTTCCGGCCCGAGCCAGTCGCCGATCACGCAGAAGGTATACCGCTGGCTCCTCCGCCGCGTTGAGCCTCAGCACCACCCGCCGCGACCGTCGCGCTTGGCGTACTCGATGACCTGCCGATACCGCTCCGGATCGCGGGAGTGCTCGAAGAAGATGAAGTCGAGGCCGTAGGTCAGGCACCGGCCACAGATGCCGGGGCCGGCGTAGTTCTTCTTGTCATAGGTGTACGTCCGCTCGAAGGTGGCCGCGAGATCCTTGTCCCACGGCTCCTGATAGCACATGCCCGTCACGTGGAAGCGGTCGTGCGCCTCACGGAGCCAGTCGCCCTCGCCACCTTCGTCCTCCGGGCGTCCGATGGTGTTGCGGAAGCTCGGCCACCCGCTCCACCGCTCCGGCGTCCAGTGAACATAGAGCGGCAGGTCCGGGCCGACGATGCGCCGCAGGCCGTCGAGGTACTCCAGTTGCGCGTCGCCGTCGCAGGTCCAGTCGTTGATGTCGTTGATCTCCCACCCCCACTGGAGGGCCACGAGCCGGTTGCCGACGAGCAGCCGGTCGAGCCGGGGCTTGATGCGTTCGAGGTGCCGGTCGAGCGAGTCGTTGGCCTCGAAGTGGATGACGCAGACCGGGACCTTCTGCCGCTCGAAGCAGAAGTCCACCGACATCTCGTAGAACTCGAAGTTGTCGGTGTGGTCGAAGCCCCACTGCGGGAAGCGCGGGTAGGTCGTCTTCCAGCCGAAGGGCACGTGGGTACCGGGGTAGGCGTCAAGAACCTCCCGCTGTATCGCGGGGGGCATCCCCGGCAGCATGAAGGTTGGCCGCTCGAAGTTGTGGAGCGCATCGAGGAAGTCGCCGCTCCAGTTCCGCACCTGCTCGCGCGACGGCCGCCAGTCGGGAGTTGGCTCCTCAGGCTCCTCAGGCTCTTCGCCTTCCACCTGCCACTCCGGTTCGTCGCGATCCTTACGCTCGGCGGCGAGCAGCCAGTTCCCGTACTCCCGGTGCGGCGGGATGAGCCGCTGCCACGCGAAGTGCGCAAGATCGTGGATGTTGGGGTCGAAGCCGTGGCCCTCACGGAAGCGCCGGGCAGCCTCGGCGAGTTCGGTCTGCACGAAGGAGTCGTAGGTTGGCTTCACGATGCCCTCACGATCACGCGGCGAGACGAGCCGGTGCGGTCCTCGCTGCCGTCGGTTCCTGCGGTGATGAGGCGGATCTCATAGGTCCCCGGCGTGTCGAAGCGGAAGGTGTGGTCGGTGTCGTTCGCCGGCACGGGCACCGTGTGCTCGTCCCTCCACTCGGCGAGGTTGACGCTGCGCCGTTGCCACCGGAAGGACTTGGCCTCCCCCTGCGTGACCTTCGCGACGCAGCGGACCGCGAGCGGCGCGCTCCCCTCGACGGGGAAGCGGGGCTCGCTGATCGTGGCCTTCACGGGCTGCTGGTTCGGCCGGTCGAGCGGGATCCTCGGATCCGGCACGTAGCCGACCGGGCGCTTGCGCCGGCTCGGGTCGGCGTTGCTCATCCACTCGGTTGCGTGGGTGATGCGGTTGGTGCCGTGCATCACGGCCCACCACCGCCGCCAGCCCCGGTTGCGGTAGCACTCGTAGACCTCGTAGTTGCCGCCGCCCGGCGCGGGATCGTAGTGAAAGACGAGGCGCTCCTCGGTGCAGATCTGGATGCGCATCTCGTAGGGGAACGGAGCCCAGTCGTCGAGGGAGCCGTCAGCGTGACCGAAGCGGATTTTGTTGAGCGGCGAGGAGACGACGGCCGTGCCGATCATCGCGGGCGTGACGAAGCGCGGCACCCACCGGCCGTCGGAGAACTCGTAGTACTCGCCTCGCGGCTCACCGATGCGGTCGCGGCGATGGCGTACCCAGTCGGTGAGGAAGTCCCAGACCTCGAAGCTCTTGCCGGTCTCGACGTTCTTCTGGAAGATGGCGCGGCCCTCGCCCTTGTCGCCCCACTGCTCCCAGAAGCAGTGCATCACGCCGTTGTTGCCGGAGTCGGCCGGCCAGTCGGTCTCGTCGCCGACGATGTAGGGGAGCACGTCCACCGGGCCGGTGATCGGGTGCTCGTTGGGGTTGTCCACCGGCAGCGGCGTGAACACGGGACCTCCTTCGTCGTCGAAGGGCTTGCGCGCGGCGGTCAGGTCCGCCTGCTCCACGGTGAGCGCGCCCTTGGTGTTGTTGCCGGCGATCACGAGGCGGGAGACCGGCGTGTCGGTCGTGGGCGGAACGAGCGCCACGTCGATGTACGCGGCCTCGAAGTTCTTCAACTGGATCACCTGCATGTCGCCGGCCGGCCGCAGGATGACGCTCGCGCGCCCGCTGTCGTCGTCGGCCGTGGCGGTCGCCGCCCATTCGACGCCCTCGACGAGCGTGAGGAGCGGCACGCCCTCCTGCTTGTTCGGCGTCACGGTGATGTCACGGAAGAAGGGCGGAGTGCCAGCCTTCACGAGGCGAGCCGGGCCGTAGTACCCGGTACCGTGCCAGTCGCGCGGGCCAGCGATGACGATGTTGTCCATCGGGAGCACCGCGACGCGCGTGGTCCCCTCGAAGATCCAGATCGCGTAGTCCTCGGCCCGGTCGCTCGGCCAGCCCACGTGCGCCGCGACGCAGAGCCGGCCGTTGGTGGCGCGGAGCGACTGGCCGAGCACGCGGACGCCGGGCGTGAGGCACGTCCACTGCGCGCCGTCGAGCGTGCCGCGCCAGAGGCCCGGATGCCCCTCGGAGTAGTCGCCGTAGTAGAGGCAGCCGTCGTAGACCGTGAGCGGGCCGCCGACGTAGAAGGCCGGCGACCAGTCGAAGGGGCCGGTGCCGGCGGGCCAGAGCTTCGCGGTCGCGGGGGCCACGAGCGCGACCTCGCGCCGCGAGTTGTTGTCGCCGCCGGGCTCGCGGCTCACGACGTAGCGGCCGTCGGGGAGCCAGCCGGCTGGATAGAGGCCCGGTCCCGGATGCGACGCGAGCACGCGGCCGTCGCGCACGTCCACGAGGTTGCAGGACGCCGCACCGCAGATCAGGTACGGGTAGCAGAGCTTGGGCCACCACCCATCGACGACGTTGACTCTCATCGGCTCCCTCCGTTGAGGAGAAGGTACAGCAGGAGGAAGCCGTTGGCCAGTAGCAACACGCCGAGGAGGAGGCCCCCGAGGTGGGTGTCCTCCTCCCCGGCGATGTGGAGGAGGATCGTCGCGGAGATGAAGAAGTCGATGATGAGCACGAGGACGGCGAGGACTTCGATCACGCCCGAGATGCTACCTCAGGGCGCGACCTCGTAGGTCTTCTTCACCTCGCCGGCCTTGGCCGAGCCCACCCGCATCTGCTCGTACCAGACGAGCTTGTGGATCTTGCCGAACAGGCCCTTGCCGTCGCGGTAGTCACGCATGTGGCCGCGCCGGATGTGCAGGGAGACGTGGCCGGGCTCGGTGGGCGAGGTGCCCTCGCGCGGCTCGTGCATCACGTGGGTGACGGGCTCGACGCGGAGCACCTTGAAGCGGGTGAGCGTCCGCTTGTCGCGGAGCGCCCGGCGGCGTTCGGGTCGCGGGTGGACGCCTTCCTCGACGACCGTGTTCGAGCAGTGCAGGAAGCTCAGGGCCAGCCAGATCGGCTCGCTGAGCCGGCGGACCTCGTGGGCGAAGTCGTTGATGACCGCTCCCATGTCGGTGTGCTCGGTCACGAAGGGCGGCGGCGTGTAGAACCACTCGTGCGGCACGCCGTCGTTGAGCCGGTCGTCGAGCACCGTCAGGCCGTTCTGCTCCCGCCGGCTGCGGTCGAGCACCGGGCCGAGGGCCTTGAACTTGAGGATGTTGCCGCGCTCGTCGAGCAGGATGCGGCTCTCCCCGCTCGGCACAAGCTGGTTGTGCATGTCGAAGAAGCTGTAGGTGTGCAGGAGCCAGCGGGCCTCGCGCGGCACCTCGAACTGCACGCTGCCCCGCTCGGCCCAGATCCACGGCTCGGGCCGCCCCTTGAAGAACAACTGGAGGTCGTGGCGGTACATGAGGAAGCCCCACCGCTCCGGCCCGCTCCACCGCTGCGTGCCGTGGACCTCGGAGACGATGCGGGAGGGCCGCTTGGACTCCAGCCACGTGACCGGATGCGGCGGGACGCAGCACGGGAACTTCGTCGCCGGCCAGTACTCCTCCTGCGAGTCCGCGAAGAAGTACTCGACGACGTTGCTGCACTCGTAGACCCCGCCGACCCGTTCAAGTTCGGCCGGGATGGTGCGCAACTCGTGCGCCTTGGTCGCCGTGGTCAGAATGTCGTCGTAGAGCAACACCCACCTCCGGCGTGATTCTACCCTCAGGGAGGGATGATTGTCAATCCCTGCCCCGGATGAGTGTGCCCACGGCCGCCTCGATCTCCCCTTCGGTGGGGACGTAGCCCTTCCGCTTCCCCTCGGCGATGAGGCACGTGCAGCGGTGGGTATCCACCCCCGGCCCGCCGGTCAGCAGGCCGTAGAGCCGCGCGGAGTCCAGCCGCAGGCAGGCCTCGGCGAGCGCGACCGCCTCGCGCCACTCGGCCGGCGTCCTCGGGTCCTTCATTCCAGAGCCTTGAAGAGCGCCGTCGGACAGAGGAACACCTCCTGCTGTCTCAACGCGGGCTCGTCGAGGCGGAGCGGCCGACCGAGCGTGTCGGGCACGACGCGGACGTGCTCCGCCCGCCCCCGGTGACAGTGCGCGCACCGAACCTCCGGGTCCCTCGACTCCTCCGCATACCGGAGCCTCAGCCCGGTGCCCTCGCCGCTCGCGGGCGGCGTCATCGTGCCAGTCATCTCACTACCCCCCTCAATGCACCACCTCCGGAGCCGGGAGCAACACGTAGGCCTGCCCGCTCGCCGGGTCCCCGACCGCCATCTGCCCGTCCCCCCTGAGCACGAACACCCACCCCGGCGGCACCGTGGCCCCGAGGCCCATCTCCCCCTCCGGCAACACCGTGCGCCCGAGCCTCGACCCGCTCTCGAACCCGCGCAGCTTCCACGCGAGCAGGAGCCACTCCCGCATCCCCGGCGGCACCTCCCCGGCCCGCGCCTCCAGACGCGCCCTCCCCCGCCTCCGCGCCCGCTCCACCCGGAACAGACTGGCGAGGTCCCGACGCGCCTCCCGCCACCCGGCCTCATCGAAGACCGCCGCCCACACCTGCCCGAGCGTGACCCGCTCCTCTCCCTCCATGCCCCTACTTTACCCGGCAGGAACAGGCCCGCGTTGAGACAAGGAGGACGCAGAAGGCCGCTCCCGGCTCCGCTCGGCCACAATCGGACCGGGACCAGCACGGAACAGGCACGGATTACTGGGGGAAACTCAGGGAGGCCCGAAAGTGGGGCCGGGAAAAATCCGGGGAAAATACAGACGGTGGCCTGCGCTCCGCGCACATCCTCATTTCCGCACATTTAGTGTGCGGAAACGGCACACTTACGGTTTCGTCAGCGCACACGCCCGATCACAGAATTGCAAGCGTTTGGGCCAAAAACGCTCATTTTCTTGTTTTGCGCCGTACGCACACTAGGACGCACTCGCAGTGTGCGCCCTAGATCGCAACACTTGAGCTTTGCCCTGCAAAGCGCACATTATGCACTTTCGCCCCTAGATCACACCCTAGTAAGAGGCCCTATATACGCAAAAAGCGAAAGTCCTAGAACAGGCCTGTTTTTGCAAAAAGGGCTCCTCTGGCCCCTGTGATCACAATTTGGACTTTCGCCTAGATCGGGCCTGCGCAGGCGCTTCTCCACTTTCGCCCCCTGCGGGGTCTTCTTGCGGGATCGGGGTTTTTCGGGGGTTTTGCGTTCGAGCCGCAGGACGGGCTCAAACTGAGGCAGGTTGAGCTTGCATCACAAGCTCAACCTGCCCGCTACAGGGACGCCGGCAGCCCGTGCAGGGGCGCTTCGCTGTACGCGCTCTTCTTCGGGCGGCCTGCATCACAAAGGGAGGCTGTACCCACGTTCGGGTGCTTCTTGGGCGTTGCCCGCATGAGGTGCCAGCGCAGGCGGCGCTTGCAGAGGGCGATCTGGGCGTCGAGGTAGGCCGGGCCGCCTCGGGCGCGCTCTGCCTCCAGTTCTGAGAGTTCCTGCGTGAGCAGGTCGATCTTGCTCGTGTTCATGTCCTGCCTCGAAAAGGCCTGTATATCGGCCGTTTTTGCCCTTTTTGGGCGGTTCTCAGGCGATCCTACCACGAAACAGGCGTTCGAGGTCACAAACGAGCACTTCGAGCCCGCAGGGACGCTTCGAGGCCCGATCTGCGCTCGATCTGCGCAGATCGGGCCTATATTGCGCTAAGTCTTTATTGCGCAGGCACTTCCCCAAGTTTACATAACATGTGTTATCGGACTCAGGCCTTTTCCCTAGCGTTTTCGGGCCTTTCGCTTTCGCTGCACATTCGCCCTTTCGCCCGCACACTGTGATCACAATCCTGTTGAGGCGCAGGGCAGGGCTCTTACAGTTTCGTCACAGAGGGCCTGCGGGGCGAAAACTGGCCCGCACACGGGCGAAAACGCCCTAGTGCGGGGGCCGCACATGTGCGCGCCGGCAAAGACTGTGCCGTATGCGCGCACGGGTCGCAGCTACCCGCCCATCTTGGCAACTGTGAACAAAGGCCAGAGTTCCCTTGTGGTCCTACGGCTTCTTGGGGGGCCTTCGCTTTCCTGACGCTCCCCACCGCTGACCTCCAAGGCGCTCATCAGGCGCAGGCGGCTATGCAGGGCGCGTCCCCACTGTTCCCATCGGCTCATGAAGAGCACCGGCACCTCCGGGCGTTCACTGAGCACCTCGCGCCACGCATCGAGGTCATCGGGGGTCATCTCGGGGGGCACGAGCCAGCAATGCAGGCGGGGGTCGCCCAGAGCGCGGGTATCGGGGCTTGTGAGGGCGAACAGGTCAGGGGCGTCACTCAGGGGCAGGGTCTCTCGGATGCGCCACACGTGGGGGGTGCGTTCATACACCGTGTCCGGGGGGCGGGCGGCGGAGAGGACCGCGAGGGGCTTCCACACGCTGATGCAGGTAATCAGGCGCAGGTAGGAGCTTCGGGCACTGCGAGGGGGCATCTCGAAGATGAGCGGCATGGGGGGCTTGAGTGGGAGGGCGGGGGGTCGAATCTTGCCCGTGAGGCGAATCACGCCGCACGTCCAGCCGGCGGTGAGGGCTGTCTCCATCGCGCGGTGCATCTGTTCGACGAGCGGCTTGTCCTTCAGGCGCGTGCGGGTGCCGGTGTCGTAACTACGCGCGGTCAGGTGCGTGGGCATCCACATGCCGGTCAGGCGTTGGTGCGTCTTCGGGTGGCGCGGGGGTGGCGGGAAGAGGGCCGTGACAGGTCGCATGTCAGGAGTACCGCATCCTCGGGAGCGGGGCAGGGGGCGTCGGTGGGGGGGCCGTCGGGCGTTGAGTCACGCCGCTGAGGGCAGGCTCGGGGGCGTGTGCGGAGGCCGGCGGGTGGTAGGGCTTCAGTCCCGCGCCCCAGTTCGGTCCCACCTCGGCCTCGGCCGTGTAAGGGACCTTGTGACCGGCCACCTTGATCGTGCTCATCGTGTGCAGGAGCGCCGGCAGGATGACATCACGCATCGAACGCCGGCCCCGGAAGACCACCTCGTCGTGCAGGAAGAGCAGCATCTCGACCGATTCACGCCACCCCTCGCGCTCAATCAGATTGTCTGCCCGGCAGATGGCAATCTTGAACACGTCCGCCGCGCCGCCTTGGATGGGGCTGTTCACGGCTTCCCGGTCGCCCTTCTCGCGCAGCCACCTCGGCGCGTTGGGACCGTAGAACTCGGTGAGCGGGCGCTCGCGCCCGAGCCACGTGGAGACCTTCTGCTCGGCTCGCGCGAACACGTGCATCCGCTCGATCCACGTGCTCAGCGTGTAGGCCTTCGCGTAGAACGTGCTCAGGAGCTTCTCGGCCGCCGGGATACTGATGCCGCCGTGCTCGGCGACCGTGGCGGCCGTCGCGCCGAAGAGCACCGCGAAGCCCATCGTCTTGCCCTTCTTGCGACGCGGGTCCTCGTGCCCGGCCTCGTTGTAGCGCGGGAAGCGGACATCATAGGCCAGTTGCGCGTTGCGATGATGAATGTCTTCACCCTTCAGGAAGGCGTCAATCCACTCGGGCTCGCCGCTCAGGTTGGCGGCCACGCGCAACTCGATCTGGCTGAAGTCCACGGCCCAGATCTCCCACGGGTCGCTCTCGGGCGCGCACGTGGGGTCGTTGGCCACGAGCGCCGCGCGCAGGTCGGGCAGGTACTCGTGCTCCTTGGAGTCCGGGATGCTCTGCTCGTTCATCGGCACGAGGCCCTTCTCGAACGCCTTGGCCTGCGAGCCCTCCCCGCCGGCACTCATGCGCCCAGTGGGGGCACCAAGCTGGTTGAACGGGAAGCGAAGCCCCGGCCCGAACTCCTTGATGGCCGCCCGGAGCTTGCGCACGTAGTTGCGGTCGTAGGCGGCCAGTTCGCGCCGCATAATCAGCTTCGAGACGATAGGGTGGGCTGACTTGTATTTGCCGAGCACCTCCTTGCCCGTGGCCACCTGATCGCTGTCGGTGCGCTCCTCGATCTGGACCCCGAGCCGGGTGAGCATCTCGCCGATCTGCGCCGGGGCGTCGAAGTTCACCGGGCCACCGTTGGCCTCGGAGATCTCCGCGTCGAGCGCGCCGATGCGCCCGCTCGATGGCCGCAGGATCTTGCCGTTGCGGCCCTTCACCTCGCCCCCGAGGTCGGTCTCGATGGCTTCGAGCACCCGGTCATCCCAGTACTGCACGTTGCGCACGCAGCGGCGGAACGGCAGGAGCAGGGCCTTCTCAAGCTGGTAGACGGCCCGCTGCCGGCCGAGGCGCTTCTGCACGTCCGGGTGGAACCAGAGCCGGCGCGTGCAGTCGGCGTCCGAACAGCCGTACATCACGGCCTCGTCCGGGTGCAGGTCGGCGAAGTTGCGCCCCTCGGTGAGCTTCTTGTAGGTGGGCTGTTCGAGGCTGAGGATGCGCTGGCTGGCGGCCTTCAGGCCGAAGGTCTTCTGGTTGCAGTCGTGCAGCCACACGGCCCAGAGCACCTCCTCGAAGTTGGCCGGCTGCTCCCACCCGTCGAGCAGCCAGAGCACCTCGTGGTCGTACTTGCAGCCGTACCAGAGGCTCGTCACCCCGGCCGCGTCCCACCGCTTCAGGCGCGCGAGCACCTCGGGCCACGAGAGGTTGTGCTCGAAGCCGGTCAGATGGCCCACCGGCACGTAGCGCGCCACCCCCTCGGCGATGGCGAGGTTGACGCCCACCACGCGCAGGAGGGTGCGGTTGCGCGTGTTCAGGGTCGTGGTCTCAAGGTCGCAACCGAACGACACGCCGGCCTCCACCGCCGGGCCGATCCAGTCGTCAAGCTGCTGGAGGCTCTCGATGCGGCCGTAGTCGCAGGCCTTGAGCCACGCGGTCGTGTCGGCCACCTGCGGCACGGTGCGGCGGGCGAAGAGCGCCACTACTCCGGGCTCCCGACCCGAGGCGGCGCAAAGCAGTACATCTCCTCGTAGATCACGGCCTGTTGCGTGCCCCTCCGCAGGTAGGTCACGAACTCGATGCCGTGCGGCCAGTTGAGGGCGATGGGCTCGATCAGACGCGGGATCACGATGGTCTCCTCGGGCACCTTCACGACACGCAGGACAGTGGTGTAGTGGCGGTCGATGAAGAGGGCGAGCATGTCGCGGCCTCCACGAGTGCCAGACACGAGTGGAAGATCGGGTCGAGGTCATCCACTCCGAGTCGCCCCGTCTCGAAGCGTTCCCTCGCGGTGTCAAGGGCCAACCACAGCCGATGATACTTCGAGGGGCCGAGCGCCACCTTGGCCGCCCGGATGCGCCCTTCGCACATCTCGAACATCGTCACCACGTCCCGACGCGGCTGGAGATCGGCGAGCGCGGCCACCATCAGGAGACCGTCGGCCGCACCGATCCCGAAGGCCGCTTCCAGCCACACCACGGCCTCGGCAAACCCGCAGCCCCGCACCACCTCGACGAGGCCCACCACGTCCCACGTGCGCCCGCAGGCGAAGCAGTGGACGTGGTTGCTGTCCTCATAGACGCGCGCCGAGGGCCGGCGCTCGGGGTGTTGCGGGTTCGGGCAGAGGATCTGTTGCGTGCCCTCCCCGTCCACCCCGCGTCCGAGCGCGCGGAGCGCCTCGAAGATCGTCACGGCCTCCTTGAGCACGAGCGCGCGGACCCGCAGGCCGTCGGCCTCACTCGGCTTGCTCACCGTGCCCGCTCCACGGTGTCGCTGTCGATAGTGAAGAAGGCCGGCGTCAGGCCCTCGGTCCGCAGCCACGCGAGGATGGCCGCCTTGATAGTCTCGTCGAGCCGCTGCCGCTGCGCAGCGGTGGTCTCGGGCCAGTCGTTCACGTACTCGCCGTAGTCCTCGCCGGCCGTCTCGTTGAGGTCTTCGAGGATGGTGTCGTCGTAGTCACGCATCGACTGCACAATCTTCGCGAGGTCGGCCTCGATGCGGACTGCCGTCCACACCGGCCCGTCCTCGTCGGCCAGATACTCCTTGCGCTCGGCCATGCCGGCAGCGAGCGCCTCCTGCCGACTCGCGAAGCTGCCGGAGTAGCTCTCCTCGTCGATGCTGTAGGCGTAGCACACGGCCTTGAGCGTGTCGAGGGTGGTAGTCTCGCGGATCTCGGTCATGGGCTCCCTCCAGTTCAGGCACTCTGCGCCGCATCGGCTACCGGGCTCTGCGCCGCCTGCGAGAGGTCGAGGTCGTCGATCATCCGGGTGGCCGGGTCCGCGAACACGCGAAACTGATCGGTGATCATCGCGACGTTGCGCGTCTTCAGGTTGCCGACCGTCAGTTCCCGCGCGTCACGCAGGGCCTTGTCGAGGTAGACGTAGTACACGAGGTCGGCCGAGCGTTCGGCCTCAGGAGCCCCATGAAGCGCGCGGAGGGTGTAGCGGCCGGCGTTCTTCTCGGCATCCTTGAAGCCCTCGCGGTTGGACTGGAACGGGCTCAGGATCGGCAGGCCTCGGGCGTCGTCGAAGTTGATCGCGAAGAGCTTGGTCTCGCGGATGGCGTCGTTGAGGTTCGCGTAGCTGTCCTTCTTCTTGCCCTTCTCTGAGTCCACGAGCCCGAGGTAGTCGATCACGAGCAGGTCGAGCGGGTTGTCCAGATGCAGCCGCTCGCACCACGCGCGGATGTCGCCGATGGTCATCTCGCCCTCGGGGTGCTTGTAGGCCATGCGGCCGTACTTCTTGTTGTTCCCGAGGTCGTCAATCGAGGCGCGCAGGATCTCCCGCTCGGGCGGTGTCAGTTGCCCGGAGCGCAGCCGGTCGTAGGTCACGAAGTGGGTCGTGCGGTCGTAGTCGAAGTCCGGGTGCATCGTGTGCATACAGGCGAGCAGGTCCGCGATCACGTCCACGGGCGTTTCGAGGCTCGCGAGTGCCACGTTCTTCCTCTGGAACACGGCCGCCTTGTAGAACCAGTTCAGGCAGAACGTCGTCTTCATGTGCCCGACGAACCCGAGCACGAGCGCGAGGTCACCGCGCCGGATACCCCGGTGTACGTCGTCGATCTCCCGCAGGCCCGAGAGCACGCCCTGCTGGCTCAGCGGATCACGCGCGATCCGGTCGTAGCGGTGGCCCACCTGCTCCATGTCCGTCTGGAAGTCCCCTTCGAGGATGCGGCGGCGGAGCACCGAGTCAAGTTCCCGCAGGCGCGTGTGTATGTGTTCGAGCGCGGCCTCGACGCCTCGAATCGTCACCATCTCCGACTTGCCCAGTTCCTTGTTGAACCGGCGCATCGTGGTGCCCGTGCGGATGATGTTGGCAGCCTCGACGAGCAGGCCGCTCACCACCGTGTTGAGGATCTGCTCCCGGTACTTGTCGAGTTCGACGCGGAAGGTCGGAGGATCGAGCAGCGGCAGGTTTGCCTGCTCAAGCTCGGCCACCACCACGAGGGCCATCGGCCCATCAGGATGCCCGTCGGCTTCACGTGCCGCGAAGTGCGCGCGAACGAGCGCGAGATCAGGAACCTCCCCCGCCCTCTCGGCGATGGATGAGAGGAACTGCAAGAGGTTTGCGTAGATAGCCCCCGAGGGATCGACCTCGCGGCGGAGGGTCCTCAAGTTGTCGAGGAGAATCTGCGGTGGGTCGCTCGGGCTCATCCGAACTACACACCTGAGGAGGGGCAATGGAAACGACTGAAGGACCATTGTGCGCGGCTACTCCGAACCAACGCAAGGACGAGAACCAGCGGCCCACGGCCTCTTCTCCGATCAGACGCGCGAGGGCGTTCCCCGTGATCGTCGTGAAGATCCATGAGGGATGCGCTTCCGCTTCCCGTTCCTGTAAGAGAGTGTTCAACGTAGAGGAAGTCAAGGAGTTCACGTTGCTGTCGAGGATGGCCACGATCAACAGCGGATAGGTGACAAGCTCACGGCGGGAGTCGAAGCCCTCATCGAGCCCGGCCTCCTTTTGCATCTGGATGTCGGCCAGCCGGCTGGCCGTCACGCACTCGTACGCGAGGTCAGTCGGCTCGTACTCGATGAGAGAGCGCCACGCCATGTGACGGAACCCGTTCCACGATCCGTACGCTGCGAAGGTGCGCAGCGGCAAGGGCGGCTCACTGTCCCACGAGGGGTGATAAAGCTGGTCGTAGCCCCGGAGCATGGGGCGGATGTAGTTCTCGGTCATCACCGCCCGGATACACGAGCAGCGTACCCACGCGCCGGTTGACGTGCGGACGTGGCGGCGATCACCGCAGAGCCGGCACGGCGCTACCGCAGGAGCAGCCACATCGCCCCGCCTTGCCTCTGCTCGGCGTCCTCACGCCGCTTGCGTTCCTTGCGGATGGCCGCGATGCGGATCGCCCGCTCCTTGGCGAGCTTGCGTCGCTCCCGTTTCCGCCACTCCCGCGCCGCGTGGAGGCGCGAATGTCGAAGCAGCCGGTCCGGGTTGTTGACCAGTCGCAGGAACCGGAGCAGGCCGAGGCCCCAGTCGTGCAGGATGCTCATGCCCCAGTTATACCGCCGAAGGCGGTCGGGCGTTGAGCGCCGCCGTTGAGGCAGGGGGACCCATGAGGCCGGGGCAGCCCCATGTCCCAACGATCCGCACCTACCTCAACGGGCGGCGTCCTTTGGCCGGCTCTTTCGGCAGCCGGACAACTTCACGCAACGGCCGCGTCGCCGGACGGCGCGGCGACTTCACAGACGCCCTCAACGCAGTCGTCTCGCGGATCTGCTTCTCGCTCATCGTGGCCTCGCATATAGGGGCGGTACGGACAACGCCCACACGGGTTGACCCTGCGCACCTCGGCGACCTGCGCATCCCAGAACCGCTGCTCAGGTGTAGTCTTTCCCCTCGCGGATCGGGCGTACTCCTCGTCGCTCCAAAAGGGGTTGCGCCTCATTCTCAGCTTCCGAGCGCCACGTAGTCCACGATGAGGTTGTGCGACTTGATACCGGAAGAGATGTGCCGGAAACGCAGCATCACCACCCCATTGCTCACGTAGTCGCTCGTGTGATCGCCGATCCCCAAAAGATGCCAGCGAGAGTCGTTGTCCGAGGTGATCTCAGGGTAGAGCGGATCCCACGCCGAATGTCCTACGTTGAAGATCTCCATGTGGAACTCGTGCGTGGGCGTCCCTTCGCAGCGACCGAAGAAGATCACGTGCGTGAAGTGGCCCACCTCCCTGAAGGAGACGGCCACCCGCAGAGGATCGGTCCCGGCAAGCTCCCCGACCTGCAATACGTTGTCGTCCCGTGACAGCAACGACTCCAGTGAGCCCTGCACGACGGTGCCACGGTCCACGCTCAGGGTAGACGGGGGTTTGCGATCCGTGAGGGGCGGACCTGCCGTCTGGTACACCTGCGCGATGAGCGACGACGAGAGGAGCAGGATGAAGAGACCAGTCAGCCGTTGCATGGGACCCTCCCTTCAGATCACGAACACGAGCAGGTAGTCGAGGTCGCCGTCAGCCTCGATGAGATCGCCCTCGTGGAGCACGCCCTCCCACACCTCACCGGCCCCGTACACCGTGTCCGCCCGCTCGTCGTGCGAGGTGCGCAGGCGCGTGCGGTTGCGGTAGAGCAGAAGCTCGCCGCGTCCGATCACGGCGAGCTTGAAGGTCCCCTCGTGTTGAATCACGCGGCGTTGCTTCATGATCAGTGCCCCGCGTAGCTGATGCCCCCCGGCGCGGAGCCATATCGCTCCTCCGCCGCGTTGGCGTAGGTCCACGTCTTGAGCACGCCGGCATCCTCGGCCTGCGCCTGCTGCTTGCGGATACGCACGTCCTCGTCCCACTCGGCCTTGGCATAGCCGAGCGCGACCAGATGATTGAAGAGGTTCTCCTTGATCTTGAACATCTCGTCGTAGGTCACGCCGTACGGGCGGACGATGATCTCATCACGCGCCGAGAAGCCCACGATCCACTGGTTGTCGTAGTTGTAATCCACGATCTCGATCTGGCTCTCGACCGGGTGCGTCCAGAAGCGCGAGCCCGGATACGGGATGCCGACCGCGAGGTTGCACGAGTCGAGGTAGGGCCGAACCTCTTCGAGCCAGTCCATCGTCTCCTGCGCGGTCTCGACGGTCTCGCCCGCCAGTCCGGCCACGAGGAAGGCCACGGTGAAGAAGCCGTGCTCCTTGGCCACCTTGATCGCGCGGGTGTTCTGCTCGGTGGTGGTGCCCTTCATGTTGGCGTCGAGCACCCGCTGGCTGCCGCTCTCGATGCCGAAGCAGGTCACCTTGCAGTTCATCAGATGCAGCGAGTGCGCGATGTGATCGTCCATCGTGTTGACCCGCGTGTGGACCCGGCTCGCGAAGCTGTCACCGAACTCCGCGTGGATGGCCTCGGCCAGTTCGCGCAGCTTGGTGCGGTGCAGCGTGTAGGTGTCATCCTGCCACTTGATCTGCCGCACGCCGAGGTCGAAGATGGCCTGCATCTCCGCGATCTGGTTGGCCGGCGAGCGGTAGCGCGGCTTCTGCCCGATCCACGGGGTCGAGCAGTAGATGCACTTGTACGGGCAGCCGCGCGTGCCGATCATCGACATCACGGGATAGGAGCCGGGCCGCTTGTGGCTCTCCCGGTACGGCTTCTTCATCACGGCGATGCCGTCGTTGAAGATGTGGTCGTCGGGAAGCAGGTCCCACGCCGGGAACGGGATCGCGTCCAGATCCATCGCGTCCTGCTTGTCCCCGTAGTAGAACGGCTGGAGCCGGCCGTGGTGCCAGTCGGTGAGCATCTGGAGCGTGGCGCGCTCGCCCTCCATCACGATCACCGTGTCGAAGAGCGGCCGGTTGTCGAGGCCCTTGCTGTAGTCGCGCCGCTCGCGCAAGGAACCCTTGACGTGATAGGCCGCCTGACGTACGGCCGCCTTCACCTCCGCCGGCTCATACGACGGGTGAGGTCCGCCAGCCACAACCAAAGCCTGCGGCGCGCGATCCTTGATGTAAGCAGCAAGTTCAAGGCTCTCTCCGAACTGAGGCGTGCAGAACCCGAACATGTGAACGTCGGCGTCCATCACCTCGTCAGGCAGGTGGATGTTGCCCTCGTACCGCTTGTCGAGCATCGAGGTCACCACGACCTCGTGCCCCTCGGCACGCAGGAGCCCGGCGATGTAGAGCACACCGAGCGGGATGTTGGTCTTGCTGTCGGCGAGCCACGGGCTCGACGGGAGCACGCAGTGAATCTTCTTGCGGGGGATGCGCTCGACGCCGAGGCCCGAGGCGGAGATGGCGTCGCCGATGTGGGAGGCCGGGGAGATCTGGTACGCGCTCGACTTCAGGGACTTGAGAGGGATCACGCTCATTGTTCCTTCAGCCTTTCCGTTGTCGCCTGCCGGCCCTATTGCCGGGTCAGGTGTGGATGCCGCCGAAGGGTGGAGGCACTTTGAGACGTGAGTTTACATCACTCTGGGGTTGCGAACGAAGGCAGCCGCGAGCGCGATCTCGGCCTCCCCGAGCGTGTCGAGGCCGCAGAAGTCGTGCTCATCGAAGAAGGCCGTGGGCAGGCCGAGGTTCTCCTCGATGGTCATCAGGATCTCGATGAGGTCGAGCGAGTCGGCGTTCAGATCCTCAATCCTCGTGGCGTGCGTCAGTACGTCGGGTAGGTCGAGGCTCTGCGCCTTGAGGGCCTCGACCATCGCCGACCAGAGATCCTTCGCCTCAGGCACGCCTCGCCTCGATGAGCCGGTCGGTGCAGGCCGGCAGGTCGAAGGACTCGCCCTTATCGAGGGAGAGCATACGCTCCGGCTCGTCCCCTCCCGCCTGCTGGTCCCACACCTTGATGTGCAGGGGGAAACGGGCCACGAGCTTGACAGTCGAGATCACGCCGAAGGGCACCGTGAAGAAGCGCCCGTCAGGGGCCTCGCACGTGTACACCCGCACGCAGCCCTTGCCGCTCACCGAGCGGATGTAATCGTCCGAGACGTGAAACGGGCGGCCGGGGTAGCGTTCGTTGGCATTGTGCATCCAGCCGTTTGGCAGGTTGCCGGGCAGGAACCGCTTTGCCCTCGGCGTCATGGTGTAGCCCGGCACGTTCGGCGTCACCACGCCGCGATCTCCACGCACGCCGAACTCACCGTGGAAGCACGAGGCCGCCGCGCGGCAGATGAAGCTCACGAGCTTGTGGCTGCGGAGCACCTCGGGGCGGTTCTCGGTGCTCACGCTGGAACCCGGCCCGATGGGCTCGTTGTCACACCACCGCCAGCCGCAGAGACCCACGTCCCACCCTTGCCGCCACGGCCGATCCTCACGCTCGCTCTTCGACTGGTCCCGGTCAAGGTGACAGATACCGATGCCGTTGCGCTCCATCGGGTACTGCGTCTTGCCCCACGCATCCGGGGAGAAGCCGGTCGCTCCTTCAGAAGAACCATCGCCGGGGTCGCCGACCGCGCCGGTCGCCACGAGGAAGCCGTTGTTCTGCGCGCGGAACTCATCCGCCATCTCGAAGATGTGCTCTATCGAGACCGGCCCCACGGCTCCGTTGCGGAACTCGTTCACCATCTCGACGAAGAGCACGCCGTCGGACACCTCCTTGAGCACCTGCCCCATGCGCCTGACGTAGCCGAGACGGTAGCTCTGATGGCGGGTCGGATCGGTGCGACAGTCGCCGCAGAGGGTCCAGAGAATCCGGATCCCACGCACGTAGGCGGCGCGGGTGAGGCCCGCGACAAGCTCGGAGTGGTCGGACCACGTGCTGTCGGTCTCACGGCCGTTCCAGTAGTCGCCCCGCACGTCCCCGAGCACACGGGCGTAGTCATACCCGTTGGCAGCGTCAGCCTCGATCTCCCGGATCACTCGATCACGGTCGAACTTCCAATCCCGCAGCCATGAGAAGCGCGTCAGGCCCACGGCGAGGAAGGAGCCGGCATCGTCCTCGAACGCACGGCCCCCGTGTGCGCGCACACGGCCCTCCGCCCGCCGATGGTCGCCGTTGCCGCCGGGGTCAGGATCGGGATCGGGGTCAGGATCACCGTCCTCCTCGTCGTACTCCCACGGCACGTCATCCTCCCGGATGGCGCGGAGCCAGTTGTCGTACTGCCGGTTGTCCTTCAGACGTTGCCACGCAAAGTGCGCGAGGTCGGAGACGCTCGGCTGCCGGCCGTACCGGGAGCGGTAGGTGTTGGCAGCCTCGTTGAGTTCCTTCTGAACCCAGTCGTCGTACTTCATAGTGTGTCGTACCTCAGTTCGGCGTGAGCCTGATTGAAGTCCCGAACGGCGTAGTGGTGTTGGTGGTGGAAGAGGTACTCCGGCACGTTGACGATCTCGGCACCCGTCTTGTGCCGCAGTGCGCGTTGGAAAGCCTGTTGCTGGAAGCCCCACGAGACCATCTGCTCGTTGAGCCCGCCGGCCTCGAAGACCATCGAGCGCCGGGTGAGCCAGACGCCTGCATCCTTGTCGGTTGAGTGGAAGTAGTGGGCCGGCTCCTTGCCCACGAGGATCGCCGGTCCGTGAGGGTCGGTACGCCACGGGGCGTCCGGGAACGAGTGCGGCGCGAGCGCGTCGGTATTGCTGAGCGCCGCATCGTAGCCCATCTGATGACAGTAGCTCGTGACGAACCCGCGCCAGCTATCCTCCCGATTGTCCCGCTTCAAGCGGAAACGGCGCAGGCAGTCGTAGTTGAGGAGGAAGTCGGTGCGCGTGATGAACACCCACTCGGCCTGCACAAGCCGGCATACCTCGTTCACCGACCACGATTGCGTGCGGGTGTTCAGCCCGTGCTTGCTGAAGCAGAGGATGCGCGGGACCGGGATCGGGTAGCGGTCGAGCACGCGCACGATGTCCTCGGGATCATGCGCCGTGTTGTTGTCGAGGAACACCACGTGCCCCACGTCGGTGAAGTCCTGCTTGGACAACGTGAACCACGCGGCATCGAGGTGCGCAAGCTCGCACGTGCGGAAGTGGATGAAGCCGATTCCGATCATCGCGGGAGGGTCTTGAGACTCAGGTCCACGATGTCCGAAGTGAAACGACGAGCGGCCCGCTTGGCGTTCCACTTGTTTGCGTAGGGCTCCGAGCCCGCGAGGATCTCCCCGTTGCGGGCCTTGAGCCGGTAGTACCACTTGCCCATGTGCCGGCCTCGGCCACGGAAGATCTCCGCCGTGGGGGGAAGATACCCTGAGGGATGCTTCTGCTTCGTCGGCTTCATCGGATCTCCTTCCAGTTGAGCACGGCCCTCACCGCAGGAGTGCCGACGATGTTGGTGCAGACAATCGCGAACCCACGCTGCCCCGTGCCCGCCGCATCGAGGGCGATAGGGCTACGAGCGGAGAGGCGAGACTCATCCGACCCTCGGGCACCCGCGCCGGATCCGGAGGAGGAGGTGATGTACGAATGGACCACCGTGCCACCCGTGATGGCCCCGGCGTTAGCGTCTCCGTGAATCGAGTACTCCATCTGCGAGTTGTTCGTGTCGGCGTTCGTCCATGTCAACGCCCCGCTGGCCGTCGTGTACGTGGGGTTGTAGACGATCTCGATGAGAGTCGTCCCCGATCCTTCGAGGGCCACATCGAAGTCCTCGATGAAGTAGAACCCTCGACTCGGGATGTTCGAGGCCCCAAACACCAGACGAGGCCGGATGCTGACGATGGCGCGGCGGGAGGCTGGCGTCCGTGCGGTCATGGCCTGCGCCGAGAAGCTGTAGCCCCGGTCCACCTCGAAGCCCCCCTCAGACGCCACCATCGCGCAGATCGCCATGAGCGTGCCCGTGCCGGCCAACGCCGTCTTCCTGATCTCGAAGCGCAGCGGCAGGTTGGGGTTGAGCATGTAGACCTGCGTGAGCAGGTTCGCGTGGTTCATCTCGTGGACATAGACCACGTGCCCGTCGATGTCGAACCCGAAGCGTACGCGCCCGACCCCGAGCCACTGGAAGTCGAAAAAGAGGATCTGCGTTTTCGTCACGTCCAGCCTGAGGCCGCTTGGCCCATTCCCGTCAAGGGAGTCGAGGTTCCAACTGGCCTGCGGAATTGGAGTCGCATCGACTCCCCCGGATCGACGGACCAGACTCAGCCCATCCCCCGTTTGCTGGAGGTACAGCCCGTTGTTGGCGTCGAAGTAGCCGACGCGGCGGGTGACGTTGGTGGTGGCGGCCCCGAGGAGGAACGTCATCACGACCAACTGGCTCTTGCCCGGTTGGTAGCGGAAGTACTGGTAGGTCTGGAGGGCAGCCACGTCGGTGGCCGTCGCCGTGACGGTCAGCGTGGCGCTCGCCGTCGTTGGCGCGTGCGCCACCTGCCCGCTGGTCGTCGTGAGTGCCTCCCAGATCTGGGGCTGAAGGTCGTACTGGAACTGGGAGTCGAAGAGCGTGACGGCGTTGGAGGTTCGCAGACGACTGAAGGCGTCGAGGGAAGCCGTGTCTCCGAAGGACACGACCGTGGAAGCTGACCCATCTGTCACGGTGGCCCCGGAGCCGGGCGTGACGGTGACTTGTGCCGAAGCAGGAAGGGCAAGGAGCAGGAGGAAGAGAGGGAGCAAGCGGCGCATGAGTTCACTCCTTTGGCGGACCGAGTTCGTCGCAGACCCGCCCCACGAACCCGGAGATGTCACGGAAGGTCCGGAGCTTCTCCCGAGGCCCCCAGTGGGCCTCCAGTTCGGCGACGGCACGATCATAATCACGGAAACCGCCCCCGTGGTGTTGGTGAAAGAAGAGGAACTCAGGGATCTGAACCATATCGACGCCGGCCTCGAAGAGCGCCTGCTGAAACACGGTCTGCTGGAGCCCCCAAGCCCGCAGGTCCTCGTTGAGGCCGCCCACCTGCTCCCAGAGCGCCTTGTGCGTCATCCACACGCCAGCGTCCTTGTCCGAACTGTCCACCCGCCAGCCGTTCACCTCGGTGAGGAGCACCTGCGCGCCGCGCTCCCGCCAGCCATGCTTCTCAATGTCCCGGAAGCCGTCGATGCGCTGGTCGCCACGCTCGTCGAGGGCCATGTGGTAGGCGTAGCTTGTCACGAAGCCGGTCCTCGGGTACTGCCGGGTACTGGCCTCCTGCGTGAACTTGCTCAGGAGCGTGAAGTCGAGGATGTAGTCACTCCGGCAGAAGAGCACCCACGGGGCGTCCGCGAGGCGCATGGCCTCGTTGACCGACCACGACTGGCACCGCTTGCTCTCGTCCCCGTGCTTGGTGCTCACCAAGCGGACCGCCGGCTTCACGGGGTAGCGGTTGAGCACCTCCATGATGGCCGTGGGCTCGTCCGGGGTGTCGTTGTCGAGCACCGTGATCCTCGGGATGTACGCCGAGGTGAAGTCCTGACGGCTCAGGCTGTACCACGCGGCGTCAAGGTAGCGCAGGTCCACCGCTCGGAAGTGGACGAGCACGATCTCCAGAGGATCGGTCATGCCGTCTTCTCGAAGACGAAGTTGCAGAACGAGTGCCCGTTCACGAAGTCGCCCCGGTACCGCAGGCCGTGAGGGTGGCCCTCAGGCGCGTCAATGCCCCCGACGGGCCGCAAGCCGGCCCCTACGTCGAGGATTTTCTGCACCGCGTTGGCCTCGTAGAACCGATTGTGCTGGATGCCAAGCGAGGGGGACTTCAGGGCGTGCGGCTCGTCCCGGAAGAAGTCCGAGGTGATGAAGACGAACCCGCCCGGCTTGGTCACGCGCGCCAGTTCACGGATGCCGGCCTCGAACTGCTCGACGGCGAGGTGCTCGATGACCGAGATGCACATCGCCACGTCCCACTGGCCGTCTTCGAGCCCGAGCTTCTCGACCGGCGAGACGATGAGCGGGATGGTAATCCCGAGGCCGAAGCACTGCCGGCGCAGCCAGTCGGTGATGTCCCCGTAGGCCATCGAGTCGTTGACGGCGAGGTCGTAGCCGTCCATCTTGAGCAGCGGCGCGAAGTAGTTGGCCCCGCTGCCGGTGTCGAGGATCTTGGCGGGCGGGGTGATGTCTAGCGCGTCGAGTTGCTGGAGGACGCTGGCGTACTCCCACTCCCGGTGCTCGTGGTCCTTCCTGTAGGGGAGGCCCTTGGCCGCCATCTGTCGCTCGTGGTTCTTCAGACGCTCCACGTAGGGCTTGAGGAGAGCGTAGTCATCAGGATGGAGCGCGCGGTTGAACTGCATCAGCGACATGCGGGTAAGCCTCCGTGCTCGATGGCGACGAGTTTCCCGAGCTTGTCCTCGATCAGGATGCACTCGGAGCAGACGGTGTACGACCTGAGCTTCTTCACCCCGCACGCGCAGAGATCCCACTTGTGGGCCTCGGCGCACTCGGTGCAGAGCTTCGAGATTCTCCTCTTCCTCCGCCCGCACGTGCAAGTGTCGAAGTCGCGAGGATCCTCGACGCGACCGGACACGAAGTCGGCGATCATCTCCGCCGTCACGGAGTTGGACCACCCGCACTCGTCACACTCAAGGAGGTAGGTCTCGGTGAGGAAGTCCTGCTTGCAGGTCCACGCGCCCTCGATGGTGTTCTGGCAGTTCGGGCAGCCGTTGGGCGCGGCCACCGTGAAGAGCCACTTCATGACCTCCACCGAGGTGCGGATGGGCGGCACTTGGGCAAAGCGGCTCTGGATGTTCATCGGTGCCCCGTTCGGGTGACGAGGGGGGAAGATCTGCTGGCCGCCGATGCCGAGCGGGACGGTGAAGGTTGCCGCGCTCGCGCCGATGGTCCTGCCCCAGTCGATGCCGAGGCTGCCCTGCCTGATCAGCAAGTCGGCGAGGTCCTTCGGATCCAGCCAGAGATCGAAGATGGTGCGGTTGGCCATCAGTCGCGCCCCTCGACCTGCTCCATCACGGCTACGAGCTTGCCGAACCGCTCGCGCACCCGCTCGGTGGCCCGCTCGAAGGCCACCTTTGCATGGTAGCAGTCGAGGGAGGAGGGGTACTGCACGGCCTCATCGGTCATCGTGTGTGCGCGGATGAGTAGCGAGCCAGCCAGCGAGAGGAAGGCCGCTGCGAGGGCCTCGGCCGCGTGCTGATGAGCGAAGCGGTCCCCGGTGCCCATCTCTCGCGCGAGTCGCCCGAGGTAGTCCTCGGCCCCCGGCGCGTAGGCGGCGTACATGCGGCAGGCCTTGCAATCGCAGGCCGGGTCGCGTCCGATGGCGTCGGCGAAGGCGTTGCGCTCAGCCATGTCTCTCGGGAGGTCGCATCACCTCACGGATCTGCCCGTCGGTGAGCCGGATGGCGGCCTCGGCCAGTTCGCGCACGTCCGGGAACTCCGGGAAGGTGTCATCGCAGGCATCCTGTAGGGAGCCGAGCGCGACCCGCACCCGGAGCAGGGCACGGAGGATCTTCTCTTCTGGCGTCACGGGCTCACCCCGTCTTCCGAGGCCGGCCTATCGTCTTGCCCTCGCGGAAACCCTTGCCCCACGAGTGCGTATCCTGCGCTTCCTTCCAGTCCTTCGAGAGCCCGAGGACCTCGGCGTCCTCGGCCGTCAGCTTGTGGAGGGCAACCTTCTGCGCGCCCCACGTGGCCACATGCCGCACGTAGCGCCGGGCCATCGCCTTGGCCGTGGATTCGAGATGGTGCATCAGTCGCACCTGCTCCCCGGTGTCCAGTTCGCCGGTCTCCGCCAAGACGGTGAACGAAGCGGACTCGTCCGCCGAGAGCGCCGAGGCTTGGTACTTCGGCATCAGAGCCTCCTGAACATAACTACCGTCCGGAAGCGGTGGTTCGTTGAGCGGATCAGGCCGATGGCCCCGAACCAGTCCCACTCGGCCTTGCGGAACATCGGCATCGAGCAGTCCAGCCAGATGAGGAAGCCGCCGGGCTCGACCACCCGGTGAAGCTCGCGGAGGACCTTCCGCCGGTCGGGCATCTTCTGGCCGTACCGCTTGGCGTCCTCCAGCGAGTAGGGCGGGTCGGCCAGCACGAGGTCGAACGAGGCATCCCGGAAAGGCAGCCGCGCTGCGTCACCCCTGACCGTGGGACAGCGTTCGGCGTCCCGCACGAGGTCTAGGCCCACCCAGAGCCCGCGTGCCTCCTGAGGCCGCTGGAGGCTCCCTGAGAACAGATGGAGGGTCCGCTCGGCATCCGGGAAGAGCGTGAGCACCCGGCCAAGGTAGCCGGGCGGGTACGCCCCATAGAGCGGCGAGCGGTTCCGGTAGTTGTTGCCCATGATCCACACGCCGTGGAGCCACCGCTCGGAGACGTGGAGCCACGAGCCGGGCCACTCGGGGAACTCGGCTCGATAGAAGGCGGCGCGCTCGGTCAGGCTGACGTGGGGATCCATAAGCTCAACAATTCGCGGCGAAGGACGAAGGGCCTCGGGCCTCAGGAGCAGGGGGCTTCCGGCCCTCCCTCTGCACTCCCTCCGAAAACCAGTACCCCCATCCCTATATGGGGGAGGGGTACAAGCAGGTGCTCAAAAGAAGCACCTGATAGATACAGAGGGGAAAATGAGCAAAACAGGCCTGAATCTGCATTTTCGCCTGCTATTCTCCCCTACCGCCTGCTCCCCGGAGAGAGGCGAAGGTCCCCTGAGGGCTCAAACTTCCGCCCGCTCCTGAAGTAGGCGAAAGGCCGTCGTTATTGATCATTTCTCGTTCTGGCCCGAGGTGTTGGGGCTCGGAGGGCAAAACACTTTCGCCCCCCGACTTTCGCCCCTGTAAAGGTGAAGGTAAGGTGAAGGGTTCAATCCCGGCCGTGAGTTGGACGGACCCGGTTGAACAGGTCGTTGACAATGGAAGAGTTGACGGTCAAGGTCTCATCGCCCAGTCCGGGGACCGATGACGAGAACGACACGGTAGAGGTGGTGTCGGTGTCCTCGAAGGAAGCGCCTGATAGATACAGAGTCGGTAACGTGAAGGTGCTGTTGATGAGCTTTTCTTTGGCTTGGAGAAGGGTAAGGGTATGGGTGTCAATGGTGTTGAGTGTTCCGAGGAGGATCACGAGCAACGACTGATGAGGGGATCCCTGACGACGTGCCCTCCCAAGCACCTGAGTGAACTCCCCCCACGACCACGGAAGATCGTAGTACACGAGGATCCGCGCCGCTTGCAGGTCAATCGCCTCGCCTCCAGCGGAGGTCAGACAGATCACGCGCGTCTCGGGGTCGGTCATGAAGGCTTCCTGAGCCTTCCGCCGCGTCCCCCCGGACTCCTTGCCCGTGATCCGGGTAGCCTTGATGCCGGCCTCGGTGAGCGCCGTGTGGATCATGGTCGCCACCTGCTCGAAGCGGGTGTAGACGATGACCTTCTCGGTCGCGGCGTCCTCGTCGAGGTACCGGAGTAGTTCGGTGAGCTTCGCGCTCGGCACGTCCACGCCGAGCACGCGCGGGGCGTCCACGGCCAGTTGCGCGTAGACGAGGCTCGTGAGCTTGGGCAGCGTCACGGGTTGCACGGCCCGGCCCTCTTCGGCCGCCTGCCGCGCCTCCTTCTTCTCCGCCTTCCGCCGGGCCTCGTCGATCCGCGTGGCGGTCTCGCTGGCCTCGGTGTCATCCTGCGACGGGAAGAACTGCCGGCGGATGGTGTCGTAGACGCCGCGCTGCTTGGCATCGAGGTCCACAATCAGGCTCTCGATGGTCACGTCCGGCAGGTGCTTCTCGAAGTCGTCGATGCCCCGCTGGAGGTAGAAGGGGTGGAGTCGAGCCATCAGGTGAGGGAGGTTCTGATGGCCGATGATCTTGTAGAAGTGGCGGAACTTGCTGCCCTTGAGCGGGATCTTGATGCGCTTCAGATAGTGCGGGGCGAAGTCGTCGAAGTAGTTGCCGAGCGTGCCGGGCCTGACGGTCTCGACGATGCCGTAGAGGTCGTCGAGCCGGCTCATGATCGGCGTCGCCGTGAGCCCCCAACAGTACCGGGCCTCCCGGCTCAGGAGCCGCATGGCCGGCGCGACGGTGCGGGCCATCCGTGCCTTGCAGGTCTGTACCTCGTCGAGCACGAGCGCGAAGGTCCCGAGGATCTTCGGGTCGATGATCCAGTCGCGCGCCTTGCCGGAGTCCACCCGCTTGCTGCCGCCGCGTGCGGAGATCGACTCGACCGTCCAGTCCCGCGCGATGGTGTGGTAGCTCGCGATGAGCACGTCGGTCTCACCCCGGATGAACCGCTCGTACTGCTCGCGGCGCTTGAGGGCGTTCCACTCTACGGAAGGGTCGTTCGGGTCGTAGCCGACCACCTCGGAGCGCAGGCCGGTGAGGAACCGCTGCACGCTCGCATCCCACTGGAACAGGGCAGACTTCCGCGTGCAGACGATGGCCTTGAACTCAGGGTGCGCCTGCTTCAGGTAGGCGAAGGCGACGAGGGTCTGCGGGGTCTTGCCGGTGCCGGTGGGGTCGAGCAGGAGGAAACGGGGCTTGTAGATCAGGTGGGTCACGCCGACTCGATGCGGCGGGATGGGGTCAAAGGCGTTGGTGACCAGCGGGCAGGGCCGGAGGTTGGCGTCTCCGGCCTC
>Ga0113563_10000036_pt1 | contig 40850 bp, 55 predicted proteins | sample Mud3Dept3metaG_FD_80117 | JGI IMG/M metagenome (GOLD analysis project Ga0113563, IMG submission 80117) | Freshwater wetland microbial communities from Ohio, USA, analyzing the effect of biotic and abiotic controls - Mud 3 Core 4 Depth 3... | ecosystem: Environmental > Aquatic > Freshwater >... | reverse complement strand
CCTGCGCGTCGAAGTACCCGGTCTGGTTTTCGAGCGTTCCAACGTGGTTGTCGGGGGACAGCGTGGACGAGGAGTACCCTACGGTGAAGATCAGTTCGAGGATCACGATCGACTGCTGAGGAAGGACCTTGCCCGTAGACGTCTCCGCTTCCGCGTCAATCAGGACGGCCGTGTACCACCTGCTCCCCGAGGTCCACGGCTTGGAGGGCTTGCGCGTGCTGATGTTGGTGCGCTTGGTAGCGCTGGGTACCGTCAGCGTCGCCATGTCGGCGAGCCCCGTCACGAACGCGCGGGTGCGGTGCGTAGCCCCCGCCGCCGATGCCGTCTTCTGCCAGCCGACGACGATGTGTGTTGCGCTGTATTCCGCGCAGATCACGTACTCGGAAGCCGCCGCTTCGAGCAGCGTCAGGGCCGTGCTGACTGCCAGGTCCACGGTCAGCATGATCACGTACGTGTTCGCCGCTCCACCGTCCGCCACGGTGAGGGCCACCAAGTTGGCCAGCGGACAGAACGCGATGCAGTACGAGGTGGTGCTCGCGCTCAGGCCGGCCACATTGATCGCCTGGTCCGCGGCGAGCGTGGCCGTCAGGAAACTGTTGACCTGAGGCGCGCTGACTGCCACCTGGAGGTCATACACGACGTAGATCACTTCTCCCGCGCTCGATGTCCCGATGCACGCATCGAAGTCGCCGGACGTGCTGGCATTCGGCGTGGCTAGACTGGTGGCTGCTCCGAGCGCGAACGTCGTCAGGTTGATCCTGCGAACTAGGACATCGTTGACCTCGCGCCAAAGGATGAACGCGTCGGTGGCCCCCAGGATCAGCCTTGGCTTCCCCACGCTCGTGGACGCGCCGGTGACCAGCGTGGGCGCCAGAATCGACTGGCCGGTGATTCGGTTCACTGCGTGGATGTAGATGGTGCCGCCGCTCGGGGTGCCTCCGCCGAGCTGGTGCGTCGCCACCAGCATCGTGTCTCCAGACACGATGTAGTCTGCTCCGCTGACCGAGCTGGACGAGTCGGTGAGGGACCGGCTGTTCGCGACGTGGGGACCAACGCGATCAACGGGGTGCCACGACCCCGACGCCTTGGAGCGGTTGAACACGTCCTGACCGTCGTAGAGTCCGGTGTCCCCGTTCGGGTACGAGATCAGGTTCTTGCCCGTCGCGAGGGATCCTACGTCGGTGCGGGTCTTGACGTAGCCGGTGGTCCCATCGCGCTTCTTGAGTCGGCGAGCCTTGTCCATTCCGCAGTTGAGCGCGCGCAGAAGGGTGCCCGCGGGCTGGGACTTCGGGTCCGCGCCTTCGTCGATGCCTCGAAACTGGATCGAAAGTAGATCGCTCACGGGTATGCCTCTTCCCACACGTGCATGGAGGCGTGCTCCTCCACGGTGGTCTTCGGAAGGATCTGCGCGCCAGTCACGTTCGTCATCCACTGGAGCTTTACGACGTGTCCACCGGCGACGACCGGAGCCGCGCAGAGGATTGCGCCGGTGAACGAGAAGCCGGCGGTGCCGACCGTCACGTACGCGCCCCTGATCACGACGTCATCGATCAGCACACGGAAGAAGACGGTGCCGGCCCCTGTCGTCTTGATCCCGCTGGCCGTGAACGACACGACCAGGATGCTCTTGGCTTCGGCCGTCACGATGTTCGCCGTCAGGAGCGTCACGTACCCGGTCGGGTACACGGTGATCGAGATGGTCGAGTCGACGAGAAGCTCCACGTGCGCGCGCCTGCGCATCCAGATCAGCGAACGCAGGTACGCGATGATGCCGAGGATCGTGTTCTGGATCCGGTCGACCACCGCGTTGCCGGTGTGTTCCGGCTTGTGGGAAGGGACGTCGATCGCCATCAGTACCTCGGCAGCCGGCCGCGCGTACCGCGGACGTTCTTCACGCGCTCGGCACGGAAGGCGTCTCGACCGGGAGCGAGCTTCGAGACCCTGGTGGCCACGACCCCCAGATCGGCTTTCAGCTCACGAACGAGGTCCCAGTCCTGGTCCTTGAACGCCATGCACTTCGCGGCGAAGATGGCGATGAACTCTTCCCATCCGTTGAAGCCGTCGAAGAGGGACCCCGCGGCGTCGGTGAGGGCCGGGACGTACGGGATGTAGTCGAGGACTACGATCTCGCCTGCGCGGTGCAGCGGGATCAGCTCGATGTACCCGTTCTGGATCTCGTAGTGCGACGCGTACTGCGCGTCGGCGAACGGAGCGCGAAGCATCGGTTCGTCCTGGGCCTGAAAGGGCTCGAGCGTGAACCCGTTGACTCCCTTCACGCGGACCGAGATGAGCCGGTAGAAGGTGCTCGGCAGCGCGTAGCGCGTCGTGCCCGCAACGGTCGTGATCTCGTGAGGCGTCGCACGGTAGTACGACTTGCCTCGGGCCTCGACCAGGAGGTCGTAGAGGGCGGCAGCCCCCTGGTTGACGTACCGAAGTACATCGGGGCGCTCATGCCTGTCTACCGCACTCTCCAGGTCGGACCGGGCGTACGCGTCGTCGATCAGATCTGCACCGCTTCGCGTACGCGCCATGGTCCTACCTCGGGGTCAGTTACTCGTCCTCTTCCTCTTCGTCGTCCGAGTCCTGCTCGTCGGTGCAATGACCGTAGAGCAGTTTGAACGCGGAGAGGATGGCTGCGGGGTCTCGGTCTCGGATGGCTTCCAAGAGATCCTTGGCCGCGTCCTCACCCGAGTCCCCGCCGACGTCTTTCTCCGTGACGGGATCGACACCAAACATCTTCGCCATCTGGTTCAGGGATCAGACCGCGTATGCGTCCGTCCCCTCCTCTTCGATGTCGACGGAGATGGCGCAGATCGGGACGACAACGCCGGCCCCGGTCTTGGCGATGTTGAACCCAAGGACCTCGCCGCGCGCGATCCTCGTGTTCGCGACGGTGGCGGAGATGGTCATGGGCTCCAGGCGGCCCGCAACCCAGTCCCCGGACCCGGCGACCGTGGTGGTCACCGAGGCCATGACGGTGGCAGCGCCCGCGGCGCCATCACCCTTGACCACGTTGACCACCGCGCAGTCGGCCGCGGCGGTGAGCGCGGCGCGAGGAGCGATGCTCGCGCCGAGGATGCGACCGGCGGTCCGCATCCTCATGTGATCGGCGGCGGTGTACGCCGTCACATCCGCCGCCATGGCGTCCGCCGCTTCCTTGCGGAGGACGTACGTGCGTCGGATCAGGTTGCGCGCGGGACCTGTCGAACCCTGGTCGTGGGTGTACAGGTCGGCGTTGCTTGCTTCGGGCTTTGCGATGCCATCGGCGATGTGAGACATGTCGTTCGGAAGCATGATCAAACTCCTTTGGACCCCGAGGGATCAGGTGAGGGCCAGGTTGAAGTTCTGACCAGGGGCATGGCAGTACAGCTGACCGTACCCGCCGAGGCGACCCTCGGTGGCGTTGGCATTCTGCTCCGCCATGAACTTGCCCGAGCCGTTCGCCACGCTGGCGAGCCACATCGGATACTCGTCCGCGGTGTGGAACTTCCAGGTGTCGAGGTTCAGGCCGAAGACGTACGAAGTCGAGCCGTCAGGCGACTTCGGGATGTCCGCGTCCGAGTAGACCTTGACGGACTTGCCGCCCTGGGTCGTGAACACGAGGGCCTCGTAGCCGACCGTGCCCGTCTTCTCGGTCGTGTACCGACGAGCCGTACCGATGTCGGTCTCGATCTCGTTGTAGATTTCCGGGGGGACGAAGAGGTGGCTGATCTCGATGTTCCGGCGGTGAGTCGTCGCAAGCGAGTCCTTGATGTCCTGCGTCACGGTCGCGACCGTGCCGGAGAACCGCGAGCCCGCGAGGCGGGTATGGAAGTCCGAGCGATCCATGCCCCAGAGGGACACGGGGACGCCACCGGAGCCGGGAGCGAACAGCGTCACATACGCCGGGATCCCGAGGAAGCTCTTGGCGTAGTCTCCGCGGTGAAACAGGCTGTCCGCGGCGGTGACGCCGATGGAGGCCATGGTCACGTTGAAGGTGATCGTGCCGGTGTCCTCGTCGAGGCCCGTAACGATCGCCGTGCCGGCGCGAACGCCCGCGGGGACCGTCGGAGAGCCGTCATCCGTCGAGAACTGGATGGGGTCGTCGAGATCGAAGTTCCGGATGTCGTTGAGATCCTCCAGAACGATGCTCGACGCGCCGACGGACTGCACGGTGCCGACCGCGCCACCGCCGTTGCGCCAGAACTGCCAGCACGAGGAGCGCTTCAGTTTCGTGGTCGCCTTCTCGGTGGACTCCGCGAGGGCTCGGACGAGCGCGCCGCGGTTGTTCCGGGAGAGCGTGATCAGCTTGTGGTCGACGGACCACACCGCGAAGTTGTCGCGGGTGCTGATCTGCATCTGCTTGTACTTCGGCGGGCTCTTTCCGATCTGAGCGTCGTCGAAGCTGTTGGAGCGGCCAGCCATGCCGCCGTACATGACGGTGATGATCTGGTAGAGACCATCCCAGCTGGTGTCCTTGTCGAGGAGGCCGAGAAGCGGCTGGTCCTCGTACATGAAGTCGAAGATGTCGTCTTTCCAGACGTTCTTCAGGATCTCGGGAACGTTAGCGACGGTTGCAGCGGAGCCCATGGTGTACCCCCTTCAGGGTGGGACCAGGCCGGTGAGTCAGCGCTTTTCGAGACGGTCGATCTCCGCTTGGATGCGTTCCTTGCGAGAGAGCTTCCGACCCGGAGCCGCTCGCTCAGTGGCGAGGTCGTTTCCGATCGGTGTCCCGGCGTTTGACCTTGCGGCGGTGCCGTTTACCGTGTGGGGCTTGCCGGGCTGCGTTTGACCCGGCGGGCTCGCTGGCAGAAGCTTCGTGCGGCGCTCCTGTTTTCCTCGATCGTGTGCATCCTGAGCGGCTTTGAGGACGCTGAGGATCTCTGGCATCGTGAACCCTCGCGCGGGATCTGTCAAACGCACATTGTAGTGCTTGGCAGCCGCGAAGAAGGCCTTGGGGTTCTTGTCGAAGTGCTGAACGTACTCGAAAAGGCCCTGATCGTCGTACTCGGCGCGCAATTCGAGGTACTCGGGGTCGGCAACGGTGGCCTTGAACGCCGACACGAGGGTGTTCTCGTATCCGGCCGCCGCCATCTCCTCGCGTTCGCGCTTCAGCGCCTCGATCGTCTCCTGAAGCGGCGCGAGCTTCTCGCCCATCTGCTTCTCGAAGTCCGCGCGCATGCGTTTCAGCTCGAACTCGGGGGTGGAGGCCTCGATCGCCTCTCGCTGCATCTCCTCGAAGACCTTGCCGGGGTCTCGACCCATCGCCGCGATGCCCTCACGGAAGGACCCGTTCTTGAGAGCCTCCCACTTCTGGCGCTCCGCGTTCGCGGCAGCTTCGGCAGCCTGCGCGCGCTTCATGGCCTCCTTCGCGCGCGGTCCGAGCGCGTTCGCCTGGCGTCGCTCACGCTGCGCCTGGAGTTTCTCCTCGATGACCGCTCGCTTCGCGGCGAGAATCTTCGACTGCTCCTGCGCCTCGGGAGTTTCGGCCGAGGCCTCCTCCACTTCGTCCGCGAAGCCGGCAGCAGCCGGTACGACGGGCGCTTCGTCGCCGCCAGAGGGAGCCTCTCCCTCGACGGGAGCGGTCGCGATGGCGGTGGCGGCTTCAATTCGTCCTGCAAGGTCGATCGGCGGCATCACATTCCTCCAACGGGGGGCATCGAACCAGGGGCGACGGCGTTGGGCGGCATCGGTGCACCCTCCGGCATCGCCATGAGCGGACCCTGCTCGGCAGCGAGGCCCGGCATGGCTTCACCAGGAAGCGCCATGGGGTCCTGAGACCCCGGCTGGGGGCCAGCTCCCCCGTTCGCCATGGCTTCGTCGGGGCTCACGCCTCCGACACCAGGCTCGGTCTCTTCCTCCAGCTCGCCGTCGCGCATCGCCTTGGCGACGAGCACGAAGTTGAGCAGCGGAGCGGTCTGAGCCTCCTCGGCCTTGTCGATCCACTTCGCTTCGAGGTACGCGAGCGTCCCGAGAGCGACCACGATGTCGAGATTCATCGCGGGTTCGGGCGAGATCTTCGGCGTCGGGGTCTCGGGGTCGAGGAACTCCTCGATGATCGCCTCGACGGCGCGGCGCGGAGAGCCACGAAGGTTCAGCACGCGCTGGATGTCGGGGAAGTCGAGGAGCGTGAGCATCTCGTCCTGCGAGAACAGGCCCTTTTCGGCCATCTCGGAGACTTGCTGCCAGCGATCCTCGGGCGTCGACGCCAGGAAGGACGTCGGGAACGTGCGAAGTACGAAGTTTTCACGGTCCATCCGGACCTTCGCGTAGTCGATCTCTTCGAGCGAAGACCGGCCGTCCTGTCGCTTGTCGACCTTGACGGTGTACTTCTCGCCCTTCTCGCCCTGCTCCTCGAAAACCTCCTCCATGAGGTCGAAAAGCTGCCACGCGGTGTCGACGGAATCGCGCTCGTCCTCACGACCAGCCGGAATGAGCCGCTCGTCGTTGATCTCGTGGTACGTGCGCATCGCCTTGCCGGAGTCGATGCCGGGCGGGAGGCCTTCACCGCGCGACGCACCACTCGAGCCCGTGATGTCGGACGCGAATTGGCCACGGAGGTTCTGGTAGTACGAGAAGAACTCGGGGTGCCACGGGGGCGGCGCCACCCATTCGGGCTTCTGGCCCTCGTACCTGACGATGGTGAGCGCGCCGTTGTCGAGCGTGTCGGTCTCGATGCCGGATCCCGCCGGAACCAGGACGTACGATCCGGTCAGGAAGCCCTGCTCTTGGAGTCGGAGCCCAATCGCGTTGACCTCGTACTGGAGCCCGGCGAGCTGCCGGACCATCCCCTCTCCCCACCAGCCCATGACGGGCGGCGAGAAGTCGAACTTCGAGATGCCGAAGTAGTCGCGGATGTAGTCGCCGCGCTCCAGTGTCGCGTTCGAGATGGTGAGCGCGTACGCGCCGTCTTTCGCGTCGAGCACCTCGTCGTCGGCGTTGTACTCGATCTCGCCGTTCGGTAGGTGGATCGCCTCTTCGACGAGAACGACGTCGTGCATCCGGTCGAGGGACGTGTCCCACGAGTCCTCGGTGCCGCGCGACTCGGCGGTGCGGATCTTCTCGGCGTACTTCGGGTATCTGTCGGTCAGGACAAGGCGGTCGACGTGGTGCCGGAAGTACAGCGACCGGGGCCGCCCGTGCAGCGCGTCGATCGGGCTGACGCGCAGCTCCCACGGGAACTTCCGCTCGTGAATGAGCTTCTTCCCGACCCGGTAGTTGCGAGCAATGCCCGAACCAAAGATCGCTGCGTCGCGAAGGCGCAGTTGGCGCGTCTTCCAGTATCCCACCGAGTCCAGCACGCCCTCGAAGAACTTGGTGAGGGTCTTCGCGCGGCGCTGCTGTCCATAGTTGCCCCCGGTCGTGAGTGCCATCGGCACCGGACGGTTCTTCGTCATCTTCGAGACGAAGAGGTCGACCTCGCGACGGACGATGTTGGTCGTCATCGTCTGCGGGGTGTCCGAGATGATCTGGGTGTCGCCCTGAACCAGTCCCGCCAGCTCCGCGTCGTCGTAGAGACACGCGTAGTAGAGGTCTTGGTTCTGGCGCGAACGGGAGTAGTCCCCGAGCGCCTGGACGTTCGCGAAGATCGGCACGTGGGGCTCTTTCTTGAGCCACCAACGCAGGTCCGCCGTGTCCTTGTTCTCGTCCGCGAGTGCGGCGGCTGCCCGTGCGTTGCTTCGCTTGCCCATGTTACTTCCTCACGAGTTTCAGCGAGGGCTTGAGGTGCGACGCAGCGAACAGGATGTCGCGCTGCGCCTCTTCCTTCTTGCGAGCCAGCTCCAGCTTCTCACTGGTCGTCAGCTCCTTCGGCTTGTCCTGCGGTGCGGCGCCGAGCTTGATGTTGCCCCACTCCGTCACGCCCATCTCACGCATCCGACGCACCTTCGCCTTGAACAGGGCGATGTCGTCCTCGACGGGGGGAGGAGTGGGGGGCTTCTCCCCCTCGTCGCTCACGTGAGCACCGAGAAGACGGCCACGTTCTCCATCGGAACGCAGGCCTTCTTCGGAAACGCCGGGCCCTCGACGATCACGCAGGGAATTCCTGCCACGACGTCGATGGAGATCCGGGTGCCCTTCGTGCGGGCAATGACGGGGACGGCCCCCGCCCGGCCGTTCAGCCTAGCAGGGACCTTGAACTGGACGAACTGGAGCTTCGTCCTCGGGTCGGCTGCCTCCGCAGCAGCCACCTGGTCGATGAGATCGTCGACACCGGCAGTGAGAGACTCGATCGACCCGACCTCCGGAGCCGCCGCGGTCGGATCCTCGTCCTCGAACTTGTGCGCCGCGGCGCCTGTCTTGTCCTTGCTCACGCTGCCACCTCTTCGGGTTCGTCATTGAGCTTCTCGACCTCGCTTGGAGAGACCCACACCTCGGACCGACGCGGATGCTTTGGATCCGCGTCGTTGAGGAGGATGCAGAGAGCCGGCCCGCGTTCGGGCTGGGTCTTCGATGCGGGGTAGCCCTCGAAGTAGGGACGCTCGCCGTCGTAGGCGACGATGATTCCCTTGCTGTCTCCGGTCCAGGATCCCTCCTTCGCGCCGGTCCAGCGGACCTTGGTGCTGTTGGGGAAGTGGGCTCGGATGGCTTCGTCGACTTCGCGGACCGCGGGGTTTCGAGACATGTGACCTCAGGTGATGGTGAAGCGTGGAGTGAATGCCCAGCCTCGGGAAGCGGGTCGAATACGACGCTCTCCTGGCAGAGTCTTGAACGTAAAGGAACGAATGTCCAGTCCTGCCAGCAGCGCGGGTACGACACCGAGCCTCCGGAAGTCCTGTTTCACGTACACGTAGTGAAGCTCCGTGCCCGTCAGAACAGCGAATCCGATGAGATTGTCGGGGTCCTGCGGGTCGCAGGCGATCTTCACGGTCGCCCGAGGGAAGATCCGGTCGAAGATGCGCTGGATCTCCTGATGGTAGTGCTCGGGATCGGCACCGTCGACGCCCACTCCTGCCGTTCGGAACGTGCCGCGCCACGCACTTTTCACGAAGTGATCGTCAGCTGCGACCCAATCACGAATCAGGAACGGTGACGCCAATGGACTCTCCAGGGAAGCGCTTTCGCCAGGTTGCGGGGTTCTTTGCCCAGAGGGCCCAGCCCTCGGCAGTGGTCGTTCCGGTTCTGACGAAGAGGAACGACATCGAGCCTTCGTCATCCAGAAGGGGCCAGAGTAGCCCGGTCCCCAGTGACGTCTGCCACTTCGCTCGCATCTTCTTCCTCAGGTTCCGGGTCGTACTCGACCACGCAAAGGACGTCGTTGGGGTACATGACCATCAGGCGCTCCCGCTCGCCGACGTTCTCGCCGGTGTACAGCTTCGAGCCGTCACCCTCGGCGAACGTGTAGACGAGCACCTCGTCTCCGGGGGAGATCTCCTTCACGTCCGGTCCGATCGCGAGGACTCGGGCGGGGAAGTAGTCAGGCGTCGCCGCCATCTTCTTCTTCGCCGAGTGGCCGCAGAAGGCGCCGAAGATGGGGATCTCGATGCCTCCTCCTGAGCGGGTCCGTCGGATCTTCTCGACGTACACGAGGTTTCGGAGCGGCTTGACGGCGGTGGTGATGGGCTCGTTCACGGAATCCTCCGAACCCGGAGCCACTGCCCCGGCGCGTACAGGTTGACGGTCTGGTTGGCCGCGCCCGGACCGACGTACTCGAAGATCCTGAGAGCGCCGCAGGCCGACAGCTCGAACAGGGGTCCATCGAAGTATTCGACGAGCAGCTTGCCCTGGCCGGCTTCGTTCGGACCAGCCACGTTGAGCGACGTGACCTCGAACTTCATCGGCTCGGCCTCGCCCGATCGAGCCTCGCATCCCGGATCAGCTGCCGGATCACCTCTGAGCGGGTGACCTTCCGGCGCTTCGCGAGCTTGGCGAGGCGGTCGTGGTCGGAGTCATCGAGCTTGACGTGCAACTGAGCGGGGAGGAGTGCCATGGCCAAGGTGTAGGCCAGAGCCCCCGATCTTGGCAAGCTAATTCTACACGCGGTGTATCAGTGACCCTGCTTGAACCAGGCTTCTGCGGAAACCGCGGCCTGTTCGAGCTTCTTGAAGGTCATCACGGTCTGGTAGCCGGGCGGCTCGCGCTCGTCGATCACCGCCCACAAGCCATCGGTCCGCGGCAGTACGCGGAAGTGACCGTGCTGGATCCCAGGGTCCTTATAGTGAGGCTTTTCCAGGGCCATCCATGATGGCTACCATCCGGGCGGCGCGTTCGATAGCCTGGGTGCGCCACTGGTTCACATCGTTGTTCCACACGTTCGCCATCGCATCATTCATCGCGGCAGGCTCGTCGTTCGCCGCGTCCAGCAGCAGGTGCGCATGGATGCGAGGATCGGTGTGGAACAGCGCGATGGCCAGGGCCTTCTCGGCGTTCTGGCGCGCGGCCTGGCGCTGTCCGGGGGTGAGCGCCCCCATCTTCTGGGCGATGCCCTGCGTCATGGCAGCTTCGGCAGCCTCGACCTTTGCCCTGAGCGCGTCCCTCGGAGACTGCGCCTGGCGCGCCATCTGCGCCTGGTCGAACGGAATCGAGATGCCCTTCGGGGGCCCCATCTGCGCCTGACCGTAGCCCTGGACACGGCCCTCGTACGCCTCGCCAGCCTTCAGCTTCTCTTCGAGGTCCGCGCCCGCGCTCGGGTACAGCTGCTTGAGCGCGCGAACGAGATTCTGTTGCGTCATCTGGTTCGTCTCGTACTTGAGGCGTGCGGTCAGCTGGTTCTTGCGACGGAGCGTGGCCCACACGGGCTCGTTGTCGGCCGAGATCCGAAGGTCTCCTCGACCCATGAGATCCATCTTGCACTTTCCGCAGCGCGGCGTGCCGTCGGTCGACGGGACATGCACCTTGTCGCCGTCCTCGTGGCCGGGAAAGAACGTCTGCGCTCCTGCGGGCATATTCATCGTGCCACCGTGTATACCACGGCTTTGCGACCGGAGCGTGTACGTTTTCGTAGGCCAGAGTCCACGATCCGTCCGGCGTTCCGAAGCTCGTTCACTCGGGCGCTACACGTCTGGTGCGACAGCCCTAGCGCGACTTCGAGCGCATCGCAGGTGATGCCGTCGGTGTCCGATTCCTTGATCCTCCGGTACACGCGCTCGCGCAGGTCACCAGCGACGGGCTTCATGCTCTCGGCAGCCTCGCGCGAGGTGTCCGAACCCTTCGCGTACGGGAGCGAGCGGCACTCGGGGAACAGGACCGTCTGGCGGTCGTAGTCGTCCACGACGGCCTGTTCGTTCCGCTGCGCGCAGAGCTTCTTTCGCACGGCGTCCTTCAGATCGACGTTCGTTCCGGGCATGGCATCCAACTTCTTGAGGAGTCGTTCGACGTTCATAGAAGAGGTGTATACACGATCATCGGTGAGTGGGAGGGAGGCGACCCTGTTTTTCTGATCGTTTACGATCGCGCTCTCGCCCCTTCAGGAAGTCGCACTTCACGCGCTCGGCCTTCTCCTCGGGGGAGAGATCCTCAGGCCTCGGCTTGCACGGCACCTTCGTGACCATGAGGGCCATCGCGATGCACGGCGCGAAGTCGGAGTGGCGCGGGCCCTGCGAGGCCAGCTCGTAGATGAGACCGTTTCGAGTGAGCTTCGTCCGGATGCCGAGAAGATCCTGCTTCACGACCTCGTTCGGAGGTAGCTCCAGTCGCGACTCGCGCGAGATCGTCAGGAGTCCGTCGTACGCGTCGGCCTTCGCCGCGGCGCTCCACGGCATGTCGACCACCAGGAACAGGTCGTGCTGGCGCGCGATCTCTCGCATCGAGTCCTCGGCGAACTGGTCCGAGTGGACGTGTCGCAGCCGGTACGGCTTGATGTACCTGGCGATCTCGGCGAAGACCTCGCCAGGCACGAGCGGCTTCAGCTTCGTTCCGCGCCACTCGCGCGCGAGGACCACCTTGCGCACGTTGTCGTCCGAGAGAGTAGTGACCACGAGCGTCCAGGCGTTGCCTCGGGTGGCGGGGTCGATGGTCGCCGTGTACCAGTGCCGATCGTCCGGAGGGGTGTCCTCGGTCGTCAGCATGGGGTTTCCGTCCCCCAACACGTCGGACGCAGAGCGCGGCTTGCGCACCAGGCGCGACAGCGTGGAGTCGGTGAGCAGCGAGAACTCTGCTTCGGCCTGCGGAATGGCCGCGTACTCACGCTTCCAGACGGACTCGTTCGCTTCGAGCGTCTTGGTGTAGTCCTCGGTGATGGTAGGGTTCGCGACCCACGACGGAGCGTGCGCGGTCGTCTGGAGGGCTGTCTCCCCCAGCGCGTACGCGTCGGCGTGCGCGTCCAGGAGCCCCATCGGAGAGCTGGAGATGGCGATACGCGCCTCGGGCTGCGTCGCGACCGTTGGGCGTACCGACTCGATGACGACGGCAGCCGGGTTCGCTCCGGTGTCGCTGTCGCGCCACTTCGCGACCTCATCGCAGAGGATGAAGATGCCGGTGAAGCCGGAGACGCCTGCGATGGTCGCCGTGTAGACGTTGAACGAGACCCGTCGGCCCTTCAGCTCGATGGTGTCGCCCTTGGGGACCGACTTCACGCCGATCGCGTCGAGGATGGCCTGAACGGTGCGGAGCCGTTCGAGAGCTTCCGTTCGCCGCGTCGAGATGATCGCGACCACTCCGATGTCACCGGGCGGGACGACGTGCTGACCGTACAGCGCCTCGCACACCGCGAGACGGGTGAGCGTCGAGGACTTGCCGCCGCGGCGACCGCATCGAAGGATGATCTGCCGCTTGCCGGAGCAGTACCACCGCTCGATGGTCTTCCTCCACCACGGGCTCGTCGCCGGGAATCCCTTGGACACCAGGACGCGATCGAGCTGATCGAAACGGCGGAGGATCTCGGCGGCGTGCAGGCTCATGGGACCTCGAATAGCGCAATGTTCGCACGCTTGATGCGAAACACGCAGTCCTTGGTGCCTTTGCCCCCCGGAAACGCGATGGCGAGGTCTGCGCCGTGGTCGACCATGTTCTGGTTTCGGTACGGACCCGCGCACGGGCCGAGCCCTTCCCAATCGGCGTGGTGCACGCACTCGGACACGTTCCTGGAAGCGGCCCACTCGCTCGCGAGCTTGTCGGCACCATTCGCCCCACCGTGGTTCAGGAGCGTAATGGGGGAGTGCCGATGGATGAAGTCCAGGATCGAGTACACGCGCTTTCGGTCCTGGTAGTTGCGGCCGCCGGTCACGATGATGTCCACGTGTATTCCCCTAGTTGTTGGTGGACAGGATCTCGTTCCAGCCCTTTTTGATCAGCTCGCGAATGACCTCGAAGCAGGAGGTGCAGCGCTCTTTGGCGAGAGCGCGCACCCGGTCCGAGGTCTCCTGGTCCAGGTAGAAGCCTGTCCCGTCAGGGTACTCAAGCCGGATGCGCCCGTCCTTCACGCGAGCGCCTTCTGGAGATCCTGCCCCTGTCGGAGGATCTCCGCGCAGCGTCGCGACGCCGAAGCGCCCTTGCGGCCGCCGTAGCCGACACGCTTCAGGAGCGTGCCCCACGACGCGCCCGCGCAGGCAGAGCCCTTCTTCTTCTTTTTCTTCTTGGCGTTCATCATGGCTTGCTCTTGTCTCGGTTCTGCTGGTTCTCGGGTTGGATCGCCATGGCCTTCTTCGCGAAGAAGCACGCCTCTTCGAGCTTGGTCTTGGCGATCGAAAGCTCGCGCCCCGGAGGACAGAGCGCGGGGCCGCAGCGGACGTCGCTCGGGCAGAGCGACTCCAGAAGCGCGTCGAACACCGCGGCGATCTTCTTCGCCTTGTCGATGCCCGCCTCGTTCAGGATGTGCGAGTCGAACTCGCGGTTCATACCGGCACCGCCGGGCGAAGCCGCAGGAAGCAGACCATGTACGACGTCGTGTCCGTGAACACGATCGTCTTGGCCGCCGCGGTTGCCTCGAACCTGGCATCTTCGGGCCAGGACTGCGAAAACGTCTCGTGCTGTCCGGCGCCGGCTGCGCCGTCCACGACCACGCTGTCGCCGCCGAAGACGACGAAGGCGCCGGTGGCGGCGTGCGACTCGGCGTTGATCGAGACGATGCGGTCACCGACCTCGAAGGTCTCGGTGCCAGCGGCACCGGCGACGTACATCAGCTTTCGTGCGTATCTTCCGGGTTTCATCGGTAGGGTCCTTTCCAGTGGAGGTCTCGGTCGTGTACGTGGTCTCGCCAGATCAGGCAGTCCTCGATGCCGCAGGTCTCTGGCGTGTGCGGCAGCGTGTTCGCCGCGATGCGCTCAGCTTCCCTTGATGACGGGGAAGTCCCAGCTCGGATCGTAGTCGAGGACGGTGACGTAGCTCCGCGCCAGCGGGCGGGGATCAGGCTTCTCAGAGTCGCGAAAAGTCGGGCACTCGCAGAGTACACCAAGGCACGTCTCCTTCTTCTCGAAGTGGGTTTCGAGAGCGTGGCCGCAGTGGCATAGGCCGATCACTTTCGGCGCCCCGTGAAGTACAGCGCGGCGGCCAACATGAGCGCGAGGACTGCGAGGTCTGCGTCGGTCACGGTGCACGCTCCGCCGGGATGTCGAGGTTCATGGTCGCCGTCGTGAGCGTACCGGGATCTCCGTGCACCTGCACCGTCGAGATGTGGCCGTCCGAGACGATGACGGTCGCGAGCTTGCCGATGGACAGGTGCCACGCGCCCCCGATGATGCGTACGGTGTCGCCCGGCGCGAACTTGAGGGGAGCGTTCCCCAGGACTCGAGCCCCGTTCACTTCTTCACCGGGAGTCCCGTCACGCAGTTGCGCAGGGCTTCCTCGCCGGAGCGACCCTTGCCGCCTGCGATGGGCTCCGAGATCGGGTTGTCGGTCTCGTAGGCCTCGCACACCCAGGAGTCCTTCGGGCTCGGGTACGGGAAGTAGTCCGCGAGCGTGACGGCGAAAGCCAGGTGGCGCGCGCCCCCGGCCTGCGCGAGCTTCATCAGCTCGTCGAACGTGCGCGTCTGGCCCTTCTGCCGAAGCGCGACGCGGTGCGCGTCCAGCTCGGCGTTCGTGCGCGACTGCTCGGCGATGCGCCCGGCCATCATGAGCGCCTGCTCGTCGTAGAGCGCGCGCAGGGCCTTGTACTTGTTCTGGAGCGCGATGAAGTGGATGCCGGGCACCTGGTCGGCCGACGCCTCACCCTTCAGCTTCTCGTTCTCGTCGAGCAGCGCCTTCACCTGATCGCCGGTGAACGGGCTCACGTCGTCCGCCCACACCACGGGCTCGCGCGGCGATGGCGGCGCCTTCGAGTCCTCGATCAGCTTCTCGTCGACGGGGACCAGGATGGTGGCGTCGTCGGCGAGCATCTTGTCGAGCCGAGCCTCCATCACACCGCCGTCCACGAACTCACGGGGGTCAGGGATCTTCGTCGTCATCGGCGAACGCGCCTTTCGGAGGAGGAGAGCTTTGAAGGGAGGGATTGGGGGCGGTGACGTCGATGAACGCGCTCAGCGGGTCGCCGTCGGCCTGGCCGCGGGTCTTGGCGAGGCGTGCGGCGATGTCGTACGCCGCGAGGCTGTTCTGGCGCGCGCTGTCAGCGACCTTGGAGGCCGTCTGGAACAGCGTCAGGTTCGAGGGGTCCTCGGCGGCCTTGGCCATCCAGAAACGCGCGTACGCGGTCTGCCAGGCGGCGGTGGCCAAGGCGTTGGCTTCGATGGGGCCGCAGACCCCACCCGAGGCGAGCGCGAGCTGCATGCACGCGTCCTTGAGCCACTCTTGGGCTTCTTTCAGGTAGGGCGCGAACTCAGCCTGAGTCTTCGCGTTCCACATGACGTTGACCATGCGGCCTGCGCGCTTTCTCCAGCGGTCGGTGGGTCCCAGGTTGGCGAACCCAGCCGCAATGGTCTGGTAGTTCACGCCGGGGAGCTTCGTGATGTGGTTGGGTGGCCTGGGAACCGGCGCCATCGCGAGCTGCTCCAGGACTTCCTTCTGCGAGAGCTTCTTGGTGGTCTGATCGCTCACGGGAACGCATCCGGTAGGCTCTTGAAAACATGGCGCAGCAGGGCCGCCATCTGCTCCTCCGTGGCCTCACACTCGGAGGCCGCGAATAGGACTACCGCCTCCATGGCTTTCACGACGGCCGCACCCGCCGGGCACGCGCTGTTCAAGAGCACGGCCTGGACTTCCTCGAAGACTTCTTGAGTAGGCGAGCCGGTGACAGGTGACGGGGTTCCGCCGTGCGAGGCGGCCCTATTGGCGCTGTCCACCGGGCTCATGGGAGTGGTCTACGGGATGACGCGCATTGACGCAAGAGGAATGCGTCAGGCCCGGTGTGTATGTGGGCCAAAACTGGAGAAGCGCCAGAGGATATTGGGGGGCGCCCAGGCACAAGCGCTATGCCCAGATCCGTTTCGCCAGACCAGGGGGTGGGTGAGGGCTCGAGACCCCGTGTTCATACAACCACGTGGACGTGGGGACACATGAACGCACGTGGAGTGAGGGCTGTAGACCCCACTAGAGACGCTTGGATGTATGGGAGGTGCACGGACGGGACGGCCCTTGTCAGGCTTGCGCGCGTCCCCTTCCGACGTTGACCCATACGGGCCTTTCGGCGCGTCCGCGGAGTCGGACCGCTCTCGGGTCATAAGGGCCGCTTGGGTCCGCGTGCTTCGACGTGGCGCGCTTCGGCTCAGCGTCTAAGCGCTACCGAAACCATCCGATCCAACCACTAAGCCGATCGCGATCGGCTTATCATGAGGTCTGGAAGGGTGCAAGGAAGGGTGCAAGGGAAGCTCGAGACGCTTGCAGTCGCGGTACGAGCCGTCGCTCTCATCCGCTCACTCGCTCGAGTGCCTCTCAGCCGTCAAGTGTAGGCGCGCTTGCGTATAGCAAAGCTACCCCCGAGTTACGCTTTTGCAGGTGAAGCATGGGTCAATATGACAGAACCATGACAGAGCGTTCAGTACTGCCTAAGCCTTATTGAGCGCACCTTACCCCCCCCCATGCTGTTCATCCTGGTGTGTCTGGTCTGCGTGCTCGCGTTTGGTTCATCCGTCGATCGGATCTTCCGATGACTAAGATGAACTACGGGTCCCGATTCAATAACTCGACCATCGTTGGCGCCGGAGGCTGGTCTGCGGCCCCTCGTAGGGCCAGGCCTCCTACATGGTGTGTCTCGTGGTACGAGGGCCAGCGATGGCAATCCAAGCGCTACCAGAACGAGGCATTGGCCTGGGAGCAAGCCTCGGTGACATCGAACCGTCTACAGGCTCGCGTCATACTTCGGGCACCAAGCTCTGACGGTCGCGAGTGGAACGTCTATGCCGGGCCTAAGAAACGCGTGCGGTCGCGCATGTTATGACACGTTCATGACAGAACGTTCAGTGGTACTGAACACCCTAAAAGCAGAAAGGGCCGGAAGCGCTTGGCCTCCGACCCTTTCTCACCCTGTCATGTGACCGCTAGCGCTTTCGCGGTCCTGGACGCCGCTTGTGCGGCGCGTCTCGCATGGTGCCCCTACGCGCCTCGTCCCGGGCCTTTCGATCCTCCGCGCGTGCTTGCCTAGCCCGGTCGCGCGCGGCTCGCCTGGACTGTCCAGGGTCCTTCGGAGGCATCATGCGCACGGCACGATCTTGGACCCCCGGCACCATGAGCACACCTCGGTGTCGCGACCTAGCGGGCCGTCCGAGGTCCCCGATCCCCGGCATTGCTCGCACACCCCGATCGCCTCGATCGCCATGTCGACGATCCGACCGCGCGCGATCCCGAGATCAAGGCTCATCTTGGACAGTAGCGCTTCCGTCCGAGGCGAAAGGGTGAGAGTACGGAAGGGTCGCGAGGACGCGCCGCACCTTGCGACCGTCCGACCGCGTGTGACCGGGCGAGCCATCACGACACCGGACCGCGAGGTGCGCGCCTCACGTTCACGACCGGCGTAGCGGACTCGGGTGCGGCCCCGCTTGGTTCGGTGGAAGGGATCAGATCGTCGAGCGCGGAGTAGTCCGGACCGTTCGCGCCGATCGGCACCTCCAAGGGTACCATCGTGTTTTCGCCGCGCGCTTCCGCGTCGGCTTGCGCGCGGCACCCCGGACACAAGCACTCACGGCCCTTGGGTTGAATCGTCCGCGTAGCAGCCTCTTGCACGTGCGTCGGTGCATGCGGGGGGCACGCCGTGATCCGAACGGGCGACTGGATCAGATCCGCGGACGCGCCGCAAAGGGTCGTGACGGTCGCAAGGATCGCGTCAGCTTGCTCGCGCGAGCATTCCGAGAAAGTGAGAGTGAGGACCATCACGCGTTTTTCGTTGGACATGGGATCTCCTACTTGGTTGCAGATTACACGGAAGCGATAGACGCACGCGAGGCTAGCTCACGTGCGCGGATCGCCTCGGTGCTAGATGCGTCCGAGTGCTTGCACGGCCGCGGAGTCGCACGTGGTGTCCGTGACCGCGCAGATCGTATCGCTCCAAAGGGCGAGCGGACTAGTCGCGCTTGCGGCCATGCTTGCGGCCGATCGTCCGACGGCGATCCCGTGGATGCGCACATTCATTGCGCGCGCGCGTTCGCGGATCGCCTCGTACCCTACGGGCGAGTCGGGCTCTCCGTCCGTGACGTGCACGATATCGGCGCGTCCGAGTCGTGTACCTTGCGAGTGCTTGATCAAGTCCAAGCCGGCCGTGAGTCCGCTAGTCCAGCTTGTACCGCCACCGAGGCGCGATCCGACTTGGAGCGCTTCCACTGCTTTCTCCACCGACATGCGACGCGGGAACGCGCGCACTAGTTCCGGCTTGACCCTGTAGTCATACGGAACGATCGCGACCTTCCGACCCGTGCGCGATGCGCGCACCATGATCGCAAGCGTGACCGCTTGCGCCCATTCCTGTTTCGACTTGATCGGCTCTCCGTCGTTCTCGTCGTATGCGTACGCTTGGAACATGGATCCCGATTGATCGAGAACGATCACGATCGCGCCCTCGCCTCGCGGGTCCTCGCCCTGGTACCCGAGCGCCGATCCTTCTAGCACCCGACGGAACGTATCGGCCGCGACGATGCCGCCGCGGAGTCCAGCGAGCGAGGCTCTCTCGTGCATCGTGAGACGCGGGATCTCAGTCGTGTTTTCGAGACGCGACCGGCCCGCACCCGTGCGCGCTTTCTTGTCTTCCGCGAGGCGATCAAGCACGGGAACCAAGCGACCCGAGAGCGCTAGGACTCGCTTGATCTCAGGATGCCGCGCCATGACGGCCGCGAGAGTGAGAGACGGCGTGAACGTGCCCGCACCTCCCGTGCCCTCGCCCTTGCCTCCCGCTTCCCACGCGTCGGGTGCCATCGGGGGCATTGCCCTAGTAGCGGCATCCTTCGCAAGGTCGCGCACGTGATCGGAAGAGTGCTCTAAGTCCGCGAGTGCTGCTTGGATCTGATCTTCCGTCTCTTGCGCGGCTCGGATCTCCTCTTCCGTGAGTCCGTCCGCGGGTGCGGGATCGGAGTCGTCCCCCGTCGATCCCGATCCGCTCGCGTCGCTCGCATCGTCCGAGGACACCTCTTGCGCGCCGTCGGGCGCTTCGCCCGATCCAGCTTGCACGGTATCGCCGTCTTCTACAGGCCTCGCCCTCGGTGTGCTCGGACCGCTCTCGCCCTCGCCAGGTTGGATCTTCACCTTGGGTTTGGGTGCGCCGTCGAGTCCGAGATCCTTCGCGGCTTGCTTCTCTTGCTCGGTGCGTTCCGCGTCGGGAGTCCTCGCAAGGTGCTTCAATGCATGATGCACGTTTCGCATGATCGAGAGAGCCGTATCGGCCGCAAGGGCCGGTTGATGCATGCACCGATCGCGCACGTGATCGGGGATCTCGATCATGGCGTGGATGCGCGCACGCAAGCGCGCATGTGCGGGAGTCGGAACGATCGGGCGCACGGGCACGCCGCAAAGTCGGTGCGTCAATTCCGCACCGAAGATCGTCACGAATCCGTGAACGGGCACTTCCGCGAGAGCGACCTTGTCGGCCTTCGTCGCATCGTCGAATGCCTCACGCCAGCAAAGCGCTTGGTAGGGCGAGACGGCGAAGCATGCCGCGCGGTCCGTCCGATCACGGAACGGATCGCGGTAGCCTACCGTCCCTTGTCGCTTGGTTCGGCGCATGACTAGAACGATCCCGCGATGATAGCGGACGCCGCTTGCGCGCGGGTGCGTAGCTCGCTCAGCACTTCGTCGACTTGCTTCCGTGCGATCGTGACCGCGCGGCTTGCTGGCATGGTCGCGAGATCCGCGACAATCGCTTTCACTTCCGGAGCGATGCGGCCGATCGCATCCTGGATCGTGCGCGCTTGATCGACGGCCGTTCCCGGCTTGCAATGCGGGATCGATGCGAGGATCTCCTTTGCAGCTTTCGCCCGCTCGCCCGCTTTCGCACCCGACGGATTCGCGGACTTCGCGATCACTTCGCGCACGATCGGGATCTGACTCGGAAGGCCGATCACGAAAGCGAGTGACTCCAAGTCAGTCTCGGGATCGGTGTCGCTTCGCCCGTCGAGGTACGCGGACGCGCGAAGGATCCCGAGACACTGTTTCCACCGACGATCCGAGGCCTTGACCCCCCGATCGGAAAGCATGTCCTGTAGTCCGATCAAGGCCTGGATCGTTTCGTCCGTGACGCACACTTGATAGGCGCCGAGCTGCTCCGCGCGCAGATCGATCCGCGGAAGCACCTTGGGAAGGCCCGTGCCCGTGAGCATGGCGATCCGATCGGCCTTCTCGCTCAGGTAGGGGACGTCTACACGGACGAGAAAGCGATCGAAGATCGCGTCTAGTCCGTCGTCGGGATCGGGCACTTCGTTGGATGCCGCGATCCCCGTGATCAACGGGAGTCGGTGCACCTTGCCCCCGTCTGTGAGAGCGCGATCCGCGAGGACGCCGAGAAGCGAATTGAGGATCGCGGAATTGGACTTGAAGATCTCATCCAAAAACATGCTTTCGGCCGTCGGGAGGTATCCTGTCATGGCTCGCTCGAAACGATCCTGAGCGAGTGCCGTGAGCTTTTGCGGTCCGAGCACCTCTTCCGGTGTCGTGAATCGCGTCATGAGGTGCTCAAAGTGACGGGTGCCGAAAACGAGAGCGACCGCGCGCGCAAGCATGCTTTTCGCGGTACCGGGCGGTCCGACGAGAAGCGCAAACTCGCGGGCGAGAGCCGCGAGAAAGATTGCGCGGATCGCATCCTTCCGACCGGGAAGGAAGGAAGAGAGCGAATCGATCGCGGCGTTCACGTGCGCGGGACCGACCGGGATCGACGCGGGCGAGGGCGAGGTAGCGGGACCGCTTGACGGGGGACCGTCGGAAGAGGCGAGGGCGAGAGACGGCGTGGACTTCGGTGCGGCGTTCACTTGGACACCGCGCCCATGTAGAAGGCCTCGGACATGGTACGGGGCGAGCGAAGCGTAGCGGGTGCGCCGTCGGTGTACGCATCGATCGTGGACTCGACGGAAGCGACGAAGTGAGAGAGACAGGGCGATCGGGGCGAGACTTCCGATCCGACGATCGGATCGTTCCGGAGCATTGCCAGGGTATCGAGAGCGACGAGAGCAGCGAGAAGAGTTTGCATCGTTTCGGCCTTTCGTTTCGGTGGAGTGACTCGGACACCGAGAGAGTACGGCCTAGCTCAGTGGTAATCAAGTGTTTCCGTAAACCCTTGATATGGCACACTTGACGCGCCGATCGCATGGTACACGGGCGAGCGACGATCCCGACGAAAGGCCTACACGAAAGGCCGATCGACGATCGGTACACCCGACGCGGTGTCAAGTGTAAAGAAACGTAAAGGAGCACTGCGTCATGCTCCGTTCACTGGACAGTGCAGTGTGTCTCTCGGGCCACGGGCTCGAGCCCCCGACTTCGCAAGGTGCCTCGTAACCCCGCTGGGCGAGGGGGTCGCGAGGGGCCAGAGCGAGTTGGAACCCGGTGGGTCGGGCGTGCGAACGGGTCGGGTGGGCCGGCGAGCGGGCGGACGGGTCCGGCGTTCCAGCGCTACCCGGTGACCGGGTTTCGGAGCGCGCGGCCTGCGCTCTGATACCTCCAGCTGGACATTACCTAGCTGGCGAATTATCAATAGACTATGTCGAAGCTCGGACGTGCCCTCAGGACCAAGCGGCTCGAACGCGATGTGACGCAGGCGCAGGTAGCGAAGGCGCTCCAGACGCAGCAGTCGATGATCGCGATGGTCGAGGAGGGGTCCGCAGACCCCGGCGACGAGCTGACCGGCCGCATCAAGCGGTGGATCTCGTCGGGCACCGTGCCGGGCAAAGCAAAACGCGGCGCCTACAAGACGTAGACACCGCGTTCGGGTGGTGTGAGCCCCGTAGGACCCGCTTGGCTGCGCGAGGCAGAACGTGGTGTGCCACCGCACACCTCGGGAGAATTGCAGGAGAGACCGAAGCCCCTTCTCGACCTCCTGCCTTCGTGGACCGGGGAGGTGGGTCGAGCGCGTTCCTGCCCGCGCGTCCTCTGTCACGTGGCGATGATGTTCGCCGTCCTGAGCGACGCCGTGAGCGCGTCGATCTTGGCCTGTAGGTCGATGGCCCTGAGATCGACGCGAGCGATGGATGCGTCGAGGACGCCCTGCACCGTACCGAAGGCCGCGTCGACGTCTGCCGCGAGAGCGCACGCGACGTCCACCGCGCCGACACCCATCGGGGCGATAGCCCCGGCGGGAGGTCCGACGGTGAGGAGAGCCCCGAGCGCAGCAACCGCTGCTCCCTGGTTCATGTTCGCGAGGTTCGCGAGCGTGTCGACAGCTGCGATCAGCTCGTCAGCCGCGACGCGGTTTGCGAGACCTGCCTTGATGACCTTTTTGCAGAATACAGACAGCGCCATGTGGACCTCCTGAGGCGCCGGGGGCCGAAGCCCCCGAGCACATGTTGAGCCTCAAGAGTAGCGCCCAATCTACTTCAAGCAAGAGGACTCGAACGCGAGGGCAAGAATGAGGGCTGCCGCCACCAGGCTGACCCCCCAGTGGTGGGAGAATCCGGTCACGGCTCCCTTCCACGAGGAAGCCTCCGGCTCGAACGATGCGCTCGGGAGTGTGTCCTCGTTGGGGTCGTAGGGCGACAGGATCTCGAGCCTCGACCGATCCAGTGCGGTGTACGGCTGCGTGATCTCGTCGTCCTCGTACAGATCGTTCGTGATGTCGACGGACGGGAGGTCCTCGACCGGCTTCGCGGCGCGGATGTACGACTGCGCTTCGTAACCAAACGGGGGTCTCATCGTCTCACGTCCTTCCATCGAGGGCCGTTGGGCCATGTCATGAGTGCCCGGTCTCTGCACCGGACGATCTTCGTGTTGCCTCGCTCCTTCGCTGCACCGAGCGCGGCAACGATGTCTTCGTGCCACGAGACGAACGTGCCGTCGCGATCGAGGCACTCGTACCCGTGAGCCGCGATGCTGGTGCCGGGCTCGGCGGGAGGGTCTTCGGTGTGAGGACCCTTCAGCGTCGGACCCTGCGCGAACCCGCCGCCGCCGAAGCGATAGCCGTTCGCGTGTACACCCCGGTTCAACCGGAGCGGTGTCGCCCGATAGTGTACGGGTAGCTGCCAGGGGGCTTGAGCGGCCGGTCCTTCTGGAGTGCCTCCAGATTCTCCTGCGCCGCCTTCGGGTCGTCGTACTGGATCTTCGGCTTGGGGGGCTGCCCCCTCGTCTTCTTCTTGGGTCCGGTGTTGAAGCGCTTTCGCTCCGACGGGTCCACCGGGCGGACTGCATCCTCTTCGGGCACTGGCTTCGACTTCAGACTCATGTTGAACCTCCATGTTTCGCTCCCTTTGCTTTACAACGCACGACCGCTAACGACCTGCATGTGCGACACTCTCTATTCCCTCGTGCTGGTTGGTACGTGTTCTTGAACGTGAACTCATGACCGTGTTTGCAGTGAGTCTTTACAGAATTGGTTGCAGCAAAACCGTTGCCTCTGAGTAGGTTTACCTGTCTAGAAACGGGCTCAAGATGGGCCGGGTTGCAGCACTTTCTGTTCCTACATAGGTGGTCTAGGTCGAGGTCGACAGGAGGCTGCCCAACGATGAGACTGTAGGCAACACGGTGTGCCACATACGTGCCTCCTGAGGTCCCGAATCGACCGTATCCATCAGCCTTTCCCACGGAACCAACCCACTCCCAACACCCGTCCGTTTTGGACACCTTCCTCCAAAACGCCCACACCTGTTTTTGAGTGAGAGTCGGTATCGCCCTAGCCACTATTGGTCCGATTCGAATCGGACCAGCTCTACGAGCTTGCGCCATTGATCCCTCGACAGCTTGAACGTTTGAGTCCCGTACGGAGCCTTCATTGGTCCGTGCGTGTTGACGAGGACGACCACCGCATGGCCCTCGGGGTGGACAGCCACCTTCACATCGTCGCCTTCGTGGAATGCGTCGAGCCCGAGCCACCGGATCGCGGTGTCCTCTGCCCGCTCGGAGAGCGTCCGGTCATCGGCGACAGTCGCCGTACGCTCCTCCTCCTCAATCACCTCTTCCGCCGCCTGCTCCTTCTCCTTGATCTCGTCCAGCTTCGTGCGGCCGGAGAACATGTCGATGGTGCGCAGGTCGGCGGGGACCTTCTTCTTCGAGGCCATGTCAGCCCGAGGTGACGAGGTACGAGATGCGGACCGCGTACTGCCGAGGCTTCCCGTGAGCCTGCTCGTACGAGAACGAGATGCGCGGGTCGTTGTCCTTCAGGCTGAACGCGTCGGAGATCCCGTCGCGCAGCGGCTTGCACGAAGAGATGAAGTTGTCGTCGTCGAAGAACCGCGGAGCAATGCGGGTAATCGTGACGTGTACCCTGGCCTTGTAAACCATGGGTCCGGTGATCGCGAGCGGGGGAACATTCCCTCTAGTCACGAGGAGCCCAAGCTCCCTCACTCGTTTGACCTTGGCGGCTTGGGCCAGGGCTGCGCCTCGGGTGAGGCCTCGGATGCGGTTGGGGGAGACGAGCTTGAGTCCCTCGCATTCGGCGGTGTATATCGGAAGCGTTTGGGGGAGTCGGTCGGCGCGCGGTCGGGGGGCGGAGGCCTCGGCCTCTGAGACCCCCTCTCGGGAGCCGAGCTTGTACGGTATTGGTTGGTCGGCCGATCGTACGAGCCGAGGGGCTTCGGCCGGTTGGTCGACCCTCCCGGCGGGGGCGCCTGCCCCAGCACCTCCCTTCGCTTGCGACGTGCCGCCGCTTCCTTTGGCTGGCACGACGGGCAGAGTGGGACCATCGGATCGCCTGTTTCTTCGTTGCATTGGATACGAACCTCTCTCCATGCGCCGTCGAAGACGATGGCGCCACTACACCAGTTAGGTCTTGGGACTCTCGGTTCCTTCGGCTCCATCCGAGGGGACCTCCTGTACCTTCTTCGCTTTCTTCACGATGCCCATGATCGACGAGTGGTTGCGGAGCATCACGCGACCAATCTCCTGGTAGCTCATCTCCAGAGTACGGAGGTACTCGCAGCAAGCGAGGCGGGCCTGCACGACCCGCTTCGTCTTGGTCGGGGAGAGAACTGTCTCCAGCCACACCGAGTGTGCTTTGCAAAGCTCCTCAAGCGGCGTGTACAGATTCGAGTTTCTCAGCCACTCGATGTGCAGATCGAGTTTGCTCCTCGGCAGCGCCTTCTGGTGCGGCATGGCTCACCTCAGAACGGGATCTCGTAGTCCGCAGGTGGGCCGTCGTCGTCAGCGAACCCGTCACCACCCTGCGCATTCGGGTGCTGCGCCGGCTGCGGAGGAGGCCGCCGACCGCCGTAGTTCCCGAACCCGCCCTGCTGCGGCTGCCCCTGGCCGCGGCGCTGCTGGCCGCCCTGGGGTCGCCCGCCCCCGCCACCCTGGTCCTTCTTCCCGAACTTGGCCTCGCGCTCCTCCTTCGAGAGCGGGACCTGCAAGATCATCTTGCCGTTCAGGGGGAAGGCGTTGACCTGGATGCCGATGCTGCCGTCCTTGTTCTCGAACGCGGCGCCGATCTTGGTCCACTTCGAGCGGCCCTGTCCCTGGCCATCGACGTATTCCTCGACCATCATCGCGTCCCAACGGTTCTTACTCATCGCTTGATCTCCTTCGCTTGCTGGTAGTCCGCGGACTTCTTGATCACGGCCGCGTAGTCGTCGTCGCTCGCGCCCAGCTCCTTGAGCACGCGCAGGGCTTCCTTCTTGTCGACGCGCTCGCCACCTTTCATGCGGAGCATGACGAGCTGCTTTCCGTTCGGAAGGGGAAGGGGCTGGACAGCGGCGCTGATCTTCAGCACCTCCATCGTGTCCTCGATCATCTTCTTCCGCTCGCGCAGGACTTGCCAGAGCGCACCCTGCTCCTCCTGCGTCATCGCGGAAAGGATGGCTCCGGTGGTGGGGGCCATCGACCCGATCGAACGGGCGATGCTCCACTTGCTCGGGCAGTGAGGGAAGGCGCCGCAGTATTGGCACCACGATCCCTCCTGGGTCGGGAGCCCGCCGGTGAGTCCGGCTGCGGCCTTGTAGTTCCGATCCATCTCCTCGACTCGGTCCCACGCGGCGACCATCTTGTCGGCCGCGTCGTCGATCTCTTCGAGGCTCACGATGCGCGAGTCCTCGTGGTACTCGGCGCCGCGAGTCTCTCCGTCGATGAATACGAACCCGGCGTCCACCTCGGACAGCGGATTCTCCGGATCGTCGTACGCGAGCGCCATGCACTGAATGAGGAGCTGCCACCAGTTGCCGGTGATCCCGAACTTCCAGTCTCGCAGGAACGCGCGGTCAGCCTTCACGCCATCGGCGTCGAGCGTGCAAGGGACCTCATACTTCTCCAGCTTCCCGTACTCACGCCCGACGTTGATCCCGATGAAGCGCGAGGTCCGGGTCTTCACGTTGACCGCGAAGGCTGCCTCGCCTCGCCACTTCGTCACACCCGCCATCACCACGTCGAGCGGGAAGTCCTTGACGAACTCGAGCCCGCGCTCGGTTCCGCCAGGGACCTTCCCGTTCAACCTGTTCGCAAGGGGCTCGTGGCCCTCGGTCCCTCGATGCATGTAGTCGTTGTGCTTCTGCGACTGCGGGAGCACGTGCGAAGCTCCGCACATGACGAATGACTCGGCGTTCGACGCGCTCGGCTGCTTCACTTCTTAGGTTCCTTTTCTTCTTCGCGATCGTACTTGTCCATGACCGCGACTTCCAGTGTCGCGAGCAGCTTGCGCGTCTGCAACTTCGCGCGCTCGGCGTGGGCTTCGAGCCCCGGAGGTGTCGACTCGTCGAGCAGGGTGATCATCAGCTCGCCAAGCTCGCAGGTGGCCTTGACCGACAGCATCGCGTGTCGGCGGCAGCAGTCGGTGTAGTGCTGCCACGGCTGCTTGTGGACCTGTTCAACCATCCCAGCTACGGCCATGTAGGTGAACGCCCTCACGTCGGGGTCCTTGACCCTCTCGTCAACGCGACAAAGGAGGCAGCTCACTGGCCGACCTCCGAGTCGAGCGACTCGATCCAGGCGACGCACACGGCGGCGACCTGAACCAGCTCGTTCCGAAGAAGACCCTTGAGCCGCTTGCGGACGCGCTCCTTGTGGGCGAACACCATGGGGGCTTCCTCCCCCGGCCACTGCTTCGTGTCGTTGTGGAGGATCTCGCAAGCCTCCTTCGCGACCTCGCCGAACTCCTCGGCCAGGACCGCGAGCCGATGGAAGTCCGGCACGCCGTCCTTCCAGTAGTCGGGGAACTTGCCAGCGGCGAGCAGATCGAACTGCCGGTTACGCTCGGTCTCGACGACAGCCAGAGCGCGAACCGTCGCGTTCGTGGTGACGTGCTTGTCGGCGGTGCTCACTTGGCCGCGCTCCGGAAGGTGCTGTACTTCGCGTTGTACGCTTCGAGGAGCTGCTGGGGAGACCCGAGCGACTTGATCAGCGCCTTCGCTTCCTTCAGCGCGTCGAGGGTGGGGGCCAGTCCGATCAGCTCAGAGGAGCGACCGAAGACGTGATCGAAGACGGCCGTGCGCGCAGGCTCCGGCTTCGGGTCGGCCTCCTCGGCGATCTCGAACAGCTCACCGAAGCTGGTCGTCTTGTCCGCGCGAGCCGACAGGATCAGCTGCCAGTCCGTATCGTCCGCCGCAGCAGGGGCAGCGAACTTCTCGAACTCCTTGGGGTCGAGGGGCTCGGCGTCGAGGTTCTCCTCCTGCTGGGTCTCGACGGTGCGGCGCGTGTCGGGCGGGGGCTCGACGGGGAGCAGGTTGCCACGCGGGAGAGTGGTCGCCTTGGGGACGACCTGGCCAGCGACGGGGAGCTTGGACATGACGTCCTCGCGGGTGCCGGGCGCATGCTTGGGGGCTTCAGCCACCGGGGCAGGGGCCTCGGCCTCCATCGGTGTCCCGTTCTCCAGCTTCGGGCCGCGACGGGTACGGGTGGCCTTGGGCTCCGCTGGAGCGGCGGGGGCGACCTGGACGTCGACCGACTCGATGTCGATGTTCTCGCCGTGGACCGGGATCTGGAAGGCCATGATGCACGCGTACTTCATCGCGGCGCTCATCGCCTTGTTCGTGGCCTTGTCGCCCTGGTCGATCGCTTCGCCGGCCGTGCGGATCACATCCCACGAGCCATCGATGGCCGACACGAGCTTCACTTCGAGGAGCAGGTGAACGTGCGTCTGGAGCGCTTCGACGCGCTCGCCGTTGCGGCCGTTCTTCGTCGTGACCTGGTACTCGACCTTCGGCTCCCCGATCACGAGGGGGTACATGTTCATCCCATGCTGCGCGGTGAGACCGCAGAGCACGTTGTAGATGTCGTCGATGCCGCGGAACGCGTAGCCGCCGCCGACAGGCGCGGTGCGATCCTTCGTGATGCCGCCATGGCGAGCAAGCTCCAACTTGATCTCGGCCATCGCCTTCTGAACGTGAATCTCGGTCGTCATGTGTGATCTCTCCCTGTTGGTTTTCATCAAGCGTCGAGTGCGAAGCTCGGCGCTAAGCGCGCGGATGCGCGCCTGCGCCGAAAGTATCTCGTCCGGAGTCACCCGTCAGCGCCAGCGTCAGAGCACCCGCTCGGAACGAGCTGAATGCTGTCCGGGATCCCGTGTACCGTCACGTCCCCTGAGCACGCCACTACCCAGAGGGAAAGGATGATGATCGAGAGCTTCACGCGCGGCCTCCACCCTTCGTAGGGGGCGCGATCGGGCCCGGCGAAGGCGGCGTCTCGCGGACCACGAAGATCCGCTTGGTAGGTTCGACGCAGTTGGCTGCCGCGTCGCACCACTTCCGCATCTGCGTCTCGCGCTCGTCGGTGACGCTGATGCACTCCGACTTCACGATGTCGCACGTGAGGTCCGCGCCCGCGTCGCCGGAAGCGGCGCAGACGACGGCCACAATGCAGACGAGCGCGCTCACGACGCGGCCGCCTTCTTCTTGCCTCCGCGCGTGGCATGGGGGGCCTTGCCACCCTTCGAGCCCGCCGCGCGCGCCTCCTCGCTGGAGAACTGGTGCGCGGTCCCCTGGATGTGCGCCTGCTTGCCGCCCTTCGAGGCGATCTCGCGAACCTTCTCGCGATCCATCGCGGCGAACCCGCGCCGCTGCTTGGGCGCGGTCTCCGTGGTGGTTTCGGTCGCGGGCGTGGCTGTACCTTCGGTCGTCTTCATGTTCGGTCTCCTTCGTCAGTCGGTTTCGGTCGAGAAGTGGTTGCTACACGCGAGCAGATCGTTGGCTCCCCGAAGGGAAACAGCAAAAACCGCTCGGCTCAATGCCTCACTGCACTGCGAGTAGCCCCTGACGCTGTTCGCCTTCGGAGCTGCGGTCGAGGTCGAAAGCGAATGTCGCGCTCTCGGCCTCGATGCAGCACGAGACACACAAGCCGCAGTTGCGGGCAAGCTCGCGCTCGTCCGTCTCCTCGCTGCAACGCGGGCAGGGGGTCTCGATGACCACCCGAATGCGTTTTGCTCTGCCGTGTGTCTCGACCACATCCAGAGAATGTATCGGACCAAGCAGAACGTCAACTAGAATCCCACCGGCTGGTCACCCTTTACAATCGGGATCCCCGTCCTCGTCGCGCATGCACATGTACGCTTCGAGCATGTTCGGCATCGGGTGGAGGACCAGAATGTCCTCGGGTTCCGCGATCCTATCCGGTGCTTCTGCATCCTTCAGGACAGCCACGTCCATGTCGACCGGCCAGCAGAGGTGCTCCGGGTCCAGGTGGAGGTCGCGGGTCACCGCGGCGTTCCGGTAGAGCACCTTGTTCGCGGCGTTGCGCGGAGCCAGCCCAGGATTGCCCGCCTCGTTCATGTGGCACTCACCCGCGGCCTCGCGGAACTCGGCGGCCAGGAGGTGCCTGGCGAGCTTGGGGAAGCGGAATCCGGTGCCACACGCCCACGCCATCGAATGGGTCGCGAGCTGCGCGTCTGCCGGCCAGTCCTCGAAGTCGGGGAAGCGCGCGACGAGCGCGGCGTTGTTCCGGTGAAGCACGGCCATGAGCAGCTGTTGCACGCCGTCGTCGGACAGGCGGAGCTTCGTGATGGTCTTGTAGATCATCCCACCGCGGAGCTTCAGATCGTCGCGTGACTTCACGTACGCCCACTCGGCGGCGATCTCGTGCCTCGATGCGGGCGTCCCGTCCGCGCGGAGCCAGGGGAGTCCGAGGGCTGCGCCCCCCGGATCGATGAGGTTCCCGATGCCCGTCGTCACGAGTCCCTTCACGTCGAGGTACATGAAGTTGACCGCCCCCTCGAACTTCGCGCTGAACGATCGAAACGCTGCTTCGACTGAGGCCTTCATGGTGGTCCTTGCCCTTCGGGTGAAAACGACGTAGCTTCGTGGTGTTCCGTCCTTCGTCAGTCTGGAACTACCGGTCCGAGAGGCCACCCGCGTTCTCCCCGCGGGTGGCCTTTCGCTTTCAGCCGTCTCCGAACTTGAGCTGCTCGGCAACGTCCGCCAGCCGGTTCGTCTCGTCGACGCTCCGCTGGGTCAGGATGTCGTGCGCCTTGTCGTGAGGCACGAGCGCGAGGAGTAGATCGGCCGCCTTCTCCGCTGCCAGGACGATGATCTGCTCGGGACTCAGGCTCACGGTACACCTCCGTCATGGATCCGGAACTGGAAGTCGACGTTGGCGCGACACGCCTTCGACTCCAGCTTCGTGGTCGCGCGCTCGACGCAGAGAGCGATCTGCGCGCGGTACCTCTCGTCGGCGGTGAGCCCCTCGGCGCAGCCCGAGAACCCGGCGATGATGGCAAAAACCACCATCAGAGCCGCGAACGCGTGAAACGCGAGGCGCATCATGTTGACGGGAGCCGGGGGGACGTACCCCACCCGGAGCGGCTTGGCGATCGAGATCATTGGGCCCCTTCTTTCTTGGTCTGGTACGGCGCCGGGGCAAGCCACGCGAGCATGCCCAGAAGCACCTCGACGTGCATCTTGTCGAAGTACACCAGCGCACCGAGCGTCAGGAATACCACGACGAAGATGACTACTGCCGGCCACTGCCAATCGAACTTCATGGACTCTTCCTTTCAGGCGAACGTGAGGGATGCAGCGAGTGTATCAGAGCCCGCCGGAGCGATCACCTCCACACTCACCACGCCAGCGGCGTGAGCGGCTGTCGTGATGGTGATCTGGGTGTTGCTGTTCACGACGAACACGACCGAGATCCCGTCGACCTTGACGTCGGTGACGTTGGAGAATCCAGCCCCGGTCAGAACGATGGCAGCGCCCCCCGCGGCCGAGGTGGAGGCGGGGGCCAGAGACACCAGATCCGGTGTGAACGTGATGAGCGGGTGGTTCGCCGCCTGCCCACCCCTGGTGTCCAGGTACACACGCGCGCTCTCCACGGACTGCACCGGCACGGTGGCCACCGCGTTCTCGTCGTCCGTCACGGTCACGTCGCACACCATGGTTCCGAGCACGAACCTGCGCAGCTTCAGGAAGCCGGTACCCACGAGCGTGAGTGAACCCCCGAGAGCTGACATCGTGGCCGGCAGCGCCGACGTCAGAACGGGAAGAGGGACCGACTCGGCGTCGGCCCACATGAGCCTCTGATTCCGCAGAGCCGCGAGTCCAGAGCGTCGGTGCATCACTTGCGGCCGCCTTTCTCTGCGAGGTCGAAGGTGGTTGCCCGGATGCCTCCGCCCTTGATCGGTCCCGCGGCCATCTTCGGGATCGAGTCGGCCATCCCCTTGGGCGGGCCCTGGTCTCCGCCGACGAAGCTGGCCTGAAGGGCCGTGATGTTGGACCGCTCCATCACCTTGGCGATCGGCTTCTGGAAGAGGATCGACAGCGTGACCTGCTGCTGGATCGACATCTCGGGCCGAAGCTCGGAGGCATGCGACATCAGGAAGTTCTGGATCTTGTAGAAGGTCTGGGGGTGCATGGCCTTCAGCGCCTTCACGTGATCATTTGACAGGAGACCCTGCTGCATCCGGTCGAGTACGACGGTGGGGTCCGCGGCCACCTCGATGGCAGCACTCGCCTTGCGAATCTCGGTGTCCGAGAAGTGCCGGTCGCTGTTCTTGGTCGTGAAGATCGGGCCCATCGGGGGCTGGTCTTTCGGGAGCGTGATCACCAGGTACGACGCGACGCGCGCCGTGGCGACTGCGACCTCGGCAGCCGTCTTTGGTGCGTACTCCGACAGGCCGTGGATCGCGTCAGCGATCTTCGCATGCACCGCCGTAGGGTTCTGCGACGCGTTCCGGATCTCGCGGATCTCGTCCTGGGTGAACGTCTTGAAGGCTCGGCCGCCCGACTTGTTCTCGATGACGGCCTTGGTGCCCTTGTCGAGGATGTTGTCGACCTTCGACGAGACCGTCGCAAGGTTCTCCAGACCGGCAACCTTGCGCAGCGCGTACGCCGCGATCTGGTTTCCGAACTTCTTTCGGATGATGTTCGCGACGGGGATAGCCGCACCAAGCGGGGAACCTGACGCCATCGTTGCGACGACGGACATCATGTCCGATGCCGAGTACGCAGGGGCCCCAGCCACGCGCGCGGACTCCTTCACTGCTGCGCTCTTGGCCGCGGCGAGATCCTTGTAGAGCACGTTGTTCAGTTTCAGGGTCTCGGCGATCGGCTTGTTCAGTTCAAGGCTTGCGCGCTCGGCCGCCGACATGATCTCCAGCTGCACGATGTCGCGGAGCTGGCGCATAGCTGCTTCGCCCGGAGGCGCGGGCGCACCGGCGACTCGCGCGAAGTGGGTCTCGAGCTTCTTGTCGAGATCCCTACGAAGATCGTAAAGCTTCGTGAAGCTGGGGTCTGCTCCCCCCTTCGCCGAGAAGCGTTCGAGCGCCTGCTCGGCCTGAGCAAGCTGCTCGTCGCCGTACAGCCCGGCGCCGATGACCTTCCGAACGTCGGTGTCGAAGGCCTGCTCAATGGACCGCATGCTCGGACGCGCGGCAGCCTTGTCCAGTTCCGCCATCATCGGACGGAACGTCTTGCCGATCTCGCGAGCCTTCTCGCTGATCTTGTTGGCGTACTCACCGATGGTCGTCGTCGGACCCATCTCGACCTGCTCGGTCAGGGTCTTTCCGATGCGCGCGCGAGCGGCGTTCTGAGCCTCAGCGGTCGCTCCGAGCTTCCGGATGTCGCCCATGCGCGCGCCGGTCGCTGCGTAGGCCTGCTCGTACGCCATGCGCTCGGCGGCCGAAAGCTCTGGTGCCGCGGAGCGCTCAACGTGCGCCATCGTGGACGCCGCGTCCTTCTCGCTGGCCTGGACCGCGTTCCGAACGCTCTGCTCCTCGAACCCGATCGGCGCTCCACCAACTTCGACGACCGGCGCGCCCTGAGCGAACGAAACCTCTCGCGGCGCGGTCTTCCCGGCGCTGCGACCGATGACTGGGCGCTCGGCAACCTCCTCGGTCAGCCCAGCGAGCCCCCGATCCCGGAGACCAAAGCGCTGCTCCAACGGAGCCTCCGCTGTCGGGATCCACTTCGGGACGTTCGTGGGCTCAGCGAAGCCGTCGTTCACACCGAAGACGTCGAAGGGCTCCTCCTGGCGAGCGAACGCGCGTTGCGGCTGCGCCTCCAGCTTGCGGCCGGCGGCGGCGCCCTTGCTCCCGCCGTACTCGACGCGCTTTCGGAGGGTCTCGTAGCTCGCGCCATGACCGGGGGCTTCTGCCAGCTCGAACGGGCGACCGGCCTCAGCGACACCGAAGTCGGCCCCCTCGGTCGCGACGCGGATCTTCGAGATGGGGGCTTCGGCTCCCTGGATCGACGCGAACTCGTTTTCGAGCGCAGCGGTGTCGAGCCCCACGCGGTAACGCTTGGTTGGGTCGATCGGGATTGGCCGCTCGACCGCGCCAACTTCAGGGGCGAGGCCTGCGTTCACGTCCAGAGTTGGACGGAACGTGCGGTCCACGGCGTCCTCGACTCGCTGAGTCGCGGCTCGCTCGATGCCGAGCGCCTCGGTCTCGGCCTTGGTGACCGAGTTGGGAGCGAGGCCAGCTCCGAACGTGGCCGGAGCGCCCTTCTTGCCGAAGGCGGCGGCAGCTCCGTGCAGCCCGGTCCCCATGATGAGGCCTACAGCCCCCATCTTCCCCATGCTCGACGCGTACTTCTCGGCGACGAACTTGTGGTCCCCGAGCGCATCTTCCGACGCCTGCTGCCCGGCGCCGATGACGGCTCCCTCGGCGAAGGCTCGGGGAGCAGCGGCGAGCGCGCGCGCGGCGATACCTCCCCTAGCTGCCGTCGCCGCACCCCCGCCGAAGAACAGCGGAGCCGCCATGCCCGCGATCTCTCCGCCCGCGGTAGCGTCCGGGTGCATCTCCTTCGCGAGGTTCAGCGTGTGCCTGACGTGCTCGGCCGACTCGTCGCCTCCGAGGGCTCGAGCCCCCTCGATGTAGAGCGGGTCTGAGTAGCCGAGCGAGATGCCGCGCGCGCCGCCGATCACGGCCGAGCCGACCTGTCCCGCGGCACCGAGCTGCGCCGAACGGAACTCGGCCTCGGACGCGGGCACTGCACCCTCGGCCTGAGCCTTCCCGAGCTGCGCCTCGGGAATCTTCCAGACGGATCCGTCCTTGTCGCGGATCGCGACCTGCCCCGCTTCGGGAGAGTACGTGCCTGCCATCAGGGCGCCTTGCGTTCTACGCCGCTCGAACCCTTCAGGTTCTCAGGTGAGTTGGCGCGCCCGGTCTGGACGACCTCCTCGCCGGGGAGCATGACGGCGCGCTGTCCGGCGAGCTGGTTGTTGTGGATCTCCATCTTGGTCTTCGTGGCCTCGATGAGCGTGTCGAGCCGATCGTCTGCGGACGAGCCGTACGAGTCGAGGTTGCCGGCGAGCGGCTTCGCGAAGCGCTCGACGCCGTTGTCGAGGGCGCCCAATTCCTCGGACTTCTTGATGGCGCCGACGATCTGGTTTTCGAGCGACCGGATCTCCGTCTGCCACTTCGGGGTGTAGAGGCCCGAGATGGGCTCACGAACGACCGAGCGTCCGAGGAACCCCTGCTCGGCACGGATGGCCTTTGCCTTCTCGGCGAGCGCGATCAGCTCACGTGAAGCCGCGAGCTGCTGAGAAGCCTTGGTCGCTTCGGTGGCTCCGCGCGCCAGGTACCCGACCGGGTTCCCGTACTCGTCCTGCGACACGCCAACGAAGCGCTCGCGTGGCGACTGTCCTTCCTTGTGGCCGGCGCCGGACTTGTTGGCGGTGATGCGATGTGTGATCGCCTCCTCCTGCTTGATCGCGTTCTCGAACTCGCGCTGCCTCTCGGCGCGCGCGAACGCGGCGGCTGCGGCGGCTGCGGCGGCACGCTTCGCCTGCTCGTCCAGCTTCAGGGCGGCCTGCTGCCGATCCACCATGTTGATGGCCTGATCGGCTCGGGCCTGGATCGTCGGCGAGTCGTACTGCGCGGCCTGCGCGGCGAGCTGCTGCTTGATGCCCTCGTAGTACAGGTTCTTCGCCTGAAGTCGGGCAAGATCCTCGTCGTGGTACGTCATGCGCATGTCCGCGAGGATGCCGCGCCGGTCGCCGACCGCCTTCATGTTGCGGTCGATCTGACGCTCCTGGAGCGCGATATCCCGGTCGATGTTCTTGTTCATCTGGTCGATGAAGGCGTTGTTCGGCAGCTTGTTCATGCCCTGGTAGAGGCCTCCGAGCATTCCGCCGATCATCGCAGCGATCCGATCGCCGGTGCTCGCATAGAGCCGATTCGGGTCGACCCTCTGCGTCTTGACCTGATCGAGCTGGCGGTTCGTGTCCTCCTGGTAGGCGCGCAGGATCTCGCGCTCGTTCGCGGCGCGAGCTTCCTGGAGAGCCGCCTCGCGCACGCGGTCGGCGCCGATGACGGCCATGCCTGCGGCCATCGCGTCCGCGCGCGCCATCTCGGCGTCGGCGAGCGACTGGAGCGCGTGCCTCTCGGTGTCGAACGTCCCGTACAGCTGACGGCGCGCGGCGCCTCCGTCGCCGACGTACCCACCACCGCCACCGGCAGGGGCAGCAGTCGGCATGGGGGCTGGAGCCCCCGAACTGCCGCCCGCGTACCCCACGAGCGCCTGGGCTGCCGACCTGGCCTCGGGCGACGGAGGAAGCTCAGCGGGACCTCCGGCGGTCACCCGATTGGCGGCCGTGGAGCCCTCCCTGAGGGCTTGAATCGAAGAGGGGCCCGGAGCCCCCACCGGAGCGGCAGCGGCCACGACAGGGGCCGCTTGCGTGGGGAAGAGGGCCTTCTCGACGGCCCCTGCCTGGTGCTCCGGAAGCGGCTTGCCGAAGTCGTCGGTCTTCTTGATGCCGAGGGAGTCCGGAGCCGGACCGAGCCCGGCGAAGTAGCGCATGGCCGCGCCGAGGTCGATCTTCGGCGGCTGCGGGGGAGGCGGGGGCGGCGGAGGGGGAGCTGCCGGCGCGCCGAAAGCGGCGGCACCCGGATCGAACGGAGGAGGAGGGGGCGGTGCCGGCATAGCCGAGTTCGGCGGCGGCATGGGGGGCGGAGCCCCGAACGCAGCCTCGCCACCCTGCGGAACCGGCGCAGGCGGGACGGTGATCTGGGGCACTGTCGGCTGGTTCCAGTAGCTTGCGACAGGATCGGGGGGTGGCTTGCTGCTGTAGTTCACGATGCCTTGCCCTTCTTTTTACCCTGCATCTCGTCCACCTGTCGCTGAAGATCGGACAAGCCTCCCATGACGAGCTTGAGTCCCTTCGCCTTGTCGATGCCCATGAGCCCGGTGTCCGGGTCGTGGACGATGACCGTCGACGCCACCGGATCCTTGTCCATGTTCTGCGCCATCGGACCGATGTTCTTGTCGCCCACCGGCTGGTGCTCGCGCTCGGCGAACTCCGGCTTGTACTCGTACTCCATGGGCTTCATCGAGCGGTTGGCCGCTGCCATCGGCCCACCGAAGCGAGCCTCTTTCTTGGTCCGCTCGTCGGAGCTGGTGATGCCGGCCTCGGCGAGTCGTTTCCGGTCCGAGTCGATCTCGCCCTTGGCCTGCATGTTCTGGAGCTTGTCGGTGAGCAGCTGGTTCGCGTGGATCTGGCTGTCCTGCTCCGCGCGCGCCTCGTCGGCGGCAGACGGTCCGGTCAGCCGCTTCCCCGCCTTGTCCAGCATCTCTCCGGCCTTGCCAGGGATCTTCTGTCCGGGCTGCATCCAGCTCGGAAGGATCGACGGCTTCTCGTCGCCCTTCGAGCGCGGACCGACCTTGCTCGACGTGTCCCACTTCGCCGGAGCGCCCGGACGCGACGTGTCCTGAGACTTCTTCAGGAATCGCTGCGTCCGCTCGTCCGGCGTTTCCCCCTCGGTGGTTTTCGAGGGAGACGCCGGGGGAGACTCGGCTCCCTTCTCGCGAGACTGGGCCTTCTTGAGGAAGCGCGCGGTCCGCTGCTCGGGCGTCTCGTCGCGATCCTGCGAAGTTGCGTAGTCGCGCGTGCGCTTGCGCATGTCGTTCGCGACGCTCGTGCGCGGAGCCCCCTGAAGCTCCGTACCTTCGCGCGGGTTGAGCGGCGGCGCGGGGGGTCCAGCCCCCGGAGGGTTGGCGCGCGTGAACGCGTCGCCCTCGGCCTCGTCGGCAAACTGCTTCAGCTGACGGACCTTGGCCATGTCCTCGGGCGTGCGCTTGCTCGGGTCCATCGGGTACTCATCGATGGCCGCCTGGTTGGTCGAGTCCTTGCCTCGGACGGGGGAGTCCGCGCGCTTCGCTCCTCCCTGCGAGTTGACCGTGCCAGGCATGTACTTGGGGACGCCGCCCTGGCCGCCATTGAGCGACCAGTTCGCACCGGCCTCGAAGGCCTCCTGCTTGGCGCGCTGATCGGACATCATGATGTCCTGGCTGTACTGATCCTTCGGGAGACCCTCAGGAGTGCGGTTCTTGGCCTGGCTCCCGAAGAAGTCGCGCGTGCCGGGCGCGTTGCGGTTCTCCTCGCGGATGTTCGAGGCTCCGCCTGCGAGGTGCTCGCCGAACATGCCTCCAAGCTCGCCCGCGCGACCGCTCGCGTAGCCCTTCTCGGCGTGTCCGAAGAGGGACTGGTCGTACGGATTCTCTCGGTTCATCTTCCGCTCGGGCGGACCGGCCTCCTTCTCGACAGCCGCGCGCATGGCCTCCTGAAGCTCGGGGCTTCCGCCTGCGCGCTCGCCGTTGCCCCACGTGGGCTCACCCTCGTTGCGGGTCGCGTAGTCCGTGCGCTCTTTGAAGCGCTTGCGGGGGCTCGCGGCCTCGACCTCTCCACGGCCCGCCGACTCGTTGCCGGGCGTGTTCGTGTTGCTCAGGCCGAAGCCTTCGCGCTGCGCGGCGATGTTCGCCTGCATGTCGCCAGCCTGCTTCTTCAGCTTCGCTGCTTCCAGGTCGGAGACCAGGCTCTTCTTCTTGCCGACGCTCGGACCGTTCCCGAGCTGCCCCTCGGACTGCGCGCGCGTCTGGTCCTGCATGCCGGCCGCCGCTGCCTGGAGACGAGCAGCTTCAGCGTCGGAGATGCCCCCGACCTCGCGCTTGAATCCGCCGAGAGCCCCGGAGTCTTCGTTCGTGAGCGTCCCCTTCCGAGGACCTCCGAACGTGGCGCCCTTCTCGCGCTCGCGACCGATGTACCCGTTGAGCGGATCTCCGGGCTGACCCTCAGGGTCGTCCGAGATCGGATCCTTGCCGAGCCCGAACCCTTCGCGCTGAGCGTTGGTGTCCTCGATCATGCCTCGCGCCTTCGCCTTGAGGCGAGAGGCCACTCGATTGGAAACGGGCTTCATGGCTTGCTTGGTCCTCTCGTCCGAGTTCGCGATGTCCGGGTCCGGCGGCTTCGATGGCGGCTGCTCCGGCGTCGATGCCCCGCCGCTGCCCCATCCGCTTGCGGCGCCCTGTCCGATGGCTACGCCGGTGCCGGCCATCCACTTGTCGTTGGCGCTGGCGGCAGCGTCTCGCGCCGCCTGCTGGTTCATCGCGGTCGCAGAAGCAGCCTGCTCGGCAGCGCTCATCCCCTGCTGACCCATGACGTCGGCCTTCTGGACGTCATGAGCCTTGTTCTCGTAGAACGCGTTGCGGTCGTCCTGAGCCTTTCGGTTCTGAGCTTCGAGGTCCGCCTGGCTTCCGGCGATTCCGAGATCCTGACCGCGCATCGTGTTCGCTCCGCCGAAGTACGCGCCTCGCGCCTGCGCCATCTCGCCCGCGCGGGTCGCGACGTTCGACGCCGCCTGCGTCTGCATGATGGTCGAGCGGTCCGCCGTCGCACCGCGAGCTGCGGCCGCGCGCGCGGCCGCGCCTCCGCGGACGGACGCGGCCATACCAGACCGTGCATTCGCAGAGTTCTGAGCGAGCTGGGTGCCCATGCGCTCCGCAATGCTCGGAGACCGGCCCTCGGCCGTGCGTCGCATGAGGTCCAGGCCCCCCATTCCGATGCCGCGAGACTGGTCCGAGTCGCCCTGGTTGATGACGGGCGTTTTCGGCCCGTCGTCGCGCATGTCCAGGTACCGCTTCATGTCGACGTCGGCGCCGCTGGTCCCTTCGATCGGCTGACCGTTCGCGTCGACGTTGTTGCCCTGGTTGCCCCAGCGGCCCTTCTGCATGGTGGGCGTGGACGAGTAGATGTCCTTGGGGGCCTCCCACGCGCCCTGACCATAGGGTCCGCCGGACGGATTCCAGACCTGTCCCTGGTCGCCAGTTCCGGGCTCCTTCTTGGGGGTGCCCATGTTCTGATCGGGCGCGGTGAAGCTGCTGTACTCGTTCGGCGGCATGATCAGCCCCTTCCGTGCATGAAGCGAGAGAGCCCGCTGAGAGAGCCCATGGTCACCGGGCGGATGTTCTGCTTGGCGCGCTCGTCGGAGGTGAGCCCGGCCTCGATCACGAGGCCGCTGTAGTACCTGTCGTCGGCCTGCTTCGCGGCATTCCGACGATCGGCGTCGGCCTGGTGCTGCTGACCGTACGCGCGGGCGATGCGGTCGGCCTCGATCTGGGTCGTTCCCTGGAAGGCCCGCGTGTCGTACCCGAGGTTCTCGTAGCCTTCCTGCTTCGATTCGTTGAGCTGGTTCTGGTACGCCTGAAGCTGCGCGTTCTTGGTCGCGGCGCCGATGTCCTGGCCGCGCATGGTACCTGCGGAGCCCACGAGATCCTGCTGGTTCTTGGCCATCTCGCTGCCGCGCATGTCGGTGGCCTGAGCGTTGACCTGGCCCATCTTGTCGGCCGCTGCACTTCCGGCGGCGTTCGAGGACGCAACAGCTGCTCCAGGACCGCGCGCGGCAGCCATGTTCCCGACCGCCTGACGGGTGGTCGTGTCGGTCGCCGAGGTTCCGAGCGCCTGGGCCCGAGACGGGGCCGCCCCCTGCGCCGCGGTCTGCATGAGGCCCAGAGCCCCCATCTGCATGCCTCGCGACTGGTTCGCCGCACCCTGATCGAGCTGCGTCGCGGCGCGACCCTGAGCGGCGGCGCCCTGGTCTCGGTAGTTCTGGATCGACTTGTCGTACGCGGAAGACCCGAGCACCTTCCGGCCATGCTCGATGTCGTAGCCGGTTCCCTTCGGGGACCAGCCCTGGGGCCCCTTCTGGTTCCAGTTCTCACGATCGATGATCCGCGCGTTCTGGTTCGCGACGTCGTACGGCATCATGCCGGCGTCCTCGGGGGTCGCCAGCGTGCCAGTCGGATCTTCCTCCTCCCAACCTT
>Ga0113563_10000035_pt1 | contig 41102 bp, 36 predicted proteins | sample Mud3Dept3metaG_FD_80117 | JGI IMG/M metagenome (GOLD analysis project Ga0113563, IMG submission 80117) | Freshwater wetland microbial communities from Ohio, USA, analyzing the effect of biotic and abiotic controls - Mud 3 Core 4 Depth 3... | ecosystem: Environmental > Aquatic > Freshwater >... | reverse complement strand
TCAGGAGGACGAGGCCATGCCCAGCTCTCCGCTCCCGTCCGCGCCGCTCCTCGGCGCCGCCCTGCTCGGCGCCCTGGCCGGCGGTCTCCTCGCCCCGCCCGCCGCCGCCCAGCCCGCCGGCGTCGACGCCCAGGCGCTGCTCGTCGCCCCGCCGGGCTCCGAGCAGGAGCTCAAGGCGACCGCCAGCCTGCCGGTCACGGCCTTGCCCGCGGCGCCCTCTCAGCCGGTCCGCCGGGGCGAGCTGCTCGTCGCGGTCGACGTCAGCAAGCTCGAGAAGGAGCTCGCGGAGGTGCGCAAGAATCTGGAGCGTACCCAGGACGAGAAGCGGGAGCGGACGACGGGCCTGGAGGTCACCCGCGTGGGCGCGGGCAGCAGCCAGACCACGACACGTCAGCCGCCCGGCGGCGGGCGGATGGCGGAGCTCCAGCAAGAGGAGACCAGCGCCATGTCCGAGCTGATGGAGCTCCAGACGCGCCTCACCACGGCGCCGCTCTTCGCCCCCGCCGACGGCTACGTCGTGCGCCACCTCTACGCGGTCGGTGCCACGGCCAAGAAGCGCAAGCCGCTCCTGGTCTTCGTCGAAGCGAGGAAGACCGTGCTCGAGACGACAGTGCCGGCCGATCAGGCCGGAGCGTTCGCGGCCGGGGCCGGGGTGCGGGTGGCTTCGATGATCGACCCGGCGCAGGTCTTCCTCGGGCGCGTCGAGAGCGCCACCCCGGTAGGCCAGACCGTGGCGCTGCGCATCCGTCCGGACGAGCTCCCCTTCCTGACCCTGGGCACCGCGACCCCGGTCACGATCTCGGCCGTGCGCTGAGGCGTTCCGGCCGCCGGCGCGCCGGCCGCAGCTCGAAGACGAAGGTGCGGTGCCGCTGGAAGAGGGTGCGCGCGCGGGCCGCCGCGGCGGGCTCGAGCACGTCCTCGACGCGGGCGGCGCCCGGCGCCGCCTCGACCACGACATGGCTGACGCCCAGCCGGGCGAGCAGGCCGAGACAGCCGGCGGACACCGGCAGCCGGTCCACGCCGCAGCGCGCCACGGCCCGGCGATAGCTGGGCGCGGTGAACCCGCTGTAGCCGTTGACGATCGGCACTCCGTGCACGGTCGCCGGCTGCATGCGGCGGGCCTCGCGATGGTCGCCGGTGAGCGGCAGCACCGCCACCGCGCGCGCCCGCTCGAGACCGGCGAGGACGCCGACGTAAGGGCGGTGGCGCGCCCGCGAATCCACCGCGGGCGTCTCCCAGGTCTCGAAGCGCAGCGGCCAGACCTCGACCAGGAGCAGGAGCGCCGCCGCGACGCCGCCCGCGCCCAGGGCGCGGCGCCGACCGAGCCGCGCCGCGATCCGCCCCAGGCCGCGCGCGCCCAGCACCGCCACCGCGAGGAGCACGTACGAATAGGTCCGCGTCGGCCCGCGCATCGAGGACATCCCGGGCAGCAGCTCCCGGACCGCGAGCCAGACCGGCGCGAAGGCGAGCGGCACGAACGCCGCCGCGGAGGCGAAGAGCGCGAGCTCCAGCGAGCGCGCGCGCCGGCGGCGTCCGCGCACGAGCGCGAGCGCGCCCGCCGCGGCCGCGCCCGCGAGCAGGAAGCCGGGGAAGAGCGCCCGTTCGTAGCGCATCCATTCGGCCGGGACCAGGCCGGCGTAGAGGTTGCGCGGCGACGGCGCCAGCCACGAGCGAACCTCCGCGCCCAGCGTCCGCACCTCGCGCTCGGCGCGCGCGAGCTCGCCGTCGGAGGCCGCCGCGAGGTAGGGACCGAAGGAGAGGCCCGCCAGCAACAGGGCGCCCAGGACCGCGCCGGCCAACGCGCGCCGGGCGCGCGTCGTGGCCAGGCGGGCGGGCGTGCGCGCCAGGCGCGCGATCGCGAGCGCCGCGAGCGGGATGTGGAGCCAGTAGGCGAGGTAGCTGCCGGCCGACACCGCCAGCGCGTAGGCAGCCACGAAGGCCACCGCCCGGCGCGGCACGGGCCGCTCGAGCAGGCGGTCGAAGGCGACCAACGCGAGCGGGATCCCGGGCACCCAGAGCATCTGCAGGCGGCCGATCTGATCCCACCGGTAGGGCGCGAACGCCCACGCCAGCGCGAGCGCCGCGGCCACCCCGCGCCCCGCCCCGACCCGGCGCAGCAGCACGTGGACGCAGACCGCCGCGACCGGGAAGGAGAGCCAGAGGAGGAGGTTGTAGCCGAGGGCGTCGCCCGCGAGCCGGGCGAGCGGCGCGAACACCAGCAGGTGCCCGGCGAAGTGGTCCGCGTAGGTCCGCACGCCCTCGGTGGGGAAGAAGAAGGGCGGGCTCCAGAACGCGTCCCAGGAGCCCAGGCTCTCGGCGCCCCAGCGCAGCAGCGAGAGCACGAGCAGGACGTCGGGCGAGCCGGGAACCCGCTCGGTGGCGATCGGCAGCAGCCGAGCCAGGGCGATCAGCGCGAGCCCGGCGCCGAGCGCGAAGACCCCGAGCAGCTCGCGCGCGTGCACGCGGCGAGCTCCCGGGCGGCCGCGGCCGCGCCCCTCCCCGCCCGCTCCGGACGCCCCTGCCATCAGGCGCGCAGCGCCCAGGCGCCCAGCCCGGCGGCCGCGACCGCCCCGGCGAGCGAGTCGAGGAAGTTCACTTCTTCATGATCGAGCACGCCGCTCCGCCCGAGGGTGGCCCCGGCGACGCTCTCGAGCGTGCTCGCGAGCAGGGCCGCGGCGGCCACCGCGAGCGCGCCCCGGAGCGGCAGGAGACCGAGGCCGAGGCCGAGCGCGGCCAGGCCGGCCCCGGCCGCGACACCGGCCAGGGTTCCCGCCGCCGAGACCGCGCCCGGGGTGCCGCGCGGCACCTCGCGGAGGGAGGTGATCAGGAGCGTCCGCCCCCCGAACGCCTTGCCCACCTCGGTCGCGACGGTGTCCGCCGCCGAGGTGGCGAGCGCGCCGGCGAAGGCGAGCGTGAACGGCACCGGCGTCCCGGTGGTGGCGGCGAAGACGGCCGCGGCCGCCGGCACGGAGAGCTTCGAGAGCGCGCTCGCCGCGCCGCGCCTGCCACCCCGCGCCTCGGCGATGCCGGCGCGCGCCTTGACGCCGTGGCCGAGACGCGTGGCGAGCGTGCCGAGCGCGACGAACGCGGCCAGCAGGACGAAGCAACGCCAGCCGCCGAAGGCCCACACCGTGGCGCCGAGCGCGCCGCCTGCCGCCGCCCCGCCGACGGTCAGGGCGCGCGCGGCGAGCGCGATCGCGGCGAGCGCCGCGTTGAGCGCGAGGCCGGCGCCGAGGCGCGCGGCGAGCTCCGCTCCGGCCACCCTCCCGAGCTGTCCCGCTGCCCGGCTCAGGCAGAAGAGCAGCAGCGCCCCGACCGCGACCTGGAGCAGCGCGCGGGCGACTTCGCGGCGTCTCGGCGCGGTCACTGCCGGGCTCCGGGGCGGGTCAGGCGGGGCGAGCCGCGCGCGCCTGCGCCTCGCGCCAGAGGTCGGCCAGCGCCTCGTCGAGGCTGCGCCGCGGCCGCCAGCCGAGCGCGCGCAGCAGCGCGCCGTCGCCCTCGAGCATCGGCACGTCGAGCGGGCGCAGGCGCTCGGGATCCTCCTCGAGCCGGGCCTTGACCGCGGCCACGGCGCGCAGGCGGTCGAGCGCGGCGGCGATCGAGGTCGCCCGCCCGCTCGCCACGTTGGCCACTGCACCCGGCTCGGCGCGGTCGAGCAGGAGCGCCAGCGCCTCGGCGGCGTCGGCGGCGTGGACGAAGTCCCGGCGAGCCGCCAGGTTGCCGACCTTGAGCACGGGCGGCGCCGCGCCGCGCGCGATTCCCGCGAGCTGGGCGGCGAAGCCGGGCAGCGCGAAGGCCGGCGACTGGCCGGCGCCGATCAGGTTGAACAGGCGCGCCACGACGCCGCCGGCGGCCAGCGTCAGCCGCTCCGCGGCGGCCTTGGTCAGCGCGTAGGGCGAGCGCGGCGCCGCCTTGCGCGTCTCGGGGATCGGCTGCTCGTCCTCGGGCACCGCGCCGTAGACCTCGGCCGTGGAGGCGACCAGCAGGCGCCGTCCGCGCGCCACGGCGACCACGTTCTCGGTGCCGATGACGTTGACGTCGAAGTAGTCCGCCATGCGCTTCCAGGACTCGCCGACGTGCGACAGCCCCGCCAGGTGCACGATCGCCTCCGGCTCCTCGGCCGCCACCGCGCGGGCCAGCGCCTCCCGGTCGCGCACGTCGGCGCTCACGAACGGCGTGCCCGGCGGCAGCGGGCCGGGGTCGAGCGCGAGCGCGAGCACCCGGTCGCCGCGCGCCGCGAGGTGACCGATCAGGTAGGGGCCGAGGAAGCCCGAGCCTCCCGTGACCAGGACGCGCATCTCCCGACCCCGCTCAGACCCCGGCCAGGACGCGGCGCGCCGCGAAATGGGAGCGCCAGTACTCGATCGTGTCCGCCATGGTGCGCTCGAGCTCGATCGCCGGCGCCCAGCCGGTCGCGGCGCGGAACTTCGAGGCGTCGCCGAGCAGCACCTCGACGTCGGACGGCCGCAGCCGCGCCGGATCGGTCTCGACGCGCAGGGGCGTCCTCGACATCGCCACCAGCTGGTCGAGCATGGAGCGGATGGTGATGCCGCGCCCCGAGGCGATGTTGTAGACCTCGCCCGGCTCGCCGCGTACCGCCGCCAGCCAGTAGGCGCGCACCATGTCGCGCACGTCGGTGAAGTCGCGCACCGAGTCGAGGTTGCCGACGCGGATCACCGGCTCCTGGAATCCGGCCTCGATCGCCGCGATCTGGCGCGCGAAGTTCGACATGACGAACACCTCGCCACGCCGCGGCCCCTCATGGTTGAAGCCGCGCGTGCGCACCGCGCGCAACCCGTAGCTCTTGAAGTACTGGTAGCCGAGGAAGTCCTGCGCCACCTTCGAGACCGCGTAGGGCGACAGCGGGCGCAGCGGGTTGGCCTCCGTGATCGGCGTCTCGCCCGGGAGCACGAGCCCGTACTCCTCGCTCGAGCATGCGATCTGCACCACCGGGTCCAGCCCCAGCGCACGAATCGCCTCGAACAGGTGGATCTGGGCGATGACGTTGACGTGGAAGGTCTCGGCGGGCGCGGTCCAGGAGGTGGGCACGAAAGATTGCGCCGCGAGGTGGAAGATCGCTTCCGGACGCGAGATCTCGAGCGCGCGCTTGACCGCGGTCGGATCGGCGAGGTCGCAGTCGAGCAGCCGGATCTTCGTCTCCAGGTGCAGCACGTTCTCGCGCCGGCTGCGCCAGCGGCAGGTGCCCCAGACCTCGACGCCCGGGTGCTCGGCGAGCACGTAGTCGGCGAGGTGAGAACCGGCGAAGCCGGTGATGCCCGTGATCAGGACGCGATTCATCGTCTCTCCTAGCTGCTCCCCAAGTGTCGGGCGAGACCCTCTCGCCAGTCTTCGACCGGCCGGCCCGCGAGCCGCTCGAAGCGCCCGACCGCGAGCACCGAATAGCGCGGCCGGCGGGCGGGGCGCGGCACCTCGTCGGTGGTCGCGGGCCGGATCTCGGCCGCGCTGCCGAGTCGCCGGGCGATCTCGAGCGCGAACTCGTACCACGAGACCGGCGGGCGGTTCTGGTAGTGCACGATCCCGCTCGCTCCCGATTCTCCCAGATCGGCGAGCGCGCGCGCCAGGAAAGGGGCGTAGGTGGGGGCGCCGACCTGGTCGGCGACCACCGGCAGCGGCCCGCCCGGCGACGCCAGCTTGACGCGCATGGTGTCCACGAAGTTCGGGCCGCCGGCGCCGAAGATCCAGCTCGTGCGCACGAGCAGGGTGCCCGGCACCGCCAGCGCGCGCCGCTCGCCCTCGAGCTTCGAGGCGCCGTAGACCGAACGTGGCGCGGTGGGGTGGTCCTCGGGGTACGGCACGGTGCCCTCGCCGTCGAACACGTAGTCGGTGGAGAGATGGACGAAACGCGCCCCCGGGCGCGCCGCGGCCGAGGCCAGGATCCCGACCGCCTCGCCGTTGAGCCGGAAGGCGCGCTCGCGCTCAACCTCGCAGGCGTCCACGGCGGCGAGCGCCGCGCAGTTGACCACCAGGTCGGGCCGGAAGCGCGCGACGGCCGCGGCCACCGCGGCGGGATCGGTGACGTCCGTCTCGTCGCGATCGGGGCCCGCCACCGGCCAGCCCCGGCGTCCGGCCTCGGCCACCATCGCGCGGCCGACGAGACCCGCGCCCCCGAACACCAGCACCCTCACCGCCGCCTCAGAACTCCGCGGACGACTCGCCGCTCGTCAGGTCGAGGAAGGTGCCGACGTTCTTCAGGTTGAGCATGAAGCGGTAGTCCCGGCTGGTGTAGGTGCGCGTGATCTGCTCGCGCATCTCGAGCTGGAGGCTCCAGCATTGCGAGGTCCAGGTCAGGAAGTAGCGCTGCTGCTGGATCTGGCTGGCCTCGAGATCGTAGCTCACGGTGCCGACCAGCCTGAGCCGGCGTGGCAGCACGTCGACGGCCAGGCCGAGACGCGCCTGGTCCGAGGTCTTCTCCGAGGTCTCGACGTTGTAGTCGGTGAACCAGGTCATGTCGCCCGAGACCGGACCCGCCGAGCCGCGCGCGGTCAGCGAAGTCGAGCGCAGGCCGTCGAACAGCGTCGACCAGGCGGCCTTGGCCTGCAGGTTGAAGTCCTGGCTGAGGTTGACTCGCAGCCGCGAGGTGAGCGGGCCCTCCTGCGTCTCGCGCGTGCCGTCCTGGGAGCGCTGCAGCGGCTGCGCGTCGTCGAACGAGTACGCCTGCGCGACCTCGAAGGAGAGGATCTCGAACGCTCCGCCCTGCTCCGGGTCGGACGGCTTGGCCAGCAGGCGGTTGACCAGCGCGAGCTGGCCGACGTTGGTGGCCGCGAACGGGTCGATCTCGTCGAAGCGCGCCACGCTCGCCTGCTCGTCGAACTCGCCGGCGTAGGCCCAGGTCCAGCGCGGCTCGACGATGTGCTTGAACTTGCCGAAGCGGCCCGCGCCGCCCTCGAAGATGCGCGAGATCGAGGGGCCGATCAGCTCGAGCGAGGCGTTGGGCACCACGCGGTCGAGCGACTCGCCGCAGTAGGCCTGCCCCGGCTCGATCTCGGTCTCGCCGCAGAAGGAGGCGCGCGCGCCGGTCTCGGGATCGACGACCCGGCTGACCGGTACCGTGTCGCCCCACCAGGTCGCCCGGCCCCCGGCGTTGAGCGCCACCGAGAGCCAGGGCGCGACCCGCAACGGCAGCGTCAGGTTGGGCGCGAGGTCGAAGCGCCCGTAGCCGACGTCGTAGAGACCGGTCGAGGACGACTGGAGGTAGCTCGCGGTCGAGTCGAGCGACAGGTAGAGCCGGGTGTCGCCGAGCTTGAGCTTGGTCACCCGGTAGGCGAGCTCGGGCAGCTGGCTCTGGACCGTGGTGCGGCCGTCGTCGAGGAAGGTCTCGCGGTCGTCGACCAGCAGGTTGAGCGAGTGCGCGCCCCAGGTCCCGGACAGGAAGGCGTTCGAGTACAGGAACCGCTTGGTGTTCTGGCGTTCCGCGCGTTCGAACTCGCGGAAGTAATCGTAGTCCGAATAATCCTCGTAGGTGATCACGCCGCGCAGCCCCCAGGGCAGGTCGTCGGCGACCTGATCGAAGCGCCCCCGCCACTCCGTCTCCTGCGTGTCGGGATCGCGCAGGAAGTAGAGCGTGGTCGAGCCCTTGGAGCCCTCGCTGGGACGCCAGCGCAGCTCGCCGCCGGCGCCCGCGAAACCCTCCGAGTAGCCGTCGAGGAAGAGGGTGCCGTCGGCGCTCGGGCCCATCACCTGGTAGTAGGCGAGGCCCAGGTAGGCGCCGCGCTGTTGCGAGTAGCCCAGGTTGGGAATGAGCAGGCCGGAGGTGCGCTCCGTGCGCGCCGGCCACACCATGTACGGCCAGTAGAAGACGGGCAGCTTCTTGGCGCGCATGCGCGCGTTGCGGATGCGGGCGTAGCCGCCGATCTCGACGTCGGCGTGGCTCGTGCGCAGGCTCCAGTCGGGGGTCTCGTCGCCGGTGCAGCTGGTGAACACGCCATCCCGGATCTCGTACTCCTGCTCGCCGGTCTTCGCCACCACGGCGCCCGAGAAGTAGTAGTCGGGCTCGATCGCCGCGGCCGCGTTCCAGAACGTGCCGGTGCGCGTCGCGAGGTCGAAGTCGAGGCGCGCCGAGGCGATCCGGCGCGGCCCCTGGTCGAACACCACGTCGCCCTCGGCCTCGAGCGTCGAGGTCGCGCCGTGGAGGACCAGCCGGTCGGCGCGGAAGTGCAGGTCCTTGTAGCGCAGCTCGACGTTGCCCTCGAGCACCGCATCCTGCTCGGCGGTGGTCTCCAGGCGGTCGGCCTCGCCGGCGACCTTGCCGCCGCCGCGCTGCTCGGGCAGGGGGAACTCGAAGGCGATGCGGTCCGGAGCCGGGGCCGGCGCCGCGGCCGCGTCGGGCGGGGCCGCGGGCGCAGGTGCCGGCGGCGCGGCGGCGTCGGGTGGGGCCGCGGGCGCGGGTGCCGGCGGCGCGGGGGGTGGAGCCACAGGCTCCTGGGCCGCGAGGCCGCCCGCCAGGGCCAGGGCGGCGAGCGCGGCCGCGAGCGCCGCAGTCCGCCTCATCCCGCCAGCCGCTCGACCACCACGGCGGTCGCCTCGCCGCCGCCGATGCAGATGCCGGCGCAGCCGAAGCGGCCGCCGCGCTCGGCGAGGGCGTCGAGCAGCGTCACCAGGATGCGCGCGCCCGAGGCGCCGATCGGATGCCCGAGGGCCACCGCTCCGCCGCGCACGTTGAGCTTCTCGTGCGAGATGGAGAGTTCGCGCGCGCACGCCATCGCCACCACGGCGAACGCCTCGTTGATCTCGAACAGGTCGATCTCCCCGATCGAGAGGCCGGCACGCTCGAGCGCCTTCTTCATGGCGCCCACCGGCGCGGTGGTGAACCACTCCGGCTTCTGGGCGAACGATGCCTGGGCGAGGAGCCGGCCGATCGGCTTCAGGCCCCGGCGCTTGGCCGTCGCGGCGGTGGTGAGCACGAGCGCGGCGCCGCCGTCGTCGATCTTCGAGGCGTTGGCCGCGGTCACCGTGCCGTCCTTCTCGAACGCCGGCTTGAGCGACGGCATCCGGTCGAGGTCGGCCTTGCCCGGCTCCTCGTCCTTGTCCACCACGGTCGGGCCCTTGCGGCCCGGCACCTCGACTGCGACGATCTCGCGCGCCGAGAGGCCCGACTCCTGGGCGCGGCGCGCGCGCACGTAGCTCTCGCGCGCGAAGGCATCCTGCTCCTCGCGCGTGAACGAGTAGTGGCGGGCGCAGATCTCCGCACAGTTGCCCATGTGCTGGTCGCCGTAGGGGTCCCAGAGTCCGTCGTAGATCATCGAGTCGATGAACTTGGCGTGGCCGAGGCGCAGCCCGTCGCGCGCGCCGAGCGCGAGGTAGGGCGCGCGGCTCATGCTCTCCATGCCGCCCGCGGCGACCAGCTCGAAGTCGCCGGCGCGCAGGTCGTTGGCGGCCGACATCACGGCGCGCATGGCCGAGCCGCAGACCTTGTTGAAGGTGATCGCGCCGGTGGAATCCGGGCAACCGGCGCCGAGCGCCGCCTGCCGCGCCGGAGCCTGGCCGACGCCCGCGGTCAGCACGCAGCCCATGTAGACCTGCTCGAGGTCGGCGGGAGCGAGCCCGGCGCGCTCGACCGCGCCGGCCAGCGCGCGTGCGCCGAGCTGGGGCGCCGGCACCGCGGCGAGCGCCCCCTGGAAGGCGCCAATCGGGGTGCGAGCGGCGCTCAGGATGACGACGTCCGACATGCTCTTTCCTCCGGAGCTTGCGGCTCGCCCGGGAGCCCGCGAGAATGACGGGACGGGGGGCCGCGCAAGCGCAGGGATGCTACCACGCGACCGCCGGACCACCGGGGTGAAAATGCGCGCGCTGGGCGTCGATTTCGGGGAGCGCCGGATCGGTCTCGCCCTCTCCGACGGAGAGGGCCGCATGGCGTTGCCGTTCCGGGTGGTCGAGCGCAGCAGCGACGCCGCCGCCATCGCGGCGATCGCCGCGCTCGCGCGCGAGCACGAGGTCGGGCGCCTGGTGGTGGGCCTGCCGCACCGCTCCGGCGAGGGGCCGCCGAGCGAGACGCTCGAGCGCGCGCGGAGCTTCGGCGAGAAGCTCGCCGCTGCCACCGGGCTCGAAGTCGAGTGGGTCGACGAGGCGTACACCTCGGCGGCGGCCGCCGAGCGCCTGCGCGAGGCCGGGCTCGACGCGCGCCGCGCGCGCCCCCGGCTCGACGCGGTGGCGGCGCAGATCCTGCTCCAGGAAGCGCTCGACCGGCGCCGCAGCGGCGAGGAGCGGAAGTGAGACGCGTCGCGCTCGTGCTCGCCGCCGGCCTCGCCGCGCTGCTCGCGGGCGCCGCAGGCCTGGCCCTCTGGGCGCGCCAGGACCTCGCCCGTCCGCGCGCGTACCCCGCGCCGGTCGAGATCGTAGTGGAGCGCGGCGAGACCGCGCGCGCCGTCCTCGAGCGGCTCGCGGCGCGCGGCGTGATCGGTTCGCCCCGCCTCGCGCGCCTCTACCTGGGGCGGGTGCTCGGCGGCGCGCCGATCCACGCCGGCGAGTACCGCTTCGAGCCCCCCACCTCGACCCTCCAGGTGCTCGACCGCCTCGTGCGCGGCGCGGTGGCGACCCACGCGGTCACCGTGGTCGAGGGCCTGACCCTCGACGAGACGGTCGCCGCGCTCGCCGCCGCCGGCTTCGGCGACCGTGCGCGGCTGCGCGCCGAGTTCGCGCACCCGGCCCGCGTCGCCGACCTCGACCCGGCAGCGACCGATCTCGAGGGCTACCTCTTTCCGGACACCTACCGCTTCCCGCGCGGCATCTCCGAGGACGCGATCGCCGACGCGCTGGTGGCCAACTTCCGCGCCCGCTACGAGCGCGAGGTACGGCCGCTCGTGGCGCGCGGCGACGAGCGGCCCGTGCGCGAGCTGGTGATCCTGGCCAGCCTGGTCGAGAAGGAGGCGCGGCTCGAGTCCGAGCGCCCGCTGGTGGCGGGCGTCTACGCCAACCGCCTGCGCCGCGGCATCGGCCTCTACGCCGATCCGACGCTGATCTACGGACTGAAGCTCGAAGGGCGCTGGGACGGGGACCTGCGCCGGCGCGACCTCGCCTCCGACTCGCCCTGGAACACCTACCGGACGCTCGGGCTCCCCCCCGGTCCGATCTGCTCGCCCGGGAGCGCGAGCCTGGCCGCGGCGGCGCGTCCCGCCGACGTGCCCTACCTCTACTTCGTGAGCCGCAACGACGGCAGCCACGTCTTCGCCGAGACGCTGGCCGAGCACAACCGCAACGTCGATCTCTGGCAGCGGCGCTACTTCCGCGCGCGTCGCCCCGATGGGGCGCCGCCCTCACGTTGACAGGCGCGCACGCGAAAGTGGAGACTTCCCAGACAGCTTCCGGAGCCAGGCGAGGCGCGCGCACCGACGGGATTCCGGAATGAGGCCGCGCCGCCGGAGGGGACGATGAACACAAGGGACCAGTTCGGCCAGTACCTGCTGCTCAAGAAGCTCGCCGAGGACGCCCTGGGCGAGACGTTCCGCGCCGGGCGCATCGGGCGTCAGACGCTGGATCGGATCGTCCTGCTGCGCGTCTACAACGGTCAGGGGCTCGATTCGGAGCGCGTCGCCCGCACCATCCAGTCGCGCGGCGCGCTCGCCCAGGGCCTCAAGAGCCCCAACATCACCAACGCGGTCGACAGCGGCCAGGTGCGCGGCGTGCCCTACGTGGCCTACGACTACTTCTCCGGCCGCACCCTCGCCCAGCTCGCCGAGCAGGCGGTCAAGCGCGGCCAGCCGGTGCCGCTCGATCACGCGCTGCTCATCGCCGAGCGGATCGCGGCCGGGCTCGCGGTCGCCCTCGAGACGCGCTTCGGCGACGACCGCGTCACCCACGGCATGCTCACGCCGCACCAGGTCCTCGTCTCCCACGAGGGCGAGCTGCGCCTGTGCGGCTTCGAGGCCTCGCCCGGGCTGCGGGCCTCGGCCTCGCATCCGGTGATCAAGCAGAGCCTCGGCCGTTACCTGGCGCCCGAGGCGCTGGCCGGCCAGCCGACGGGCAAGAACGACGACGTCTACAGCGTGGGCGCGATCCTGTTCGAGCTGCTCACCGCGCTGCCCGCGCCCGCGCTGCCCGCGACCGGGCTCGGCTCGCTGCTCGATCAGGCGGTGGTGGCGGCCGACGGCGGCAATCTCCACCCCGACCTGGCCGGCCTGCTCAAGCGCAGCCTGGCGCCGCGCGACCAGCGCGTGGGCGACATCGTCGCCTGGCACAAGTCGCTCGCCAAGCTGATGGCCGACGGCCAGTACAACCCGACCACCTTCAACCTCGCCTTCTTCCTCCACAACCTGTTCCGCGACGAGATCGAGCGCGAGACCCAGGAGCTCGAGACCGAGCGCACGCAGGCGATCGCCCTCCCGGCTCAGCCCGCGCCCGCGGCCGCCGCCGCGCCCGCGCCCGCGGCCGCCGCGCCCGCGCCCGCCGCGCCGCTGCGCGAGAGCGGTCCGGTGCGCGACAACACCGACGTCCTGCGCGCCGAGTACGGGATCGGCGACAAGCCCACGAAGAACAAGCTGCCGCTCATCGCCGCCGCGGCCGGGGGTGTCGTGGTGCTCGCGCTCGGCGCGTACTTCCTGTTCGGCCGCGGCGGCTCCGGCACGGCGCCGGCGGCCGAGACGACGGCCCCCGCCCCGATCGAGGCGCCGCCGCCGCAGCCGGCCGGTCCGACCCCCGAGGAGATCCAGAGCCAGATCGCCAGGATGGTCACGGACCAGTCGAAGCAGCTGGAGGCGGGGCTCAAGGCCCAGTACGACGAGCAGCTCAAGGCGCTCCAGAAGCAACTCGAGGACGCGCGCAAGGTCCAGGAGGCGCGCGCCGCCGCGCCCCCGCCCGCTGCCCCGGCGACTTCGCTGGCTGCCAAGCAGATCGAACCGGTCGCCGCGCCGGCCCGCACCAGCGCCCCGGCTCCGGCCGCCGCCCAGCCGGCCGCCCCCGCGACCACGACCGCCCCGCCGCCGGCCACGCCGGCACAGGCCGATCCCGCCCCGGCTCCGGCGCCGCAGCCGGCGCCGCCCGCGGCCACCACGCCAGCCCCGGCGAGCCCGCCGGCGGCGGGCACGGTGCGCGTGGGCGAGCTGGTCACGCCCGGCCCGGGCGTGGTCCCGCCCCGGCTCACCCGCCGGCCGGGTCTGGTCTATCCGCCGATCGCGCAACGCATGCGCAAGGAGGCGACGGTGACGGTCAGCGTCCTGGTCGACGAGAACGGACGCCCCGCCGAGCTCCGCCCCTCCGGCGCCAAGGCCGGCTTCGGCATGGACGAGGCAGCCGCGGACTACGCCCGCGGCTGCGTCTGGGCGCCGGCGACCAAGGAGGGGGTGCGGGTCAGGATGTGGTACGACCTCAAGGTGGCCTTCACGCTGAGCGGCCGCGGCTGACGCCCCGCGGCCGCGCGCGGCCGGCCTTCGCGCCCGCACAAACAGAGAGAGGCGCCTCGCGGCGCCTCTCTCCAACTCCGGCCGGCGGGAGCCGGCCCGCTTACAGGTCGGCCGCCTTGATCGAGGCGGTCAGCTGCTGGATGACCGGCTTCATCACCTTGTCGAACATCCGGGTGTCGTTCTCGACGCCGCCGCCGAAGCCGGCGATCGAGAGCTTGAAGTTGGCGTCCTCGCCCCGCGCCTCGTCGGCCCACACGATCTCGCCGGTGTCGGTGTCGATGATGCGTGCGTTCATGGCGGCGGTGAACGTCTTCTTGCCCGCCGAGAAGCCGACCCGATAGGCGCCGTGGGCGCCGGTCTCCTGTGCGCCGTACTCGGTCACCGCGCCGGTGAGCAGGTACTTCACGCCGAGGAGCTTGCCGGCCTTGACCGCGGTCGAGGGATCGACGTCCCCGGACAGGGCCAGGTTCTTCTCCTCCATCAGGGCGGCGAGCTGCTCGCGCTCGACGACGCGGAAGCGGCCGCTCTTCACCAGCTCGGTGACGAACACGTCCTGCGCCGCCTCGGCGCCGCCCGAGTACCACCACTGGTTGTCCGCCTTGTTCTTGAACTCGAGCACGGCGATGCGGGGCTTCGAGTCCTGGGCCGCCACCGGGGCGACCGACGCCACGGCCGCGAAGGCCACGGCCATGGCAACTGCGGTTGCGATCCTGCGCTTCATGTGGATTCCTCCCTGGTTCGGCCCGATTCTAGGCCAGATTCGGTCCGGACCGCTCCTGGGCGTCAACCACGCAGATCGCCGCCATGCTGACGATGTCGGACACCTCGACCCCCTTCTGCAAGACGTGGACCGGGCGGGCCATGCCGAGCAGGATGGGGCCGATCGCCTCGGCGCCGGCCAGGCGCCAGATCAGCTTGTAGGCGGCGTTGGCGGACTGCAGTTCCGGGAAGATCAGGATGTTGGCGCCGCCCTTGAGCTCCGACCAGGGGTAGTGCTCTTCGAGGATCGCGGGCGTGACCGCGGTGTCGGCCTGCATCTCGCCGTCGATCATCAGCCCCGGCTCGCGCTCGCGCGCGATCTCGACCGCGCGGCGGACCTTGCGCGCCGACGGATGGGGGTTGGAGCCGAAGTTCGAGAACGCCAGCATCGCGACGCGCGGTTTGACGTTGAACCGGCGCGCGAAGGCGGCGGTGGCGATCGCGATCTCGGCCAGCGTCTCGGCGTCCGGGTCGATGTTGACCGTGGTGTCGGCGAGCAGGAAGGTGCGGTCCTTGAGCACCAGCAGGTAGGCGCCCGCCACGCGCCGGAAGCCCGGCTGGGTGCCGATCACCTGGAGCGCCGGCCGGATCGTGTCCGGGTACTCGTAGGTGAGGCCGGAAATCAGTCCGTCGGCGTCGCCGGCGGCGACCATCAGGGTGCCGAAGTAGTTGCGCTGGCGCAGGAGCTTCTCGGCCTCCTCGGCGGTGACGCCGTCGCGGCGCCGCTTCTCGTGCAGGAGGCGCCGGTAGTCGGCGAGGCGGGGCGACTTGTCGATCTCGACGATGGTGATGCGGTCCTCGGGGAGCCCCAGCTCGGCGAGCCGGCCCGCGATCTGCTCGCGGCGCGCGAGCAGGATCGGGTGCGCGATGCCCTCGTCGACCAGGATCTTGGCGGCGCGCAGGATCTTCGGGTTGTCGCCCTCGGGGAAGACGATGCGCTTCGGTGCCCGCTTGGCTCTGTCGATCACCACGCGCATCAGCTCGAGCCGCCGCGAGACGAGGTGCTCGAGCCGGTGGCGGTACGCCTCCATGTCGGCGATCGGCGCGCGCGCCACGCCCGAGTCGATCGCCGCCTGGGCGACCGCGGGCGCCACGTTGAGCAGGACGCGATAGTCGAACGGCTTCGGGATCAGATACTCGCGCCCGAAGCGCAGGTGATCGAGCCCGTAGGCCTTCAGCACCGAGTCGGGCACGTCCTCGCGCGCGAGGCGGGCGAGCGCGTGCGACGCGGCCATCTTCATCGCGTCGTTGATGTCGGTGGCGCGCACGTCGAGAGCGCCCCGGAAGATGAACGGGAAGCCGAGCACGTTGTTGACCTGGTTGGGGTAGTCGCTGCGCCCGGTGGCGATGATCACGTCCGGCCGCGCCGCCTTCGCCTCGTCGTAGCCGATCTCGGGCACCGGATTGGCCATCGCGAAGACGATCGGGTCGCGCGCCATCCTGCGCAGGTCCTCGCCGGTGATCAGGCCGGGGCCCGACAGGCCGATGAAGACGTCGGCGCCCTCCATCGCCTCGGACAGCGTGCGCGCCTTGGTGTCGGACGCGTACTCGAGCTTGTAGCGGTCCTTGTCACCCGGGCGCCCCTTGTAGATCACGCCCTTGCGGTCGCACAGGACGATGTTCTCCTTGCGAACGCCGAGCAGCAGGTAGAGCCAGACGCAGCCGAACGCGGCCGCGCCGGCGCCCGCGAACACGAGCCGGACCTCGTCGATCTTCTTGCCGGCGAGCTCGACCGCGTTGACGAGCGCGGCACCCGAGATGATGGCGGTGCCGTGCTGGTCGTCGTGGAAGACCGGGATGGACATCTCCTTCTTGAGGCGCTGCTCGATGTCGAAGCACTCGGGCGCCTTGATGTCCTCGAGGTTGATGCCGCCGAAGGTGGGCTCGAGCAGCTTGACGGTGCGGATGATCTCCTCGGGGTCCTCGGTGGCGAGCTCGATGTCGAACACGTCGATGCAGGCGAAGCGCTTGAACAGGACGCCCTTGCCCTCCATCACGGGCTTGCCGGCGAGGGCCCCGATGTTGCCGAGGCCGAGCACCGCGGTGCCGTTGGAGACGACGGCGACCAGGTTGCCCTTCGAGGTGTACTCGTAGGCGAGCATCGGGTCCTTCTCGATGTCGAGGCAGGGCTCGGCGACGCCCGGGGTGTAGGCGAGGGAGAGATCCAGCTGGGTGGCGGTGGGCTTGGTGGGGATCACCTCGACCTTGCCGTGCGGCTCGCGCCGGTGGTAGTCGAGGGCCTCTTCGCGGGTGAGCTTGTGCATGATGAGACTCTCCCGCCGAACGGCCCGGCTGACGCCGCCCCGAGGGGCGGTACGCGAGCGCGCGGAGGCCGGTCGAGCGTGCCGCGCTCCGCTATCCTGCGTTGCGTGATCCTGCGCGACCTGGCCGACGCGACCCTGGTGGTGACCCAGTCCGACCACGCCCGGCTCGCGGCCGACCTGCTCGCGCTCGTGCGCCTGCCCGGTCTCGCCGATCATCCGCGGCGCGCCGAGCTGCTCGCCGCGGTGGCCGCCCACGACAACGGCTGGTGGGAGCCGGACGCCGCGCCGCGCGTCGATCCCGGCACCGGCAGGGCGCTCGACTTCCTGGCGATTGCGCCGGATTTGCGCCTGGAGATCTGGCGCCGGGGAGTCGAACGCTTCGCGGCCGAGCGGCCCTACGAGTCCGCGCTGGTCGCCGCGCACTTCCTGCGCCTCACCTCCGCCCGCTCCGACGACCCGGCCCTCGGCGCCGCCCGGGCCGAGCTCGAGCGCCGCCGCGACGAGCTGCTCGACGCCGCCGGGCGCCCGGCGCCCGAGCTCGCCGCCGACGCCGGCTGGCTCGCCCTCGCCGACGATCTCTCGCTCGCGGCCTGCGCCGCCGACGCCGCGTTCGTGCGCCAGCCCGGCTGGCGGGCCGAGATCGCCCCCGACGGCGCCGCCGTGGAGCTCCGGCTCGACCCGTTCCCGCTCGCCGGCGCCTCGCGGCTGCCGCTGCGCGCGCGCCGGATCCGCCGCGGCCACTGGTCGGGCGACGCCGAGCTCGGGCGCGCGCTCGCCGCCGCGCGCTGGGAGGAGCTGCCGGTGCGCCTGGCTCCGCTCGCGGGTTAGCCGACCGCGGTCAGGGCTGGATCGTGCTCCAGCGCGCCGCGCCGCCCGACTCGAAGCCGTCCGCGAAGAGCCGATCCGGGAAGGGCGTGTCGCCGAGGTACTGCGGGCCCGCTGGGTCGCCGCCCACACGGCGCTCACCGTCCGAGGGCCCGCCCGCGGCGCCCGCGCGGTCGCAGACCGCGACGCCCGCGCCGGCGTCGAACGACCAGAGCGCGGCGGTCGAGGCGTCGGCGGCGAACGGCGCGCGCCCAGGCGCGAAGGGCCCCGCGTAGCGCAGCACGGTGGACAGGCGCACCTCGTCGAGCAGGCCGTGGTACGACGGGAAGTCGGGTCCGGCGTCGTGCTTCTCGGCGCCCAGGACGAGGTACGGATCCCAGGCGAAGCCGGTCGGCCGTCCGTCGCGGTAGGAGAGATCCCCGTCCGGGCCGTCGAGCGCCGGCGCGTCCTCGACGCCGTCCACGAACAGGCGCAGCTCGCCCGCGGGCCGGCCTGCGCCGGCGAGACGCCGGCGGGTCACCGCCACGTGGTGCCAGCGGCCGTCGTCGACGCGCGTGGCACCGCAGATCGTCGCGCCGCTGCCGCCGACGTCGGCGCCGAACGCGAGCCGCCCGTCCATCAGCGACAGTCCGTAGTCGCCGTGGTCGCCGGCGCCGAAGACGTCGCGGTCGGCCACGATGTTGCCGGTGATCCAGGCGTCGCCCGCGTTCGAGCAGGCGTCGGTGCTGGTGTTCTCGCCGGGCGGGGCCTTGAGCCAGAGCTCGAGCGTGAGGTCGCCGGTGCCGACGTCCGCGGGGCGCGCCGGGGCGTCGATCGGCACCGTGACCCGGTCGAGCCCGGGCGCCGCGCCGCCATTGCCGAAGAAGCGCAGCGCCCAGCCCGGCGCGAAGCTCTCGACGAAGGCCTCGGGCGGGCCGATCTCGGCGACCAGCGTGTCCGACCCGCCGTAGGCGAGGCCGTTGTGGGCGAGCAGCTCGACCTCGCTGAACGGCGGCACGCAGGCGCCCAAGTGGCGGTCGAGGGCGGCGAGCACCACGTTGGCCATCACGCCCTGGATGACGGTGTGCGGATGCACGCCGTCCTCCACGAACGCGGCCGGCGTGCCGCTGCCGCCGGAGAACTGGTCGAGGTCGATGGCGACGTCACCGACCCGGAGCGTCGCACGCGGCGCGGCGTGGGTGCCGAAGATCGCGCGCCCGAGCCGGAAGGCGTCGACGAAGACCAGGCCCTTCTCCGCGGCGAGCGCGCGCAGGCGCGAGCCGAAGCCCGCCACCGCCTGCGCGACCCGCTCCCGGCGCGTGGCGTCGGGGAAGAGCAGGCGCACCGCGGGCGTGGCGCCGAAGTCCATCGGGGCCACCACCACCAGGCGGAGCCCCGCCGACTCGAGTGGCGCCAGCAGCGTGCGCAGGTTGTCGAGCCCCGCGGCGAGATGGGCCGCGACCTCGGCGTCGGTCCAGAACCCGTTGTAGATGGCGTTGTAGGGGAAGTCGTTGTTGCCGGGCGGGAAGCCGGGCCGGAAGTCGTTGTTGCCGATGAACAGGACCGCGTGGCGGACGCCGCGCGCGGCGCCGCCGGCGAGGCCGGTGTGCTGGCCCTGGGTGATCGCCGTCCAGGTGTCGGCGCCGGAGCGCGCCCAGTCCTCCTCGTACCCGGTCCGGCGCGGCTCGCCCCAGGTGCCACCGGGCTGGCCGTCCTCGGCCGCGGTCGGTCCGAGATCGAGGCCGCGCTGCTCGGCCAGCAGCTCGATCCAGTTGCGCGCGTAGGCGCCGAAGGCCTGGTCGTCGTACTCGTCGGTGAGGCTGTCGCCGAGGACGCCGAGCCGGTCGAGCTCCTGCGCGCGCACGACGGGCGGGGCGCTCGCCAGCAGGCAGGCCGCGAGCCACGCCGAACGGCGGATCCGACGCGCGCTGGACACGATGGCGGCAGTATCCGACGTCCGCCGCGCTCCGGCAAGGGGCGCCGGCGCGCCGCTCAGCGCTCCGGCCCGGTGGCGAACGACTCGAGGAAGCCACAGCGGCGGCAGCGCCGCGTGACCACTCCGAAGCGCGCGCGGCCGCGCAGCCGGAGCATTCCGAACCAGTACTTCGACGGCTCGCCCTCGAACCAGGTCTGCACCCGGTCGGCCTTGTCGCGGTCGATCAGGAATCCGTCCACCATCTCGGAGTTGCACTTGGGACAACGCTCGGTCTTCATCGCGTCTCTTCCTCGGGGCGGTCGCGCCGGGCGCTCCGGGTCCCCTTCAGGCGCCCGGCCTCGGCCAGGGCGCGCCGCACGAGATACTCGATCTGCCCGTTGACGCTGCGCAGCTCGTCGGCCGCCCAGCGCTCGAGCGCCGCGTGCACGTCCCGGTCGAGCCGGAGCAGGAAGGGTCTGCGCTCCGCCAACCGGCCTCCCTCAGTAGAGCGTCCCGGCGTTGACCACGGGGGTCGCGGCGCGTTCGCTGCACAGCACGACGAGCAGGTTCGACACCATCGCGGCGCGCCGCTCCGGGTCGAGGTCCACGATGCGCTGCTGCTCGAGACGGGCGAGCGCCATCTCGACCATGCCCACCGCGCCGTCCACGATCTTCTGGCGCGCGGCGATGATCGCGGAGGCCTGCTGGCGCTGCAGCATGGCCTGCGCGATCTCGGCCGCGTAGGCGAGGTGGCTGATGCGCGCCTCGAGCACGTCGACGCCGGCCTGCTCGAGCCGCTCGCGGATCTCGTGCCGGAGCTTGTCGGCGATCTCGGCCGTGTTGGCGCGCAGCGACTTCTCGCCCTCCTGGTGGGAGTCGTAGGCGAAGTGAGTGGCCAGGTTGCGCAGCGCCGACTCGCTCTGCACGTGCACGAAGTTCTCGTAGTCGTCGACGTGGAAGACCGCCTCGAAGCTGTCCATCACGCGCCAGACGACCACGGCGGCGATCTCGATCGGGTTGCCTTCGGCGTCGTTGACCTTCAGGTGCTCGGTCTCGAAGTTGCGCACGCGCAGCGAGATCACGCGCTTGGCGTAGAACGGGTTGGCCCAGCGCAGGCCGGGCGTGCGCTCGCTGCCGCGGTAGGCGCCGAACAGCGTCAGCACGCGCGCCTGGTTGGGCTCGACCATGAAGAAGCCGCCGAGCATCACGGCGAGCACGAGCAGCGCGGCGAGCCAGGTCACCAGCATCGGCACGTTCGCGACGCGCGCGGCGCCCACCATCTGCCAGAGCGAGGCGCCGAAGGCGAGCAGCAAGACCAGGAGCGCGAACAGGCCGGGAAAGGTCGAAGCGGATCGTTCTTTCATGGACGAGGTCTCCTCCGATTGCTAGCAGTATGATATCACCTTGCAAGCGCCTGTCAAGCCCCCGCTCCGCGCCCGGGCTTAGACTGGGCTCCGGACGCCGATGCCCCTCTCCTCCGTCGATCCCGCCAGCGGACGCCTGCTCGCCCGCTACGATCCCCACGGCGCCGCCGAGCTGGAGCAGCGCCTGGCGCTCGCCGAGGCCGCCTTCGCCGACTGGCGCCACGCGAGCGCGGAGCGGCGGCGCGCCGGGCTCGAGCGCGCGGCGCGCGGCTTCGACGAGCGCCGGCGGGAGCTCGCCCGCCTCGCCACCCGCGAGATGGGCAAGACGCTCGCCGCCGCCGAGGCCGAGGTCGCCAAGTGTGCGCGCGTCCTCGCCTGGTACGCCGAGAACGCCGAGCGCCTGCTCGCGCCGGTCGAGGTGGCGACCGACGCCGAGCGCAGCTACGTGCGCTTCGACCCGCTCGGGCCGGTGCTCGCCGTGATGCCCTGGAACTTCCCCTTCTGGCAGGTGGTGCGCTTCGCGGCGCCCGCGCTGGCGTGCGGCAACGTCGCCCTGCTCAAGCACGCCTCGAACGTCACCGGCTGCGCGCTCGCCCTGGAGGAGGTCTTCGCCGGCGCCGGCTTTCCGGAAGGCTGCTTCCAGGCCCTCCTGGTGGGCAGCGAAGCGGTCGCCGGGCTGATCCGGGACCCGCGCGTCGCGGCGGTGACGCTCACCGGCAGCGAGCCGGCGGGCGCGGCGGTCGGCGCGGCCGCCGGAGGCGCGCTCAAGAAGGTCGTGCTCGAGCTCGGCGGCAGCGATCCCTTCCTGGTCCTGCCCTCGGCCGACGTCGCGCGCGCCGCGGCGGTAGCGGTGCGCGCACGCACGATCAACAACGGCCAGTCCTGCATCGCCGCCAAGCGCTTCATCGTCCACGAGGCGGTCTACGACGAGTTCGAGCGGCACTTCGTCGCGACGCTCGCGGCGCTTCGCGTCGGGGATCCGATGGACCCCGCCACCGAGGTCGGCCCGCTCGCCACCGCCGCGATCCGCGACGAGCTCGACAGCCAGGTGCGCGCGACCGTCGCCGCCGGCGGCCGGCTGCTGGCCGGCGGCACGCCGCTGCCCGGACCGGGCTTCTTCTATGCGCCGACTGCGATCGCCGACCCGCCGAGCGCGTCGCCCGCCGCGCGCGAGGAGCTGTTCGGCCCGGTCGCCGCGCTCTTCCGCGTCCCCTCGTTCGAGGCCGCGCTCGAGCTCGCCAACGCGACCTCGTTCGGGCTCGGCGCCGCGATCTGGACGCGCGATCCGGCCGAGGCCGAGCGCGCCGCCGCCGGGCTCGAGGCCGGCTCGGTGTTCGTCAACGCCATGGTGGCGAGCGACCCGCGCCTGCCGTTTGGCGGCGTCAAGCGCTCGGGGCACGGGCGCGAGCTCGCGGGCTGGGGACTCCACGAGTTCGTCAACGTCAAGACGGTCTGGATCTCGGGAGGTCGGGCGTGAGCGCTCCGCGCCGAGCTCCGGCCCTGGCGGCATGGGCCCTCGCGGCCACGCTGCCGGCCACGCTCCCCGCCGAGACCGTCCGACTGACCTCCGAGGTCCTGGGCGAGACGGCGACGATCGAGATCGCGGGCCTGCCTGCCGAGCGCGCCGAGCCGGCCGCGCGCGCGGCGTGGGTCGAGCTCGCACGCACCGAGGCCGACGCGCTCGCGCTCGCCGACGCCTTCCGCCGCGCGGCGGGCGGGCCGGTGCGCCCGGACGCCGCCGCGTTCGCGATGCTCGCCAAGGCGGACTCGTTCTGCCGCTGGAGCGACGGCGCGGTGGGCGCTCTCGGCGGACGCGTTTTCCGCGCCTGGGGCCCCCCGGGCGGCCCATCGGCAGGCCGGCCCGCTCCGGGCGCCCTGGCCGACGCGGTGGCCTCCGCGCGCTGCGACCGGCTGAGCTTCGACCGCGCCGCCGGCACCGTCACCGCGGCGTCCACGAGCGAGCTCGATCTCGCCCCCTTCGCGCCCGGCTGGGCGGTCGACCGGGCAGCCGCCGTGCTCGTGGCGGCCGGCATCGAGAGCTTCCGGATCGGCGTCGGATCCGTCGCCCGCGGCGCCGGCCCGGGACCTGACGGCAAGGGCTGGCGCGTCGAGTTCCCGCCGCTGGGCGCAGCGGGCGAACACCTCGAGGGCTTCTTCCTGCGCGACCGCGCCGCCGGCGTGCTCGTCGCCGGCGACCGGCCGCTCGAGATCGCCGGCGACCGCATGCCGCGCTGGCTCGACCTGCGCGACGGACTCGCGCGCGACGGCGTGCAGGCGGTCGCCGCCGTGACCGACCTCGCGCTCGACGCCCAGGCGCTGGCCTGGGCGCTCTGGGCGCTCGGACCGCGCGCCGGACAGATGTCGCTCGGCCAGCTCCGCCCCGAGCCGGCCGCGCTCTGGGCGCTGGGTTCCGGCGACTCGCCACCGATCCTGGTCGTCGCGCACTGGTCGAGCGTGCCCAAGCGCTGAGCCGACGATGGCCGTCGCCGACACCGAACCGATCGAGCGCGTGCCGCCCGCCATCTGTCTGGTGCGACCGCAGGAGGAGGGCAACGTCGGCGCCGCCGCGCGCGCGATGGCGAACCTCGGACTGGAGCGCCTGCTGCTCGTCGAGCCGGCGGTGCGCATCGGCGCCACCGCGCGCGCCTTCGCGGTCCACGCCGGGCACATCCTCGACGAGGCCGAGCGCTGCGCCGACCTGCCGGCCGCGCTCGCCCCCTTCCAGCGCATCGTCGCCACCACCGCCGCGCGCGAGCGGGTCTGGCCGCAGCGGCTGCTGACGCCGCGCGAGCTCCCCGGCCGGCTCGCCGCCGACCCGCCGGGCGACGCCGCGGTGATCCTGTTCGGGCCCGAGACCTCCGGGCTCACCAACGACGAGCTGGCGCTCGCCAGCCTGCACGTGCGCATCCCCACCGCCGAGATCCAGCCCACGCTCAACCTGGCCCAGGCGGTGCTGGTGGTCGCCTACGAGCTGTTCGTCGCACGCGGGGTGACCCCCCCGCCCCCGCCCGGCGCCGATCCCCACGCCAGCGGCGAGGAGGTGGCCGGATTCGCGGCGCAGCTCGAGGCGCTGTTGCGCCGAATCGGCTTCGCGCGCGACTCGACCATCGCCGGCGTCGAGCGCGACCTGCGCCAGCTCGTCGCGCGCGCCGCGCCCACGCGGCGCGAGGTGCGCATCCTGCGCGGCGTGCTGCGCCGGCTCGGGCACGCGCTCGACCGCGCCGGCTCGCGCGCGCCGGGCGGCCGCCGCACGTCGGGGTGAGGTAGAGTCGCACCGATGTCGATCGCCGTCGAGACGCTCCGGGAACAGGTCGCCAGTTCGGTCGCGCGCTCGCCGATCTTCGCCGTCGTCCGCCACCGCGACCGCGCCGAAGCGGCGCGCCAGGCGCGCGCCTTCGTCGCCGCCGGGCTCGAGCTCGTGGAGGTCACCTTCACCGTGCCCGGCGCGGTCGATCTGGTGCGCGAGCTCACCGCCGAGCGCTCCGCCGGGGGCGGCCCGCCCTGGATCGGGATGGGCACGGTGACCGGAGCCGAGCGGGCACGCGCCGCGGTCGAGGCGGGCGCCGAGTTCGTGGTCACGCCCAACGTCGACGCGGAGGTGGCGGCGATCGTCCGCCGCGCCGGCCTCTACCTGGTGATGGGCGCTCTCACCCCGACCGAGCTGGTCGCCGCCGACCGCGCCGGTGCGGACCTGCTCAAGGTCTACCCGCTGCCGCCGGTGGGCGGGCCGCGCTACCTCGAGGTGGTGCGCCAGCCGCTCGGCGACCTGGCGCCGATGCTCGCCGGCGGCGGCTTCGACATCGAGGAGATCCCGGCCTACCGCGCCGCCGGGGCGGTCGCCTTCGGCATCGGTGCGCCGCTGCTGGGCGCCACGCCCGCCCAGACCGCGGCCCGGATCACGCGCGCGCTCGAGCTCGCGCGCGGCTGACGAGACGAGGAGTCATGAGCGACGCGCGCGAGCCCCGCACGCTGCAACTGCTGTTCGACGCCACGCCCGAGATCCACGCCACGGACGGCGCGGGCTCGTTCGTCTGGCCGCTGGTGGTGGAGGGCGACGCCTGGATCGAGACCGAGCCCTACGACGAGGTCCGCCTCGTCTTCTCGGTCTGGCACCCGTCGGGCAACAAGGTGATCGACCTCGACCGCGCCTACGTCGAGGTGCAGGCCGCCTTCGACCCCGAGGAGGACCACTGGACCAAGCTGGCCGAGATCGAGCCGGTGGTCGCGCCGTACGGCTCGGGCGAGACCTTCGACGGCTGGATCGTGCTGCCGGTCCTGGCCGCCCGCACCTCGTTCGCGCTGGTGGGCAGCGGCTTCGAGCCGCGCACGCGCCTCCAGGTGCGCGCCTCGGCCTACTTCGTGGCCTGAAGGAGGGTCCTCCCGTGAAGCACCTCGACCTGCTCGCCCGCCTCGCCCGGCCGGCCGAGTCGAAGATCGTCCTGCTCGTGCTCGACGGGCTCGGCGACCTGGCCTGCGCGGCGCAGCCGCAGACGGCGCTCGAGCTCGCGCGGACGCCGAACCTCGACGCGCTCGCCGGACGCGCTTCGCTCGGCCGCATCGTGCCGGTGGCGACCGGGGTCACGCCCGGCAGCGGCCCGGGACACCTGGCGCTGTTCGGCTACGACCCGGCCGCCGACGAGAACGACATCGGCCGCGGCGTGCTCGAGGCGCTCGGCCTGGGCCTCACGCTCGGGCCCGGCGACGTCGCCGCGCGCGGCAACTTCGCCACCGCCGACGCCGCCGGGAACCTGAGCGACCGTCGCGCCGGGCGCATCCCGACCGAGGAGTGCCGGAGAGTGTGCGCCAGGCTCAACGCCGCGCTCGCCGGCGTCGAAGGCGCCCGGCTCGAGGTCGTGCCCGGCGAGGCGCACCGCTTCGTGCTGCTGCTGCGCGGCGACGACCTGTCGGCGGCGGTCGACGACACCGACCCGCAGCGGCTCGGCGTGCCGCCGCTCGAGGCGCGCGAGACCGCCCCCGCGGGCGCCGCCACGGCGGCGCTCGTGCGCCGCGCGGTCGCGACCATGGAGCGCGCGATCGCCGGGGAGCCCAAGGCCAACCGCGTCCTGCTGCGCGGCTTCTCGCGCCTGCCGCACCTGCCGCAGATGGGCGAGCTCTATCGGCTGCGCCTGGGCGCCTTCGCCGGGTACCCGCTCTACCGCGGCGTGGCCTGGGCGTGCGGCATGGAGGTCGTCCCCTGCGGCAAGCGCATCGGCGAGATCCTGGACACCGTGACGGCGCGCTGGAACGACTTCGACTTCTTCTTCCTGCACGTCAAGCAGACCGACCAGGCGGGCGAGGACGGCGACCTCGCGGCCAAGGCCGCCGTGATCGAAGAGGTCGACCGCGAGCTGCCCCGCCTGCTCGCGCTCGCCCCCGAGGTGCTCGCCATCACCGGCGACCACTCGACGCCGGCGCCGATGAAGGCGCACAGCTTCCATCCGGTGCCGCTGCTCCTGGCCGCGCCGATCGCGTTCACGGACGGCGCGGCGCGCTTCGACGAGCGCAGCGCCGCCGTGGGCCACCTGGGCACCTTCCCGTCGCGCGACCTGATGGGCCTCCTGCTCGCCCACGCCGGCCGGCTCGAGAAGTACGGCGCCTAGAGGAGCCCGGCTTGGCGCTGACGATCGAGGAGTCGGTCACCGCCGCGGCGCCGCCGGAGGCGATCTGGAAGCTGCTCGAGAACCCGTGGAGCTGGCCGCAGTGGTGGCCCGCCTGCCGCGACGCGCGCACCGCCGACCGCAGGCCCCTGCGCGAGGGCGGCAAGCTGCGCCTGACGCTCAAGCCGTCGTTCCTCTCGTTCACCTTCGAGCCGGTGGTCGAGGTCGCGCGGCCGGGACGGGTGCTGATCTGGAAGGGCACCGGCGGCGGCGTCAGCGGCCGCCACGCCTTCTACCTCGAAGCGCGGCCCAACGGCACCAAGGTCACCCAGCGCGAGGAGTTCGAGGGCCCGCTCCTGCCTCTCTTCGTCCTGCTCGGCCAGGCCCGCGCCACGCGCCGGATGTTCCGGGACAACCTGAAAGGCCTGAAACGCTTCGCCGAGCGCGGCGGCTGACCGGCGGCGCCGGAGGCGGGCAGTCGCGCTTCGCTGCGCCTACTGTGCTTGCCGCCGGCCTCACGGCGAGCCGAAGAGACTGCCGATCCCCCTCAGCGAAAGGCTCACGGAGGCGAAGAACTGGGTGTCCCAGTCGTTGCCGAGCCGGATGTCGGTTGCGGCGGCGATCGGATCCCCGACCGACTGACCATCCAGCGCCTTGACCTGCTGCCGGGTCACTCCCGCGCTGACCTGCACCCCACCGTAGAGCTTCGCGCTCAATCCCAGGAAGAGCGCGGGGTTCGACGAGCTGGCTCCGGTGCCGAGCACCAGCGCGAATCGTCTCGCGGCGGGCGAGTCACCCATGGGGAGGAAGACCGGAAGTGAGAGCAGGAGTGCGCATTCTCCCGAACGCGAATCCTCGTCCGTCTGCCGGATCACGGTCTGCGTCGCGCCCGGTTCGGCCGCCGTCGGAGCGGGCTCGCTGACCATGCCGAACACGGGGCTCGAGAGCGGCGTGTAGGTCAGCGCGACGTTCAGGTCGACGAGCGACGCCGTCAGGGAGGCCGCGCCGTAGCTGGTGGTGACCGAGTCCGGGTGATTCGTCGAGAGCTTCTCGAAGGGCGAAGCCTTCACGATGGTCAGCGTCCGCCGACGCTCCTTCGTCCACTCGACCACGATCGACCCCTGGCGAACGACGAAGAAGTCGGCGACGTCGGTCGTCTCGAAGCGGCCCTCCGTGATGCGCCGGGTGGTGGCGGCTGAATCCACCAGTAGCCTCTCGAACTGCTTGATCCTGCGGAGAATCGCATCGAGTTCCTCCCGCCTCTCCGGGGGCAGAAGTGTCCCCACCGCGGCAACCGTCTCGGCCTCTTTGCCGTTGCCATTCGACGACCCCCTGAGAATCCCCTCCAGACGGTCGACTGCCCTCTCGACAACCGTCTCCGGATCGCCGCAGTCCTCCTTCGTCGCGAGCAACTTGTAGGAGTCGGATTCATGGTCCTCGATGTGCTGCGTGAAGGCTCGCGCCTGGTCCCATTGAGTGAGAGTGCATTTCTTGAGGTCTTCCAGTGCATCCTTCAGATCCTCGGCGATCCTTTTAGTATCGACCACTCCTCTGATCCCGGAGCTGACGAGCTTCGGTAAGCCTGGCCCCAGCTTCTCGAACAGCTTCTTGAGATTGCCGACGACCGCTGCGTCCGCTTCCGTGATCGCGCCCGCTTCGGCCTTGTAGACGAGCGGGTTCGTCGACTCGACGACGGCGATGACGGTGCGCCCGGAGCTCGTCAGGACCTTCGGGATCCCGTTCGCGTCCGGCTGGAGGTCGCGATCGGCGACACCGTGGATCGGTCGCCACGCTTTGCCGTCGTGGTCGAAGGCGATGACCACCGGGCCACCGCCCTTCGGCAGATCTGCGCATGCGCCCTCGTTCCGTCCCGGGGGCCGTCGCGCACACCAGGTGAAGACGAAGGCCCATCTCTCCTCGTCACTCAGCTTGAGTAGACAGGATTCCGGGTCGAGCCTGGGCCCCTTGCAGGCGTGTTGACGGATCCTCGTGAAAGCGTCGACTCGCCCTTGGTCTTTGGCGTCGCCGGTAGCCCACGCCGCTGCAGGAATCAGCGCGAGCAGCACGAGAGACGCCCAGGAAGGTCGTCTCATGAACCACCTCTCTTCCGCCGGCCACCGAGGCCGACAGCCTCGAACGGAACCGCCTTGGTCTGCCCGGACGTTGCGCAGGCGGGCCCACGGCGCGACGAGGGGTCGATGCGTGGCCCGCCTGCCTTCACGGCTACGAACTCCGCAGGTCGTGTTCGAAACTCGGGCGAAGGTCCGCGCTTCCCGGTTCAGACCACCGCAGGCGCGAACAGGTCCAGGATCACCCGCGGAGAGGCGTCGCTGGGTGTGGACGGTGTGAGATTGCCGACCACGATGGAATAGTCGTAGCCGCCGGCCTGGCTGGAGCTCGAGGTCCGTTCCGCGATTCTCTTGTCCTTGGCGGGCACCGTCAGGTTCGTCACGCTCTGGAAGCCAGGCACACTCGCCATGTTGATCGTGGCAATTGAGCTCGTGCGGTTCCAGTAGACGATGCCGTTCGGGCCGATGTTGCCGGGATTCTCCGTGACATGGAACTTCCCCGACTGCTCAGTGATGTTGATGTCTCCGAAAGTCGACATCTGGAGCTCCTCTCTACCCGACTCTCTCTGCCTTCGGGTTCGACTGCGGGTGGCGGGGGTCGGCGCGCGGGGCGGCGAGGTCCGGCTCGCGCTCGATCTGCCGGCGGGTGGGCCCGCGGCGGGTGCCGCGCCCGGCTCGCGCTAGGCGCGCTCGCGGTCGCCGTGGGATACGAAGAGGGTCGAAAGGGACGAGCACGGAGGCGGCCCGGGCGCGAGAACGTCCTCGCTACGCCCGCGCCCAGCTTCTCGACGGGCTCGAAACGCCCAACGCCGAGTCCCGGCGCGAGGGGCACGCCAGCCTCCTCCTCTCCTTCCGGGGAGCTCTCCGATCAGGGTAAGCCTCGCCCCGGGCCACGTCAAGTCGCGCCGGGGCAATCCCTCCCCTCAGGGCCCGGGCCCGGCGCACGCCGGCTCGGCGAGCCTCCGGCCGGCCCTCGTCGCCAGGCGGGAGGTCTCGAGGAGATCTGCCAGCCGGATCGTCGGGGTCGGCGGCGGCCGCCTCAGCGGAAGCCGCGGCGCAGCTCGCGGGCGAAGGACTTGTAGGCGGTGTCGTCGTAGAGCACGACGATCACGCGCTGGAGCTTGGTGCCGCCCTGCAGGTAGCGGTGGACCTCGGTCAGCGTGATGCGCGCCGCGCGGTCCATGGGGAAGCCGTAGTTGCCGGTCGAGATCGCCGGCATGGCGAGCGACTTGAGGCCGTGACGGTCGGCGAGCGCGAGCGACGCGCGCACCGCCGAGGAGAGCTTGCGGTCCTCGTCGCCCTCGCCCATCTTCGGGCCCACGGCGTGGATGATGTGCCGGTACTTGAGCTTGCCGGCGCCGGTGATGACCGCCGTGCCGGTCGGGGTGGAGCCGATGCGCCGGCACTCCTCCTGGACGGAGGGGCCGCCCTTGCGCTTGATGACGCCGGCCACCCCCCCGCCGAGCAGGAGCTTCTCGTTGGCGGGGTTGACGATCGCCTCGACATCGAAGTCCGTGATGTCCCCCTCCACCAGCTCGAGGGTGGTGTTGTTCATCTGGATGACGATGCGCTTGTCGGTATTCGTGTCCGGCATGCTCATAGCGAACCCTGGAAGTGACGCCGCTGTTTCGCCGCGCCCGTCGGGGTCGGAAGATCCTATCAGCAGGGGCCGCTGCGACGCCAAACCCCGCGCGCACCGTGGGATACACTGCCCGCCATGTGGTCGGTCTGGAAGCGGGATCTGGCCCAGGGGCTCTCCGCCGCGATCCGCGCGGCGTTCGGGGTCGAGCACGACCCGGTAGCCGAGATCCCTCCGCGCCGCGCCCTCGGCGACCTCGCCTTCCCGGCCGCGCTCCACCTGGCGAAGACCCTCCGCCGCAAGCCGCGCGAGATCGCCGAGGAGCTCGCCCGCGCCTGGCGCCCGCCGGCCGGCGTGCGCGAGGTCCGGGTCGAGGGCGCCGGCTACCTGAACGTGTACTTCGACCGCCCGGCCTTCGCCGCCCGACTGCTCGCCGAGCCGCTGCTGGGCGGCGGCGCCGAGGACGCCGGCAAGACGGTGGTCGAGCACACCAACATCAACCCCAACAAGGCCGCCCACATCGGCCACCTGCGCAACGCGGTCCTGGGTGACACCCTGGTGCGCTGCCTGCGCGCGCTCGCTCGCCCGGTCGAGGTCCAGAACTACATCGACGACACCGGCGTCCAGGTCGCCGACGTGGTTGTCGGCTTCGTGGACATCGAGCGCCGGACGGTGGCCGAGGTCGCCGCCCTGCCCGAGCCGTTCGATTTCTACTGCTGGGACCTCTACAGCCGGGTCGGCGCCTGGTACGAGGAGGACGCCGCGCGCCAGCACCTGCGCCGCGAGACCCTCCACGAGCTCGAGTCGGGCCGCGGCGAGCGCGCCGAGATGGGCCGGCTCGTGGCGCGGCGCGTGCTGACGCGGCACCTCGGCACCATGGCCCGCCTGGGGGTCGGCTACGACCTGATCACCCACGAGAGCGACATCCTGGCGCTCGACTTCTTCCACCTCGCCTTCGCCAGGCTCCAGGAGGCCGGCGCGGTGCGTCTCGAGGCCGACGGCAAGAACGCCGGCTGCTGGGTGATGCCGCTCGCCGACACGCCCGAGTTCGCCGGCCTCGAGGACCCCGACAAGGTGATCGTGCGCTCCGACGGGACCATCACCTACGTCGGAAAGGACATCGCCTACCAGCTCTGGAAGTTCGGCCTGCTCGGCAAGGACTTCGGCTACCGCTGGTGGCCCGAGCAGGGGCTCTGGCAGACCGCGGCCGAGGGCGCGCGCGAGCACCCGCCGTTCGGCGGCGCCGAGCGCGTGGTCAACGTCATCGACGCGCGCCAGAGCTACCTGCAGAAGATCGTGCGTGCCGGCCTCTCCGCGCTCGGACATCACGAAGCCGCCCGGCGTTCGACGCACTTCGCCTACGAGATGGTGGCGCTCTCGCCGGCGACCGCCCGCCTGCTCGGCTTCGCATCCGAGGACGGCAAGGCGCTCGAGATGTCGGGCCGCAAGGGCATCGGTGTCAAGGCCGACGAACTGCTCGATCGGCTCGAGGGGAAGGCGCGCGAGGAGATCGCCGCGCGCAATCGCGAGCTCGAGCGAGAGGAGCTCCGGCGGCTGGCGCGCCAGATCGCGACCGCGGCGCTGCGCTTCTTCATGGTCAAGACCACCACCACGCGCGTGCTCGCCTTCGACTTCGACGAGGCGCTCTCCTTCGAGGGCGACTCGGGTCCCTACCTCCAGTACTCGCTCGTGCGCGCGCGCAACATCGGCCGCCGCCTGGCCGCGGCCGGGCTCGAGCCGGAGGTCGGCGCGGAGGCGGCCGCGGCGCTGGCGAGCGAGCTCTGGACCGACGACCTTTGGGAGCTGGTGCACGCCGTGGCGCGCACCGGCGAGGTGGTCGACAAGGCGGCCTCGACGCTCGAGCTCTCGCTCGTCGCTCGCCACGCGCTCGACCTCGCTCAGGCCTTCCACGCCCTCTACCACCACCACCCGGTCCTCCACGAGGAGGACCCGGCACTCCGCCGCACGCGGCTCGCCACCTTCCAGATCTTCGCGCGCGGCCTGCGCGCCACGGCCGACCTGCTCGGCATCCCCGAGCCGGAGCGCATGTAGCGCACGCTCAGCGCGCGCGCTGCGGGTTCCAGGTGTGGGTCTCGTCGCGCGCCTGGCGCAGCCAGGCGAGCAGGGCGTCGTAGACCACGAAACCGTGACGGAGCTGCTCGTGGTCGTCCGCGAACAGGCGCGACAGGCCGAGCGAGACGGCGAGCAGGCCCGCGCACTGGGGCGCGAGGTCGAGGCGCGCGGTGTCGGCACCGCGCACGATCGTCGCGAGCTCGGCGAGCGCGGGATCGTCGAGCCGGTAGCGCTCGAGGAAGGCGTCGAAGCTGCAGCGATCGCCCGCGTGCGAGAGCTCCACGCCTTCGACGTCGTAGGGCACCGCGCCGGTCTCGTCCGCCACGCGCGCCACCTCTCCGGCGGGCGCGAAGAGGAACTCCGGCGCGGGGTCGATGAACCGCGCGACCAGCCAGGGACAGGCGACGCGGTCGATCTTCGGTCGTTCGCGGGTGATCCATCTCATGGCTTCGGTCTCCTCTCGCGGCGCGCTTCGCCCGGCCGCCGCGCGGCCGGCCCCCCGCCCCGCACGGCGGAACGCCGCGGGGCCGAATAGAGCGCTTCGAAGAGCGTCGAGCCCGCCGCCAGCAGCTCGCCGTCGTCCGCGTGCGCGGCGCGCAGCCCGGCGACCAGGTGCTCCAGCATCCGGGCCGCCTCGGGGTCCGGCGCCTCCTCGTGGAGATCGACCGCGCGCACCAGCCGGCCCAGCTCCCGCACGCGCGCACCGCGCACCGCGAAGCTCGCCGCCAGGACCTCGAAGCTGCACAGGCGGCCGCGGTGCCCGAAGGCCGCGCCGTACATGTCGAAGGCGATCCTCCGGCCGCGTCCCGCCGGCGCCGTCTCGGCGAACTCGAAGCGGGCCTCCGGATCGACGAAGCGCCGGATCAGCCACGCCGAGGCCATCCGGTCGACGCCCGGCCGGGGCCGCGTGACCCAGGTCCGCCCGCGGTAGTCGCTCCGGTCTAGGCGCGCGATCGGGCCCGCGCCGGCCACCGCGCCCCCGCGGACGAGCTCGCGCGCCTCGAAGATCGCGCAGCGCCCGCCCTGGGCCGCGATCTCGCCGCGCAGCCACTCGAGCGCCTCCCGGCTCTCGGTGTCGGGCGGTAGCGCCCAGGCGGCGCCGACGCTCTCGGCACCGAGGCGCCGCAGACGGCGCCAGGCCGTCACCCGGCCGGTCGACTTGCCGGGCGGCAGCTCGTAGACCAGCAGCAGTCGGGTGGGGCCGGCGCTCGCGGGGCTTGTTGTCATCGCGGTCGGGAGTGTAACATATGTTGCAGCTATGACAACGGATGTTTCGGGAGCCACGGCACCGACCTTCCGCGTCGCGCTCGCCTACTGGGCGCGGCTGGGCTGGATCAACTTCGGCGGTCCGGCGGGGCAGATCGCGCTCCTTCACCGCGACCTGGTGGAGCGGCGGCGCTGGATCTCGGAGGAGCGCTTCCTGCACGCCCTCAACTTCTGCATGCTGCTGCCCGGACCCGAGGCGCAACAGCTCGCCACTTACATCGGCTGGCTCCAGCACGGCACGCGCGGCGCGCTCGCGGCGGGGATCCTCTTCGTCCTGCCCTCGATGGCGGTGCTCTGGGGCCTGGCCTGGGTCTACGCCGCGTTCGGCCACCAGCCGGCGCTGGCGGGCGCGCTCGCGGGGGTCAAGCCGGTCGTGGTCGCGATCGTCGCCGAGGCGGTGGTGCGCATCGGGCGCCGCGCCTTCCGCCACCCCGCCCATCCGGCGTTCGCCGCCGCGGCGTTCGTCGGCCTCGTGGTCTTCCGCGTGCCGTTCCCGGCCGTGGTCGCGGCGGCCGCGGCACTGGGAGCGTTCGCCGGGGCGGCGTGGCCGGCCTTCGCGCCCGCGCCTCCGGCCGGCGCCGGCGACGCCGGCAAGGCTCCCCACGTCGCCGCCGCGCGCTCGGCCGGCCACGCGCTGCGCGTGCTGGCGGCCGGCGCCGCGCTCTGGGCGGCACCTTTGGCTGCGCTCGCCCTGCTTGCGGGCGCGCCGGCGGTGCTCACCGACCTCTACCTCTTCTTCACCCGCGCCGCCTTCGTCACCTTCGGCGGCGCCTACGCGGTGCTCGCCTATGTCGCCCAGGTCGCGGTCGGCGACTTCGGCTGGCTCTCCCCGGCCGCGATGATCGACGGTCTGGCGCTGGCCGAGACGACACCCGGGCCACTCATCATGGTGCTCCAGTTCGTCGGCTTCCAGGCGGGCTGGAGCCATCCCGGCGCTCTCTCGCCGCTCGCCGCCGCGAGCGCGGGCGCACTGCTCACCACCTGGACGACCTTCCTGCCCTCGTTCGTCTTCATCCTGCTCGGCGCGCCCTGGGTCGAGCGACTGCGCGGGCAGCGCGGCCTCGCCGCCGCGCTCGCCGGCGTGACCGCGGCGATCGTGGGGGTGATCCTGAACCTGGCCGTCCTGTTCGGCCGCGCGGCGCTCCTGCCCGGCGGCGCGCCGGATCCTTTCGCGCTCGCGCTCGCGGTGGCGGCCCTCGTGGTCCTCCTGCGCGGCTGGGCGGGGCCCGCCGGGCTCGTCCTCGCCGGACTCGGACTCGGTCTGCTACGCGCGCTCGCCGGGAGCTGACGGCGGCGCCGCTTCGGTGGCGCGCGCTCCCCGGAGCTCGCTCAGGCGCAGCGCGAAGGCCATCTCGCGCTCGACCGCGACCACCACGAGCCGGGTCTCGCGAATGAGCTGCACGCAGCCGACGAACAGCGTGACGACCCCCGCGAGGCCGAGCACCCCGGGCAGCCAGGGAACCCACGGCACCAGGGCGTCGATGCCGATGGCGAGCGTCGTCGCCACGAACAGCCCGACCGCGACGTACAGGCTGGTCATCGCGCTCTGCACCAGCCTGCTGCGCCGGGCGCGCAGCTCGAGCTGCGCCTCGATCTCGCTCCGGCGCTCGCGCGCGAAAGGATCCGGGCGCTCGCCCAGGTCCGCGAGCTGCGCGGCGAGCGCGCGCGCCCGGTCCACGCTGCGCGCCAGACGCTGCGTGGTCGAGAGCAGGAGGAGCGCGGCCGCCGAGATGAGGACGGCCGGCGTCACCATCTCGACCAACAGGTTGGCGGGGAGCGGATTGCCGAGCGGGACGTCCATCACCGGCCCATCCTAGCGCCGGGCTCAGTCGCCGCCGTAGGAGACCTCGAGCCGGCGCGCCCGCCGCGCCGCGAGCACGAGCAGCAGCGCGACCAGCGCGAGCAGCCCGCCGATCGCGAGCGGCGCCGGCGTCGGCTCGCCCGGCAGCGCGAACACGCGCGCCGGCACCGGCACCGGGCAGAGCGACTGCAGGGGGTGGATGACCGAGAGGTTCTTGAGCGCGGGCGGCAGCAGGAAGTTGATCCATTCCCAGCCCAGGATCGCCGCCGCCGGCAGCATCGGATTGCGCGCCACGAGCGCCAGGGCGGTGAAGACCGCGCCGTAGCCGGCGACCGCGAGCACCGTCACGCCGGCGTAGGCCGCCGCCTGGCCCGCGCCCGGTCCGCGCAGCAGGTAGGCGGCGCCGCCCTCGGTGCTGGCGGTGAGGAAGGCGAAGCCGAGCTGGCCGGCCAGGCTGGCGAGGAACACCGCGCCCGCCGCCAGGAAGCCGGCCAGGTACTTGCCCGCCAGGTAGACCTCCCGGCGCAGCGGCGCGAGCAGGTAGAAGTGCAGGCTGCGCTCGGCGACCTCGCCGCGCATCAGGTAGGTGAAGATGCCGAAGCAGCCGAAGAACACGACCAGGCGCAGGAAGAAGAGCTGGAAGATCCCGGCGTAGAAGGTCGCCATCTCGGGCGCGGGCACCGGCGCCCGGCCGGAGATCCGGAACGCGAGCGCGCGCAGCGCGAGCAGCACCACCGGCAGCAGCGCCACCGCCACCACCGGCAGGGCACGCAGGCGCAGGAAGGTCTTGCGCAGCTCGAGGCCGAGCATGGCGCCGATCTGGCGCGCCCAGAGCCGCCGTCCCACCGGAACCTCGGCGCGCGTCACGGTCTTCTCGCCGCCGCCCATCTCACGCGCTCCCCGGCGCCGCCGCGCCGATCAGATACTGGTAGACCGACTGCACGTCGTCGTCGGCGGGCAGCACCGCCTCGACCTCGATCTCGCCCGCCGCGGCCAGGCGGGAGAGCAGGCGGTAGAAGCCCTCCGCGTCGCGGGTGCGCACCGCGAGGCCGAGGCCGTCGGGGTCGACCCGCGCCTCCACGACGTGGTCGTCCTCGAAGGCGCGCGCGGCGAGCCGCGCCGGACGGTCGCAGCGCACCAGCACCTGGATCGGGCGCTCCTCGGCGAGCTCCTCGCGCACGCCGGCGACGGCGCCCTCGGCGACCACGTAGCCGCCGTGGACGAGCACCACGCGCGCGGCGAGGTCGTCGACCTCGTGCAGGATGTGGCTCGAGATCACGACGTGACGTCCTTCCGCCGCGAACGAGCGGAACAGCTCGAGCGTCTCGGAGCGCGCCAGCGGGTCGAGGCCGTTGAGCGGCTCGTCGAGCACGAGCACGCGCGGCTCGTGCGCGATCGCCTGCGCCAGCTTGATGCGCTGCTTCATGCCCTTGCTGTAGCCGCCCACGCGCCGCTGCGCCGCGTCGCTCATGCCCACGCGCTCGATCGCCACGCGCGCCATCCGGTCCGCCTCGCGCGCCGTGAAGCCGTGCAGCCGCAGGTAGAGGCGCACGAAGTCGAGCCCCCGGATGCCGCGCGGGAAGGTGTCGTACTGCGTGCAGTAGCCGACCGCGCGGAACAGCTCCTCGGGCCGGTCCGGCCCCAGGCCGAGCACCTCGATGCGCCCCTCCGTGGCGCGCACCAGCCCGGTCATCAGGTTCATCAGCGTGGTCTTGCCCGCGCCGTTGGGCCCGACCAGCGCGGTGATCCCGGGCGCCACCTCGAGGTCGATGCGGTTGACGCCCAGCACCTCGCCGTAGAACTTCGAGACGTTCTCGAGCACGATCCGCCCGCCGGTGCTCATCGCGAGGCCCCCGCGGCGCGCTTCATCGCACCACCTCGTGGGCGCGGATCTTGCGATGGAGCGCGGCCAGCGCCACCGCGCACAGGATCGCGATCGCGAGCCAGTTGACCGGCGCCGGCAGCGGGTTCTCCGGCCATTCGCGCCCGAAGAACTCGACGCCGCCGAGCAGCTGCGACCAGATCGCCTGCACGAGCTCGCCGAACATGGTGAGCCGCCCCCAGCGCGTGTCGAGCGACTCGTTGATCACCGCGCCGAAGCCGCCGCCGATCACGAACAGCCCGAACAGGGCCGCGGTGGCGAGCGGACGCCAGCGGATCCAGGCCGACACGGCGAGCGCGGCGAGCGCCAGCGGCAGGATCCAGACCCAGAAGCCGACGAACACCGCGAACGGCAGGCGCAGGTGGCGCAGGAACCAGCCGTCGCCCGCCAGGCTGCCCTGCAGAAGGACCAGGATCAGGCCCGGCACCCAGGTCACGGCCGAGAGCATCGCCACCAGCGCCGCCAGCTTGCCGGCGACGTAGTCGCGGCGGCGGATCGGGCGCGCCAGGTAGAGCGGCAGCGCGCCGTGCACGAGGTCGGGCGCCACCAGCCCCGGCCCGGCGAAGGAGACGAGCAGGAAGGCGAAGCCCGACTGCCAGACCATGAACCAGAAGAAGAGGTTGCCCTCCAGCGCGGCGCGCAGCCCGTCCGGGTTGGTGACCTCGAGCATCGAGAGCAGGTCGAGGTTGTGGGCGACCCAGATCAGCGCGCCGAAGACCAGGAAGGGCAGGCAGGCGGCGACGAACAGGACCAGCGTCAGCCGCGAAGCGAAGATGCCGGCCAGCGAGTGCCGGGCGATGGTCGCCGCGGCGCGCGGGCGCGGCGCGCGCTCGCCGCTCCAGGCCCGGTAGCGGCGGTCATAGACCGGCACGGGTCTCCTCCATGGCCTTGAGGAAGAGGTGCTCGAGCGAGTTGCGCGCCACGGTGAGGCGGCGCAGCTGGAGGCCGTGCTCCTCGGCCAGCGCCCAGAGCCGGCGCGACTCCACGCCCTCGGGCAGAACGATCTTGGCGCGCCGGTTGGCGAGCTCGGCGACCTCGCAGCCGAGCCCGGCGAGGTCGGCCAGGAAGGCCGCGGCGTCGCCGCCGCGCGTCTCGAGCTCGAGGAAGCGGCGGTCGCTCGAGGCCTCGGCGGCGAGGTCGGCGATGGTCGCGACCCGGCCCTCGCGCAGCACGATGACCTGGTCGGAGACCGCCTCGACGTCGCGCAGCAGGTGGGAGGAGACCACCACGCGCACGCCCGAGGCGGCGATCTCGCGGATCAGGCGCAGCATGCGCTGGCGCGCCGAAGGGTCGAGGCCGTTGGTCGGCTCGTCGAGCAGCAACACCTGCGGCCCGTGGACGATCGCCTGGGCCAGCTTGGCGAGCTGCTTCATGCCCAGCGAGTAGGTGTCGAGCGAGCGGTAGCGCGCCTCGCCCAGGCCGACCCAGAACAGCACTTCGTGGGCGCGCTCGAGCGCGGCGCGCGCCGGCAGGCCCGAGAGCTCGGCCATGCGGCGCACGAAGCGCACCGCCGAGAGCCCGGCCACGAAGGCGTCGGTCTCGGGCATGTAGCCGAGCCGGGCGCGAATCTCGGCGCCGCGCTCGCGCACGTCGAGGCCGAGCAGCCGGGCGGTGCCCGCGCTCGGGCGGTAGAAGCCGAGGAGGGTGGCGAGGAGCGTCGTCTTGCCCGCGCCGTTGGGGCCGAGCAGGCCCACGACGCGGCCGTCCAGCCTGCCGGTCAGACCGCGCAGGACGGGACGGCCGCCGAGCGTGACCTCGAGGCCGTCGAGCTCCAGCAGCGCTTCGTCGCCCATCGTCCCGGCGACTCTACGCCGCCGGGCGCGCCGGAGTTTCCGGCGCCGCCTCGTCCGTCCCGGCATCCGGCGCCGGGTCCTCCGAGGCGGCGAGCGACTCGCCGAGCGCGAGCAGGCTCTCGAGCGAGAGCCCGAGCGGTCCGCGCGCGCCGGTGGCCACCAGCGAGAGCTCGTCCGTGCCGCCGTAGGCGAGCGCGAGCGCGGGGCCGGCCGCGGCCAGGGCCTCGACGCTCGAACCGGCGCCGGCCTCGGCGCCGGCGGCGCCCGCGATCAGGCGCGCCAGGTCGCCCGCCGACTCGCCGAGGTTCTGCCAGGCGAGGCCGGAGAAGTTCGGCTCGGCGTCGCGCGGCAGCCGCTCACGGAAGGCGGCCGAGGCGAGCAGGGTGTCGCCCGCGGCGCGCCGCGCGAGGGTCTCGACCAGCAGCGCGCGCGAGGGCGCCGCCACCAGGTAGCCGTCCGCGACGGTGGCCTCGAACAGCACGCCGCCGTCGGCGGCGGCGAGTCGGCGGTAGAGCCGCCCGCCCGCCTCTTCCTGGCTCCACACCAGGGGCGGCCGGCCGCGCTCCTCGCGCTCGCGGTTGGCGGCCTCGATCAGCCGGCCGAGAGCGTCCTCGAAGCGCGCCGGGTCGAGCACCTCGACCACCACCTTCCAGGACGGCTTGGGCAGCCACGGCCCGTCGATCGCGAAGGCGAAGTCGCCGCCCAGCGCCGCCGCGAGGTCGTCGCGCAGAGAGATCCCGAGCTTGGACTCGAGCTCGGAGAGGTGGTCGACGTCGCCGTCGTGCGCGCGCGTCGCCAGTCCGATCAGGTCGTCGAACATGGCGACCGGAGACTTGGCGACGCCGGCCACCGCCAGCGCGGCATTGCCGGAGACGAACTCCACCGCCCCGGAGGGCGCCGGCTCGGCCAGCCACGAGGCGAGGCCGCGGCGCGGACCCCTGAAGGAGAGGCGCGCGCGATGCACGGCCCCCTCGTCGTCGGCCCGGCTCTCGACCACCAGCAGGTCGACGTCGCCGATGCCCAGCGCGTCGAGATCGGCGTCCCGGGTCGGCTCCGTCACGCTGGCGTCGAGCAGGGCGTGGGCGTCCACCGCGACCAGCCACTCGACACCCCCGGCGTAGAGCTCGGCGAGACGGCCGTGGAGCGGCGTGCCCGCGAAGCCGCCACGACCCCCGGCCGCGAGCGCGCGCTCGACCTCGGCCAGCCGCGCGGCCGAGGGCGACGCGGCCAGAAGACCGTCCGGCGCGAGCCAGATCAGCAGCTCGTGCTCGGCCGGGGCGACTGGCGCGCTCGGGTCGGCGACCCGGCGCACGGCCGGCCCGCCGGGAGTCTCGTTGAGGCGCGCGATCTCCCGGTCGAGCAGCGCCTCGAAGCCGCGCGCGTCCACCACCTCGGCGAGCACCACCGGCGCCTCGGGGCCGTGCTGCCGGCCGGCCTCGAGCGCGATCGCGACCTCGGGGCCGAGGCGGCCGCCGACGGCGCGCAGCTCTTCGAGCGCAGCCGAGATCTCGTCCGCCTTGCCACCGTCCCCGAAGCGCTCGCGCCACCAGCCGGCGAGCGCGGGGTTCTCCGCCGCGCGTCGCTCGACCGTCGCCCACGCCTCGGCCAGCTCGCCGCTGAGGTTCGGGACCGCTACCCAGACCGCGGTGTCGGCCGGCGCCAGGTCGAGCAGGCGGGTCGAGCTGCGCAGGTCGGGGGCGGCGAGGACGCGGTCGAGCTCGCGTCCGAGCGCGGCCAGCGCCGCCAGGCGCTCGCGGTAGGCCGGAGCGTTGCGGCTCCAGGCGATCTCGCGCTCGAGCGGCACCCGGTCCAGCCGCTCGGAGGTGGCGAGCTGGTCGCCCGGGCGCAGCACGGCGAGCTCGGCGCCCTGGCGCACCCGGACCTCGCCCTCGAGCACCGAGACGCGCGAGCCGCGCGCGCCGCGATTGACCGAGAAGATGGTGCCCACCACCGAGACCAGGCAGTCGTCGGTGCGCACGTAGAGGTGGCCCCTCGTCTGGGGAGCCGCCTCGACGATCAGCTGGCCGCGGCCGAGCTCGAGCACGACGCCGTCGCGGCGCGAAGCGAGAGTGACCTCAGAGCGCGGCGCCAGCTCGACGCGCGAACCGTCGCCCAGCTCGAGCACCGCGCGCGAGCCGCCCGCGGTGCGCAGCGCGCGGCCCGCACCGAACATCTCGCCCGCCGCGACCGGCCGCGCCGTCCCGGCCTCGAGCGCGACCAGCTCGCCGTCCACCGAGCGCACGCGCGCCTCGGGCGCGGGCGCGCCGGTGAACGCGAGCCAGAGCGCCGCACCGGCCACCACCGCTGCGGCCAGGCCCGCGACGAGCGCCAGCGGGGGACGCCAACGCGCGCCCGCGCGCGGCGCGGAGCGGTCGGCCTCCCGCGCCACCGCGCGCGAGGCGCGCCGGCAGGGCACGCATTCGCGCAGATGGTCCTCGAGCAGCATGCGCTTGGCCTGGGTGAGCGCGCCCGCGCGCCAGGCCGGCAGCAGGGCGCGGAAGCCCTCGCAGCCGCGGATGCGGTGCTCGTCGCCCAACTCGGGGGCGGCGGTGCTTCCGGCTTCGGTGCTCCCGGCGGCCAGCCG
>Ga0113563_10000034_pt1 | contig 41454 bp, 66 predicted proteins | sample Mud3Dept3metaG_FD_80117 | JGI IMG/M metagenome (GOLD analysis project Ga0113563, IMG submission 80117) | Freshwater wetland microbial communities from Ohio, USA, analyzing the effect of biotic and abiotic controls - Mud 3 Core 4 Depth 3... | ecosystem: Environmental > Aquatic > Freshwater >... | reverse complement strand
CCCGCGCGCATTTTTGCGCAGATTGTGAGATGTGAGCCATGGGGAAACGAGGTCCGAAGCCGAAACCGACGATTCTGAAAGTGCTGGAGGGAAACCCGGGTCGCCGTCCGCTCAACGATCGCGAGGCGCAGCCCGAGCCCGGCCGCCCGGCATGTCCGCAACGCCTGAAGGGCCCAGTGCGGCGATGGTGGTATCAGATCGGCAAGCAGCTTGACGAGTGCGGGCTGTTCACCAAGGTTGACGGTCCCGCATTCGAGATGCTCACACAGGCGTACGCGGATTGGCGCGAGGCGATCGTCGCGATGGAGGAGCGAGGCCCGGTGTGGATGGAGAAGGGCGAAGGCGGAATTCCTGAGTTCGCCTACTCGCCGTGGCTGAAAGTGGCCGAGAAGGCAGCGGCCAGGCTGCACGCGATGCTTCGCGAGTTCGGCATGACACCTTCCGCTCGCTCAACAATCAAGACAGCAGGCCCGGCCGAGAAGCCGAAAGAGCAACCAGCGGCCAAGTATTTCGCATGAGAGCAAAACGTGTCACAGCTCTGAAGCCTCCCACCAACCTATCGGGCTACGACCCGACGCGGGATGCGGGTGATTGCCGCTGGGATGCGGCGGCCGCGCAACATGCCATCGACTTTTTCCCTGATTGTTTGACGCACACCAAGGGTTTCACAGGTCCATTCGTTCTTGAACAATGGCAGCAAGACATCTTCGCGACGCTCCACGGCTGGAAGCGTCCAGATGGTACGCGGCGATACCGAGAATCGCTCATCGCCATTCCGCGGAAGAACGGCAAGACGAGCATGGCTGCGGGGGAGGCGATCTACAACCTGCGCTGCGACGGCGAGCGGGGCCCCGAGGTCTACTGTGCGGCATTCACCAGGGACCAGGCGACGCTAGTCTTCGAGCCCGCGGCCAACATGATCCGTCAATCGGATGTCATGCGCGAGCACTTCGTTATCCACGATTCCGTCAAGCGGATCATCTGCCACGCGAACGGCGGATTCATGCGGGCGATCCCCGCCGAGGCCGCGTCAAGTCATGGCTTCAACGCGTCGGTGGTGATCTTCGACGAGCTGCATACGCAGGCGACTCGCGATCTCTATGACGTGCTCAAGACAAGCCAAGGAGCTCGACGACAGCCGCTATTCATTTCAATCACGACGGCCGGCCATGATCGAAATTCCATCTGTTGGGAGGTCTGGGACTACGCTCGCAAGGTCCGAGACGGCCTGATCCTCGATCCGTATTTTCTTCCCGTCATCTACGAAATCGGCGAGAAAGAGGACTGGCGGAACCGGGAGGTCTGGAGGCGGGTCAACCCGAACTATGGCGTCAGCGTATCGCAGGATTATCTCGACGAGGCGTTTAACAGGGCATCGAGCACGCCGGCGTATGAGAACACGTTTCGCAATCTCCATCTCAATGAGTGGACTGAGCAAGCGGTTCGCTGGCTGTCGATGGAGGCCTGGGACCGTTGTGGCGAAGATCCTGGCGAACTCTACGGGCAGGAATGCTGGGCTGGCCTGGACCTGTCGAGTACGACGGACCTGGCCGCGTTCGTGATGGTGTTTCCCCAGGGTCGCCGTTTCGCAGTCGAATGCCGGTTTTGGGTTCCGCAGGAAAGCTCCGTCAATCGCGAGCGCCGCGACCGTGTGCCGTACAGCCAGTGGATCCGCGACGGGTGGATCGTGGCGACGCCCGGGACTTCCGTGGACTACGACCGCATTCGCGCCGACATCGTCGCGATCCGCGATCAGTACAACCTGCACACTGTCGCAATTGATCGGTGGAATGCGACGCAGCTGGCGAAGCAACTGGAGGGCGACGGAATCAATGTCGGATTCTTTGGCCAAGGTTATGCGTCGATGTCGGCGCCGTCGAAGTTTCTCGAAGCGCTCATCGCTGAGGGGAATCTTGCCCACGGCATGAACCCGGTGTTGCGGTGGATGGCGAGCAACGTGGCGCGTGAGGAAGACGCGGCGGGGAATATCAAGCCGAGCAAGGCAAAGTCGACGGAGCGGATCGATGGGATTGTGGCGCTGATCATGGGGCTCGGCACATGGTCGATCGAGCAGGAGGCGGCGAACTGGAGTGAGAGTGAGATTGGATTGTGAGATGAGGAAAATTTCGATAGCAGCTGTGACTAAGCTGAAACATGCAGCTTTGCACCTTGCTGCGGAAAAGCTCGGTGGGCAATCTGCGCTTGCCAGGCATCTCGGATTAAGACCGTCCGAAGTCGGTCGCTGGTGTAATCTTGCCGCTTGCCCGTCAACTAAGTGGAGTGAAGAAAAACAACGCGAGATCGAGAAAAAGCTTTTGGAGCTGACAGGCAAAACATTCGATGAGCTATTTCCAATCGAATTACGAGAAGCTCAGCAGTTCCTTCGGGCTCCAAAGAAGATTACTCAGGTGCGAGAAATGGAAGTCTCTGGACTCTTAGAGTATGCCCGTCGCACGTCTGAGAGGTTATGTCTACCAGCGCCTGAAGAAATCGCTGAGCGAACAGAGCTAAGAGAACGATTTAGGAAGGTTCTCACAACTCTGAGCTTTCGGGAAAGAGAGATCATCAAGCTTCGATATGGCATCGGCGACGACGGTAGGTGTTATACATTGAAAGAGGCAGGTCACATTGTAAAAGTTCATCCCGAGCGAATTCGTCAGATTGAGGCGAAGGCGATTCGAAAACTACAGCAACCGAGTCGATCTCAACAACTGGTTGAATTTCTGTCTTGAACCGCAGCATGACTCTCGATCAATCCCACACACTGATCGCCTGCGTTGCGCTGGGCCTCATCGCCGTAGGTGCCTGGCTTGCCTTCGGTCCAGGCTACGCCGCGCTCGCTCTCGGTCTCTTACTTCTCAGCGGAGTCATTTACGCGAGGGTCCGATGATTAACTTGCTTCTGCCTACGCGGGCCGCGACGATCCAACAACTCGGCCATCCGGCCGCGGGTGTGATCGGCTGGTTCGACAGCACTGAAAACCTTAGCGGCGTGACCGTCAATCGGGAATCTGCCTTGACCTTCGCCGCGGTGTGGTGCGCTACGCGGATCATCAGCGAAACGCTCGCGACACTCCCCTGCATGCTCTACCGCCGCACGACGGGCGACAGCCGGGAGCGAGCTGTTGATGATCCGCGATTCGACCTGATCCATAATGAGCCGCATCCGGAAATGACGGCCGTCTCCTTCTTTGAGACATTGACGGCGCACATGGTATTACAAGGGAATTGCTATGCGCTGATGCAGACCAACGGAAAGTACATCACCGAATTCGAGCCTCGGCAACCAGACAACATCCGCCCGGAAGTGAATGGCAGCGCGATAGAATACCGCCAATTGGATCCCCCTAAGACTTTCAAATCGGAGAAGATGCTACACGTGGCCGGGCTCGGTGGCGATGGCATCACGGGATGGTCAGTCGTCAAGTACGCCGCGCAATCGCTCGGCACGGCGATGGCGGCCGACAATCACGCGGCTAGCAGCTTCGGCAATGGCGCGACTCCGCCAGGTGCGATTGTCGTTCCCGGGCGCATGCAAAAGGACGCTCGGGAGCAACTCCGCAGGGAGTGGAACGAGATCCACCAAGGCACAAAGAAGGCTGGGCGAATCGCGATCTTACACGGCGGGATGGATTTCAAAACGTATGGCATGTCAAACGAAGATGCCCAGTTATTGGAGACGCGGAAGTATTCTCCCCGCGAGGTTGCCCGCTGGTTCCGCCTCCCACCGCATATGCTTGCCGACCTGGAGGATTCAAGCGTTCGCGCGAACATCGAACAACAGGCGATTGAGTTTGTCGTCTACTCGCTGGCCATCTGGCTGATTCGCTGGCAGCAGACGCTGAACAAAAAGCTGCTTACTCGCGAGGAGCGAAAGAGACTGTACTTCGAGTTTCTGCTCGACGCGCTGTTGCGCGGCGATGCGGCCAGCCGATATGCAGCCTATGCCACGGCCAGGCAATGGGGCTGGATGTCCGTCAATGATATTCGGCAAAAGGAAAACATGAACGCCATCGATGGCGGCGACGTGTACCTGCAGCCGTCAAACATGGTTCCGGCCGGGACCGTCCCCGATTCGCTCACCGACGATCTGCAGAAAAATGTCGCCGAGTCCTACAGCGAGATTTTGGCATCTGGTCGAAAGCTGGTTGATGACCTCGCCACTCAAGGTGCCACAGTTAACCAGGCGATCGCCGATGCTCAATTCGCGACCGAGAAGCAGCTTGCCAATATCCGTGAGGCCCGGGACGAGATTCGTCGCGACATCGCGGAAGTTGGCAAGACAGTAGTTCGCGGATGGGACGCTGAGCGTCAATCGTTGATCTCGGCCGCGAACGAACTCTATCGCAGCGCGCTACTCTGTCGTGTGCAATACCAAAATGCTGAAGTTGTCAAGGCGGCCAGGCGGTCGCTGCATGGGGAATCATTCATCAATTGGCTCGACACATTTTTTACGGAAGAGGCGAAGCATCTCCATCGGCGGATTGACCCGGCTATCAGGGCCTATGTGGCGGCAACTGGCGTAGTCGCGATTGGCGCGACTGATGGTGTCACCAGGCGTATCATCGCAGGACGCAAAGCCGATGCGCTTGTGGCGTCCGACGGCGATCGCAATGGATTCGTGGATCGCATTCAACAACTGGCCGACCGCTGGGAATTCGCGGCGGCGGAAGCAACAATCGAAAGGGTGTTGGCATGAACCTACGCAAAGTTGCGCTGACTGAACTCTGGGCCATCGACTGCCAGTTTCTTGACGCTTGCCTACTTCACGCGGAAATCCACGGCGAGCACGTCGCGCGTCAAGTGAAGCTCCCGAGCGTTAAGGGCTCGATTGCCGTTCTGCCAATCCACGGCATGATCAGCCAGCGCGGATCGGTTTGGGATGAGGTCTTCGGCGGGACAGCAGCCGATTCATTTGCTGCGTCTTATGCCCGGGCCATCAACGACGACCGGATCTCGGCTGTCGTGCTCGATGTCGACTCGCCTGGCGGGACGGTGGCGGGTGTCGAGGCTGCGGCCGAGCTAGTCTACCAGGGCCGCCAGTACAAGCCGACCGTCGCCGTGGCCAACAGCCAGGCAGCTTCCGCGGCTTATTGGCTGGCGAGCGGGGCAGACAAGATCGTTGCTGCTCCTGGGTCAGAAGTCGGCTCGATCGGCGTGTTCAGGATGCACGAAGATGTGTCAGAGATGCTTTCCCAAGACGGGGTGAAGGTGACATTTCTAGCCATGCCACGATTCAAGGTTGAGGGCAACCCCTATGAGCCTCTGACTCAGGCGGCCACTGAGCACAACATGGCCCAGGTAGCAGAGACCTATGAAGCCTTCAACGCGGCTGTTGCCCGCAATCGAGGCATCAAGCCATCAGCAGCCAAGACGCAATTTGGAGAGGGGCGGGCTTTCAATGCTCGGCAGGCCGCCGCCATGGGGCTCGTGGATCGAGTGGCTACCATGTCGGAGATCCTAGGAGAATTAGGTGCCGGCAGGACTGCGACAGTAGATGCCGCAACCGCCGAGATCCTATCCGAGTTGTGTGCTGTCTGGGAAAGCGGAATCATTGAGCCACTCAAGCACTTACCGTCATTGGAGATTCGCAAGCGCCGCGCATTCCTGATGGGGTTGTATTGACGAGGACCGCCAGGTAATGCTATGTTGACAGACTGAACAGTCACCATTTCGCGCAACATGCCATTTGCAGGCGCGAGGACACATCACGTTGACCTCGCGCCTTTTTCGTTGCGCGAGTTGGAGACAGAAGATGACACTCAAAGAACTTGTCGAGAAACGCATCGCGGCGAGGAACGCCTATTGCGCGATCCTTGATGCCGTCGATCGCGAGAAGCGCGAGCAAACGGCCGAGGAACGGCAGAAGCTCGACGCGTGGGAAACGGAGATTGCCTCCACCGAGGACGCGATCACTCAGGCCCAGGCGGACGCAAAGCGCAGGGAGACACTGGCGGCCATCGACCAGCGGATCCGTCTACCGCTTAATCCGCAGGGCCTCCATCAAGAGGGTCGGCAGCCACAATCTAAGGATCTGAACGGCCGGCTACGCGAATGCATGCTGCTCGGCATGTCACGCCAGCAAGCTCTCAGCGCAGTCGCCAACGCCGAGATCGATCTTGATACTGCCATTGCCCGTGATCAGGCTATGCGGCAGTATCTGTTTCGCGGATTTGTCGACGAGGGGCTGCGAGAACGCGCTGCCCTGCAAATCGACAACGCATCTGGCGGCGGAACTCTGGTCATGCCAGAGCAATTCATCGCCCGGCTGATTCAGGATCTTGATGCCGCTGTCCTGATCCGCGGATTCGCAACGGTCATTCCGGTTGTGGGTGCCGAATCGATTGGTGCGCCTTCCCTGGACACGGACATCGATGATGCTGACTGGACGATTGAACTCGGCATCGGCGACGAAGGCACAAGTCTTGCCTTCGGCAAGCGGAATCTGACTCCGCATCCACTCGGGAAGCTGGCCAAGTGTTCGAAGGATTTGCTGGCATCCGCTGCCCTTTCTGTCGAATCGATCATTCGGCAACGGCTGCTGTTCAAGTTCGGCGTGGCCGAGGAAAAGGCCTTCATGACGGGCTCTGGGTCCGGCCGACCGCTTGGTATCTTCACGGCGTCGGATTCCGGGATCACGACAACGCAGGACATCTCGACGGACAATACGACGACCGAGATCACTTGTGACGGGCTGATCAATTGCCTCTACGCGCTGACGGCCCCCTGGCTCGCGTCAGGTCGCTTGCGTTGGATCTTCCACCGCGACGCGGTCAAGGCAATCCGAAAGCTCAAGGATGGCAACGGCCAGTACCTCTGGCAGCCTGGCATGACCGCCGACCGGCCGTCCACGATTCTCGACGTGCCCTATCTGATGTCCGAATACGCACCCAACACTTTCACGTCGGGCAAGTATGTCGGAATCGTCGGCGATTTTGCCTATTACTGGATTGCCGATTCGATGACCGTTGAAATCCAAAGGCTCATCGAGCTCTACGCGGCTACGAATCAGGTCGGCTTCATTGGCCGGCTGCGGGTTGATGGCATGCCGGTCCTCTCGACTGCTTTCGCCCGAGTCACGCTCGGCTAACCACAGAAAGGAGAACTTGAGCGATGCCTCAACTTTCCAAGTACACGGATATTTCCAACATCCACATCACCGCCACGACAACGGATATCCTGACGTGCGAAGTCGATACGGAAGGCTGTGAGGGCGTGCGGTTCGTCGCAATTGGCACGAGCGCACTCGTGACGATCACCGTTCTGCATGCCGCGTCGACGACAGCAACGTTCGTCTCGGTTGGGTCCAGCGTCACCTATCAGACGTCGGCCGGCAAGGCAATGTGTGTCGTCGACATCTACCATCCACGCAAGCGCTGGGTGCAGGGAGTCTGCACGGCCGCCGGCAATTCCTATATGGGCATGTTCGCCGAGAAGTACGGGTTGCGCAAGACGCCGGTTGCGTGGTCGGCCACCGCTGGCCTTCCGACGACAGGCGGCGGCGTTCGTTGTTGCATTTCACCGTCATCCACCGCCTGAGTCTGGGGTGCTCCTCTCGACCTGGGCCGGCTTCCTCCGGGTTCGGCCCAGGTTTTTACAACTTGACACTCCGGGGAATGGTCCTAGATTGCCGCGGCTTGCCTGGCCGCAGCAGATCGCAACAAAGGAGCTAGGCAATGGGAACCTATCAGCCCGCAGTCTATCGCAAGCAAGGCGGCAACACGCTTGTTGTCGCATCGTCCGGCGCCCTGACGATCGAGTCAGGATCATCTGTCACCGTTGCGACCGCCCTTGAAATCGCCTCGGGCGGCCGAATCAATCTCGATAGCGGGTCGTCGATGACGGTGGCTTCTGGCGCGGGACTCACGCTCGACAGCGGCTCGTCATGCAAGGTGGCGGCGCCTGTCGAGATGCAGACAGGCGGGTATGTTGCGGAATATGTTCAAACCGCCGCAACAACAGCCACCACGATCTTGCCGTATGGCCTGACGCTCGTTACGGGCACCACGGCGGGACCGACGTTCTTGATTTCCAACCCGATTGTCGGCGTCAAGAAGTACATCGCGCTTGTCGGTGCGAGCAGTGGGGCAACTCTCAGGGCGATCATCTCGCCTGCAACCACCACGGTCGTATTTGATGGTATTCCGTACGGGACGACCGGCTACGGCGTCTTGACGCTCAACACGTCGCTGATTCGTGACGTCGCTCTGATCGGCTGCACGACTCTCATGTATCGCTGCGTCGGATCGCACACGTACGGGGCTGCGATGTCACAAGTCACAACGTAATTCGAGGACTCAGATGTCAGAAAACCCGGAGTCGCCGAAAGGCAGGAAGGTTGCGATCATCGGTAAGGCGCCAGACAGCGTTGCGCTGGCGCCTTACGCAGATCCGACATGGGAAGTGTGGATTCTGAACACGCTCGGCGTCAACAAGGAAGTGCCGCGATGGGACCGGCAATTCGAGTTGCACGACCTGAAGCTGACGCTCGATCCCGCGTATGGGAACTACTACCAGTGGCTGGCAGGCCAGACGCGGCCGGTATACCTGAGAGACGCACCACCGAGCGATTTCAAGTGCGGTGTGCAGTTTCCTCTCGGGGAAATCCTCGAAGCCTTCTGCGCACTGGCAGGTCGTACGTACCTGACGAATACCGTGTCGCTGATGACTGCCTTGGCGCTCCTCGAACATATGAAGGGGCAGGCAGTCTCAGAGCTTGGTTTCTGGGGCGTGAACATGGCCCAGCACGCTATCCAGGCGGCCGGACACGTCGGATGGTTCACCAGCGAGTATGCGCGGCAGCGGCCATCGTGCGAATACTGGATTGGCATCGCCGAGGGCATGGGAATCAAGGTCACCATCCCTCCGCAAAGCGACCTGCTGAAATGTGCCTGCATCTATGGCTATCACACGTCGGAGCGGTTTCACAAATTTCAGGCGCGCCGCAAGGAGTTGCAGGGTCGGATCGGCAACGCACAACAGCGGGAGCAACAGGGACACGATGAGGCGATCTTTCTTAGCGGCGCGCTGGAGGGGATGAACTATGACGAGCAATGGCTCGGCGGCGGAGTCGAGGAAGAACTTGCAGCGAAGAAAAAAGCCAACTGAAAGCGAGGAGAAGATGAAAGTTACGATGCTCACGACATTGGCGGGACCGAGCGGCAACGCGAGCCCTGGGACCGTGCTGGACTTGCCCGAGAAGGAGGCGCAGGAATACGTGGCCAGACGATTTGCCCGGCCGTTTGACCGCGATCGCGATCGCAAGGCGAAGGTTGGCCTGGAAAAGGCAAAGGAACCCGAAGGCAAATGATTCCCTGCATCATCCCTGCCCGCGGTGGCAGTAAGGAGATACCGCGAAAGAATCTGCTGCCGCTGCGTGGCAAGCCACTGATTGTCTGGTCGATCGAGCAGGCGCTGCAGGTGCCCGAGATCGATTATGTATCGGTGGCGACGGATGATCCGGAGATCGGGCGAGTCGCGACAGAACACGGAGCCTTCTTCTTCAGGCGTTCCGCCGAATCGGCGACCGACGATGCACCCAGCGAGATTGTACTTCGGGAGTGGCTTAATTGCATCAAGGAAGAACCTGAGATGGTTGTCTTTCTGCAAGCGACGAGCCCCATACGCCAACCCCAGGATATCAGCGAGGCTATCGCTCGTGTGCGCGCTGGTGCTGATTCTTCATTTTCAACCCGGCACATTGAGGGATACATCTGGCGGACGAATCACGAAGGCGTCGGATGCATAACAGGCCCCCGGCGTCCGCGGCAGGAATATGAATGCGAGCATCTCGAAGAAACCGGCTCTTTCTATGTCTTCCGTCCCGAAACGCTGAAGCTCTTCGGGAGGATAGGCCCGAATGCAAGGCCGGTTCCGCAGCATCCGCTTGATGGCTACCAGCTCGATACGCCGGCTGACATTCCATTGCTTGAAACCTTGATTGATGTGAGGCTCGGCAATGGGAAGCCATGATTACTGGCAAGAGCGAAAGATCGAGCCGGACGCTCGACACGACTATTGGTTGCCAGCTGTCACAGATCCGGACGGCAAGATTCGCAACCGGCTTGATGATCCAAACGAGGAACAGCAATACGTCGAGGATCTCCACGACGAGATCGCCTTTGCCGATAGCTACGTCACCGGCGCTATCCTCGATGTTGGCTGTGGTCCCGGTTGGTTGTTATCAGCGCTCAAGGGCAAATGGATCAAATACGGGATCGAGCCGTCAATTGCGGCGAGAGAGAACGCTCGCAAGCGCGGTATCGTGATCCGTGATGCAATCCAATACTTCGCGAGCGAATCAGTTGACTTTGCGATCTGCTACCACGTCATCGAGCATTTGCCGAATCCGTTTCACGTGGTCGTTGATATCTACCGCGTGCTGCGAAAGGGTGGCGGCTTTCTCCTTGGTACTCCCGATTTCGGCTGTCCATGCGCGAAGCGATTCGGCCCCAATTATCGCATGCTTCACGATCCGACACATCGCTCGCTATTCACGTTGGAGTCAGCGACCCGCATGGTGCGAGATGCCGGTTTTCAGGTTTTGGATACAACCTTTCCTTTCCCCGCGCGCTATGCCACGGCGGAGACATTCTGTCGATGGAACGACACGGCTCGGACGTCTCCGCCGTGGCCGGGGAACTGGTTCACGCTCTACTGCTGCAAGCCATGACAAAGACCTATTACCACGACCCCGACCAGATACGGCGCGCATGCGCCAGGGTGAAGGGTCTGCCGATTGGCGATGCGGCCGAGGTCGGAGTCTATCGCGGCGAGGGGGCGAAGTGCATTGCTGAGGCGCTGCCCGGAGTGACAGTGCATTTGTTCGACACGTTTTGCGGAATGCCAGCTCTCATCCAACATGGAGACTGGCACAAGGTTGGTGACTTCAAGGATACGTCAGTGCCCCGCGTGGTGGAGGCGCTCAACGGGTATCCGATTGTAGTCCATCAGGGACTGTTCCCGGAGACGGCTGTTGCGGTTCCGTTGCGATTCGTCCACGTCGATTGCGACCTGTACAGGTCAACGATGGATGCCATGGTATGGGCATGGAACAACCTGGTGCCTGGAGGAATTATCCTCTGCGACGATTACAACTGCGCGTCATGCCCAAATGCCAAACGTGCAATCAATGAGTGGATGGTAAAGGTTGGTGCGGAGGGGGAGTTTGAGAATCGTTTCGCTCGGTTCATGAAACCCGGAGGTGTGACATGAAAGTTCAGATTGGCGATCGTTGGGTAGGTGATGGCGCGCCCTGTTACGTGGTGGCGGAAATCGGGATCAATCACAACGGCTCGCTGGAGATCGCCTCAAAGTTGATTCACGAGGCAGCGGCAGCCGGATGCCAGGCCGTGAAGTTTCAGAAGCGCACCGTCGATCTAGTCTACACCGCTGAAGAGTTGGCCCGGCCGCGGGAGTCGGTATTCGGCAAGACGAATGGCGACCTGAAGCGCGGGCTCGAATTCGGGAAGCGTGAGTACGATGCCATCGACGTGATCTGTCGGGAATGCGGTATCGTCTGGTTTGCCTCGGCCTGGGATATTCCGAGCGTCGAGTTTCTGGAGCAGTACGACGTGCCATGTCACAAGGTTGCGTCGGCGTGCCTGACAGACCTTCCGTTGATTGAGCGCATGGATCTGACTCACAAGCCGCTGATTTTGTCCACGGGGATGTCGACTCTTGGTGAGATTACTTTGGCGCTTAGTGCGATGCGGAAATCTTGGAATTCAATTCTATTGCATTGCTGCTCAGGGTATCCGTCTAAAGATTCAGATCTCAATTTGCGTTGCATTCCATCGCTCTATCGAGAGTACCAAGGGCTGATTGGCTACAGCGGTCACGAGATCGGCCTCGCCACGACGCTTGCCGCCGTCGCGATGGGTGCCTGCATGGTCGAACGCCACTTCACGCTTGATCGCTCGATGTGGGGCAGCGATCAGTCCGCGAGCATCGAGCCGCATGCCATGGCCCGGCTCGTGCGCGACATCCGCGCTATCGAGTCGGCGATGGGCGACGGGGTCAAGCGCGTGCTGCCCTGTGAGGAAGCAGCCAGAGCGAAGCTGAGGAGGGTGCAGCATGTCTGATTACGCCAGCGTCGCCGCAACGACCACTCCGATCACGCTGACCGAAGCAAAGACTCATCTGAACGTCAGTTCGACGAATGATGACGGCTACATTACTTCGCTGATCGCGGCAGCTACGGCCATGCTGGAAAACCGGACCAGCCGCTGTTTCATCACGCAGACGCGCGTGTGCAAATTCGACGACATCACGGACGGTAGATACATCCACGACAACGTGCTGTACCTTCCACGGTCGCCGCTGAAATCTGTGACGAGCGTCAAGTACGTCGACTCCGCCGGCACGACGCAGACGATGCCATCAAGCGATTATGTTGCCATGACTGGGGATCAGCCAGGACGAATCTCGCTCGCGTACAACGCGAGCTGGCCGACCTATCGCACGCAGCCAAACTCCATCTACGTGACCTACGTCGCCGGGCACAGTAGCGTTAACAGCGGGATTCCGGCAAACGTCAAGCACGCAGTCAAAATGACCGTCGCCCATTGGTATCGGAACCGTGAAGCGACGATCATAGGGACCATCAGCAAGGAAATAGAACTGGGCGTCGATGCGCTCCTGGAATCCGAGCATCAGGAGCCATACGGATGACGCGACGAATACCAGCCGGAGAAATGCGGCATTCAGTGACGATCAAGGAGCACAAGATCGAGGCTGGCACGACGGCCTACGATACCTTCGGCCAACTCTCGCAAAGCTCTACCGCCTGGGTGACAGGAATCACGACACGAGCCAAGATTGAGCAACTCAGCGGCGATGAGGCGACCATCGCGAGACAGATCTATCCTCGAGCCAGTCATCGTGTGGTCGTCGATTACAACTCGACGCTGGCCAGCACTGGCGGGAGCCGGCGCGCGGTAGTCTTCGGCAGTCGCTTCCTGTACGTCGGCGCCGTTGTGAATCCCGACCTTGAAAACGTCCAGCTACATCTACTATGCGGTGAGGAACGATGACCGTCCTCGCGCAAGACCTACGAACGCTGATCACTGGGACAACTACCATATCGAGCCTGATCTCGACGCGCTGCCACTACAATCATCTACCGCAACAGTCAGCCTATCCGCACGTCTGGTTCCGGGTGACTGGCGATCCGGAAGACCTGACGATGGATGGTGTGGGTGGCCTGCATGGTCCCGCAACCGTGGACCTGGAATGCGCATCAACGTCGCCGACTGTGGCGAACAACCTGGCCGATGCGGTAAAGACAAAGCTGCACGGCTTCAAGGGCACGATGGGCAATGCGACGGCAGCAGCAGTGTTCGTCGACGACAAAGACGATGACTACATCCCCTTTTCCAATGAATCAGATGAAGGAGTGACCGTAATTTCCTACGGGCTGCGAATCTGGTACTCGACATAAGGACTCCATTCCATGGCGGCAAAAACATTCGGCTACGGCAGCGTGCTTGTCGTGACGACGACGACAGGTGATGCGAACATCGCACAGCTCAGAAACATTAGCGGCCCTGGCGTGACAGCTTCCGACGTCGATACGACGACGATGGACAGCAGCACCAACTATCGGACATTCGTGGCCGGGCTGCTTGATTCGGGCGAAGTGTCGGCGACGATGGTCTACTCCACAACGGCCGTGACTCACAAGCGACTCGCATACTACATGGGGCAGCGATCCGTCAAGGGATTCAAGCTCTATCATGGTTCGACGGCCGGGACCGAACAGACCTTCTCAGCTTACATCAAAGGACTCGGCCGCGAGATTCCGATGGACGACGTGATTACCGCTGATCTGACGCTCAAGGTCACCGGCAAACCTGGCTACAGTACGTGAGGTGAAACATGGCAGCTAAGACACATGGGTATCGTTCGATTGTCGCGACCAGCACAGGCGAGATTGCGAGCCTGCGCAGCGTTGGCGGGCCTGACGCCACGGTGAATGACGTGGATACCACGACGCTTGACAGCAGCACCAACTATCGTACGTTCATGCCGGGCTTGGCTGTTGCGGGAGAGATGACGCTCGGGATGGTTTACGACCCAACTGCCGCCAGCCACACGATCCTTGCCGAAGCGATGAATAACCGCACCACCAAGAGCTTCACGGTCTACCACGGTTCGAGCACAGGGGACACGGACGTTTTCACGGCCTATGTCAAAGGTCTCAGCCGCGAGATTCCAATGGATGATGTGATCACTTGCGATGTGACGCTGAAGGTCGCGGCAACGCCGGGGTATACGACATAGCATGGCCAAGGTCTCGTTCGTTGTTACCGGATTCAAAGGTCTTGACCGCGCGCTCGCGGGATTGAAGAGCGCACGGGCCAAGTCGCTGCATCGCAGGGCTCTGCGACTTGGAATGAAAGAGGTGCTCGCGGAGGCTCGTGCAACGATTCCAAGCCAGAGCGGAAACTGGCGCAAGAATCTGGCACTGAGAGCTATGCGAAGAAGTCGGAAGCGGCTGGGAGTTGTGCTGGTCAACAAGCCGGATGCCTATTACGGATCATTCGTGGAGATGGGCTGGAAGACAGCGGCGTCGCGGATTCCGAATCGTGTGAGTGACGCGGCGCTTCGCATGGCTGGATACTTTGTCAAGTCGACCAAGCAAACAGCCAAGCAAACGAAGGTCAAAGGCAGGTGGTACATGCGGACAGCGGCCAGGCGAGCGGAGCCCGCGGCGTTGCGGATCTACCTGGCGGAGCTGCGAAGGCTGATCGATGCGGAGTGCAGAAGATGAAGATTGACGAGATTCTCAAACTCGACGATACGCAACGCGTGACCGTCGAAATCCCGGAGTGGAAAACCTCGCTCGTCGTGTCGAGCATGACAGCCATAGAGCGCGGCGAGATCGAAAAGAAATGGAACGGCAAGAAGGCCAGCGCAGATCCCGTCGGGTTCCGCGCGGATGTGTTGGAACGATCGCTGAAGGATGAGGCTGGGAAACCGCTGGCGACAAAGGAGCAGATCGGGCAACTGATGGCGAAGAACGCCAGGGCTGTCGAGCGACTCTTTGCCGCAGCTTGCGAAGTGGCCGGTTTGACGGACGCGGACGCAAAGGAAATCGAAAAAAACTGAGAAGCCAGCCGGGGCAGATGTTTGCCTTTCGGCTGGCACTGGCGCTTGGCTACCCACATCCGCGATTCCTGTTGCGGGAGTTGACGGCACGCGATTTGGCCGAGTGGCACGCATACTATCACATAGCCGCTTGGGGAGATGATCATATCCAAGAGATGTTGGCAACCCTCACGGCACTGACCTGGAACCGGGGAAGAGGGAAGAGCGAGCAGCCAATTGATGCTGACGAGTTGCTACCGTTTAGAAAAGTGATGCCGCAACAAGATCCCGAAGAGATGAAACTGGCGCTGCGAAGGCTGTTGTAATGGCCGGATCCACGACTGTTAAGGCGATCAACGTCACGATGTCAGCGAACATCCAGCGCTATGAGGCTGGATTGTCGAGGTCGCAGCAGATCGCCCACAATCTGCAAGGCACCTTCACCGCACTGGGCTCAAGTATCAGCGGGCTCGCCAGCCGGGTTCCGATTCTTGGGAGTCTCTCGGATGCGCTTGGGGGGATTTCAGCGGGCGGCGTCGCACTGGGAGCGATGGCAGCGGCGACTGCAGGCGCGGCCGCTTCGCTCAACATCTTTCGCGAGCGCGTTGGAGTACTCGATGAGGTCGCCAAAACAGCGAGGGGGCTCGGAATAGCAGCTTCGGACTTACAGTCTCTTCAATTCGCAGCGCAACGCACAGCCGGCGCGGGCCCAGAAGAAATGGCGGGCGCTCTTACGCGCATGACGAAGTTGGTCGGCGAAGCGGCTGCTGGTGGAAAGTCGCAGATTCAAACCCTCGACGCTCTTGGTCTCAGCCTCGGTCGGCTTGGAAGACTCGATACGCGCGGCCAGTTCTACGCGATCGCCGAGGCTATTTCCAGACTGCGGAACCCGACACAGCAGGCGCAAGTCACGCTGGATATCTTCGGCAAGTCGGCCATCAATATCGGTGGGGCGATCATGGAAGGCACCGCCGGATTTCGCGAAGCAGAAGCGCGGTTCCGAGAACTAGGCGGAGCCATTTCGGACGTCGACTTTGCCAACATCGAAGCGGCTGCCGATGCGATGGACGACCTCGGCGCTGCCTGGGTCGGCCTCAAATCAAAACTCGCCGTCAAAATGGCACCTGGCATCACGGATTTTCTGAATGATATGCTCTCAGGGAAAGCGGTGAGCGGCCTCAAAACCAACTGGGGTGTCAAAGTAAATCCCAGCTTCATGGCCGACGCTCTGACTCCCAAAGCGCCCAAATGGGGAGTAGAGTGGACCAAGGGCGCAGCCAAGGCCAAGGATCTCGGTTCCGCCACAAAGAAGGCCGGCTTCGAGAAGCTTTTTGACAGCGCTGAATCCAAGAAATTCCGCGAGGACATGGACAAGAAAATCGCCGAGTGGGAGAAAGCCAAAGCAAAGCGCGTGACCGATATCCGCAAGGATCTGTTCGATGAAACCCCGCTGATGCGATACGAGAAGCGAGTCAAAGAAATCAACGATCTCTACTGGCTTGGTTCGATCGCGTTGAAGGAGCGTAACGCTCTCCTCTCGGCGGCGATGCGCGAAGACATCATCATGCCAGGGATCAAGCGATATCAGAAAGCGCTGAAGCCGATGGCCGAGCGCGCGAAATCCATCTCAGAGTCTGTCGCGACTCCCTATGAAAAGGCAGTCAAGAACGTGAGGGAGATCCGGCGACTGCAAGACATTGGCTTACTCACGCAGGTAGCGGCAGCGAGGGCGATTCGCAGCGAGGCACAAGCGTACGTCGCAACCCTGCCAAAGATGGGTCCCACGCAAGGCCCGGCCGCGCTCGAGCGTGGCAGCCAGGAGGCATTCAGCGCATTTCAGCAAGCTCGGCGCGGCGATGCGAGCGAGAAAGAGCGGCTGGCGCTGGAGCGGAAGATGGAAAGACACCTGGCCGACATCAAGCGCGGCGGCGTGGTGTTGGCGGAGGCAAAGATATGAGCGCCACTGTGAGAGGAATTTCCCCGGCCGATCGCTCCGGTTCCATCGGCCAGGACGGTACACGGGAGTATTCCATCGTTTACAAAGTCGGGACCGACGACCGTAATGATGGCCCGCAGAAGGCCCGCACCGCATTCGGCATCCCGAACGTCGGTGATCTGTACCAGCCTGGGAATGACTTTGACGAGGCCGCGATCGTCGTCGGCAAAGAAGCCACGCAAGGCGATAGCCCGTGGGAATGGGAGGTTGAGGTTCGCTACTCGACGAAGCTGGACGACCCGAAGCTGTTGATGCAGCCGCAGATGCCCGACAACCCGCTGCTGCAGCAACCGAGACCGACCTATGGCTCGCAAGAACGCAGAATCCTGATACCAGGCAGATACAATGATCCTACTCTCCCGGCATCTGACAAAGCATTCCAGCTTGGGATACTTGCACCGAACTGGGAATTATTTGATCCGCAGCCGGAAGCAGAAATTTCGGAACCGGTGGTCAGTTATAGGCGCAACGTCAAGACCTTCGTGGGCGCTGAATTGATGGCTCTGGCCAATTGCGTCAACAGCGACCAATGGCAGGGAGCGGAGGAACGGCAGTTGAAAATGTCAGCACCACACGCTGATCCTATGTATCATCAAGCGTGTGGAGACTACTGGCAAATTAGCTTCGCGATCGCTTTCCGCTGGGAAACATGGGATATCCAACTTCTCAATCAAGGGACTTTCTATTGGCCAGACGGGCTTCCAGCAAATCCATTCACTCCGCCGAGTACCAACTCGCCGAAGTGTCTGGTTGATGACTACGGAAATCGCCGAATCGTCAATTTGACGACCGATGGAAAACGAAGCACTTCCGCGACGCCAACGTTCACGCGGATTCGTTTCTTTCGAGAGATTGCATTTGGATCATTGGGGTTAATCTAATGGCAAACGAAATCACGATCACGAAGACGATCACCTACGTCAACGGAACATTGAAGTACACCTATCAGCCCGGCTCAATCGGCCTGCCGCAGACCGCAAAAGGCTACGTGTCGCAGACCGTGAGCATCACGACAGCGGAAACCGACATTACGTTTGCCGGGCTGGACTCACACGGAATCGTTGTGCTCCACAATCTGGAGCCTACGACAACGGGCGGAAGCATCACGTACGGGCCGAAGTCGTCGACGGGAGGACTTCCCGTTGATGCGGTGCTGGGGATCCTCCGGGCCAAGCAACTGCATGATCTCTGCATGGCCAGCAGCACCTGTACGCTACGCTGCTACGCGTCCGCGGGAACGGTCCTCGTGCAGGCAATCTGTTTCGAGAAGTGAGATGTCGAAGACTCTCTACGGCCTGACCGACTCGCAGGTACAGCGATTGACCAGGCTACTTGGCATGATAGAGTCGGGAGAATTGGAGCGCAACCCGATTCGGCGGCAGTCCTCTTCCTATCCAGATCGCGTGATCGTCGGCGCGCTTACCGCCGCGGCGGCGGCCACGACGGCACTGCTCGGAATGCCGAAGGTCGCGACGCTCAACGTCTACACGTTTTCGAGCACGGGCACGGTGGACAGCGGGCGCGACGAGACCGTATACAATTTCGCTCCGCAAGCCGCGACAACGGATCGATGGACGGTCTGCGAGCGGTGCTCGATCACCGGCAAATGGATCATCACTACGCAATTCTGCTCGTGACATGGGCATCAAGAAGAAGCATGTGCCGGGATGCGGGTGCTGCGAAGACTGTGGCTGTGACGGTGCGCTACCCACTAGCTGGACGCTGCAAGTTATTGGTCTTACCGATTGGCTATGCACTACGTGCGATTATAACGCGACCTATGAACTCACCAAAAGCGGGGTGTGTGAGTGGTCCTATTCCATGACTGGATTATGTGGTGGAACCGACGTGTTTACGCTAACGATAACCCCAAGTGGAGTAAGTGCGTTTACCTTGTCCTTGGTGCTGTCAATCAATTCGGGAGCTGGAAGCATCCTCTGGGGAGCCACATTCCAGCGGTCTACTGATAACTGTTATTTGGATTACGGAGAACACACTCTGGTTTGGGGTTCAGATATCGGGAACCGTTGCTCAGGGTTCTTCTCAAATTGCAAAATCACCGGGAATGCGTGACTGCGAATTTATCAATGGCCGCTGCCGATTCTGCGGATACGAAACGGTCATCGTTGGCTTGCGTCGCAATTGCCCGGTGAGGAGCGGTACTCCCGTACTGCTGCGAGATTCGAGAGAGGCTGCGGTACTGCTTGCGATCTGCTCTGCCTGCGAACGCAACCCGTGCTTCGGAAATGCGTGCCGTCAAGAGAATGCTGCGCGGCTGGCTCAGTCAATCTGTCCGCTGGGGAAGTGGCCGCTATCTGGGCGGGGCACAGAGAAACAACACCTCGCTGAATAGCCGTTCGGCGGAAGCTTCGTATTCCGCGACAAATCGCTCTTTTGCCTCGGGCGTTTTGAAAGTCACTTGCATTCGGCCCGCGCTTACCCGGTGCCACTGGAAATTCCCTCGGGTCCGGCCATCCACGCGAGCCGTGCGGGCGTGATCCAGCACAGCCAGTGTTCTGTCGAGGTCTGCAGCCGCTTCTTCGAAACTGCGCAGTTCATCGGATTTCCTGTCGTCGATATCAGCTCGCCGAGCTTCCTGGAATGCGCGGAAAGCCTTTTGGCTTCCGCGCTCAAGGGCTGCGGGGGCTCGTTTCGCAGGCGGTAGCGTATCGCCGGGCATCTGAGAGACAAGCAAGAATAGAATCGCGTACATGGGTGATCCTCCTTGATGTTCATTCTGCGCCAGCCGATCATGCCGCGTCAAGTTACACCAGCTCCGGCGGCTGCGGGAAGTCGTCGCAGAGCCGGCGGTCGAAATAGTGCCCGTAGAATATGGCCGGCGTGTTGCCCAGGAACAGATAGCCTCGCTGCGGGAAGGCTAATTCGCACGCCGTCCCGGCCGATGCTCGGAGCCAGCCGATCGAGCCTGGGAGCCCGGACCGCTTTACGAGCCGCTGTGCGATGCGGCACCAGGCCCCGCGGCCGCACCATCGCTCCCACACGTATCGTCGGTCCCGGCCTGTGGCGTCAAGCCACTTCTCAATTGCGGCCAGAGCCTGGGTCCGCAATCTCGCGTAGAGCGTGCGGCCCGTCTTTCGCTGAACCAGAGCCAACTTGGCCGAGAGTTGCCGGATCTCGAGGGCGAAGGCGTCACAGCTTCTCCAGCCGACGTCCCAGGCGGCGAGAATCCATGACCGCCAGAACAGCGACTTCGGCCAGCGGCGGTCGTAGGTGCCGGTCAGCTGCGAGGCCACGGCGAGCAGCTGCCGCACCTGGTCGATGCTCCAGGCTTGCGGCGGTCTCTGTCGCAGCTTGATCCTGACCACCTCGTCGGTGTCGGGCTTGGCTGCGCAGATGCCGTGCCGCGCGGCGTGCTTCCACAATCGCAGGATGATGTTGCGTCTCTGTCGTCTCGTGACGGGTGAAAGCCGATCACGCACGCTGTCCAACCAATCATTCAGCATGGACTCGGACAGGTCAGCTACTCGCGCTGCGCGACCCAAGTATGCGTCAAGGCGCGCGCAGCACCAGGCCAGCTGATCCGCATAACCGGGTGAGCCGTCGACAAGATGGCAGTAGCGTTCCGCCAACTCGTGCAGCGTCAAAGATCCGCCCCCATCTAGGCCCGCAGAGTCTTAATCGGCTGACCGCTGCGGAAATCTTGGGGCGACTCTGCTCCGTTCAGGTCGTCGAACTTGAGACGATTATTCTTTGGTCAGTAAGTGGCGCTGGATTCAAGTTACTCATCCCTCGTTACAGAGACGACTTTCCAGGCGATTGTATCCACCTCTTCTTCGAGTGCGTGTTCCCACCATTTAGTAACCCTTCGTCGTTTGTGGTTTCGCCTTGGTCACGTGTTTCACAATCCGCGCCTTCCGCGCCTCTCGCGACCATTTCCCCGGTGGCTTGTTGCGAGATTTCCGGCTGCTGTGCTTGTTGCCCTTCACCTCTATACTCCGCACATTCCGCTGCATTCGTCGACCATGTCGAACAGCGGGAGCTGGTTCTCGTCGCAGTCCCGCCACAGGTTACACTCGTCGAGTGGCTTCCGGTCGGCGTGAATAAACACATCGCCCCGCATCCCGCCGCAGTGGCGAATGGCCTTATCGAATGCGACTGCCTCGGCCCATTCCTCGGGCTGCTCGGCCTTCATGCGTCGCCACTCGCGGTTGTGATGATAAGGACAGCCGATGCAGGCTGAGCGCGGGGGCTCGTGGTAGCTGTGGGCGTCCATCCAGTTGAGGCACATGCCACGTGTGATGCGGCGTTCGACGAGCGGATACCAATTCTCGGCCCATGCGTGCTCTGATTCCCGCATCCGCTGGCGCTCGTCGAAGCTGATGCCGAACCAGCGACGGACGTGGATCTCTTTTGGAATCCGTTGTCCTGGTTTCATGCCGAGCACTTCACGCCGGATGCACCGCTCAATGGGCCGGATCTTGTATTCGTAGGTGCATTGTCGACGGATCTGGCCTTGCTCGCCGTCTGGGCCGAGAACGAAGCAGGGCATCGACGCCCATCGGGAACCGTGCTTGCCATCCTCGCTATGTCGCACTTGTCCAACGAGAGCGTTTTCCTTGATATTGCCGATTGACACGCGATACGTCTTGATGCCATTCTCCGTCGCGATCTTCTCCAGCCAGTCCAACTGCCGATAGACTCCCGCCGGCTCCCATCCCGTGTCGGCGAATATGGCATGGTCGATGCGAGGTAATTCACCGTGGATGCTCATGAGCAGCACCGTTGACGACTGCACGCCGGCACCAAGGTTCAGGACTTCGATCATATCGCACGCTGATGCCATAAGGTGCATTTACTCAGTCGGACTGTGACCATGATCGATCAACTCTCTCGCATCCTGCATCCATTTATGAAATGTGCCCCACGTCAAAGCGTGTTCGAAGTCGATCAGCGAGCGGATGTGGGCCCGCAGCGCGTCGCGTTCACGCATGAAGCGGACGGCGGCGGCCATCGCCACGCGAAGCCGCTCTTCCATCGTGCCGAGAACTGGCGTCATGTCCGCGGATTCCATGGCGGCGCGCTCGGCGGGAGTCAGAGCGGGGAGCTCGCCCGACGCAGCTGCATCTCGTTCGTCCAGTTCAGCCAAGATGCGTTCGACACATGCCACACACAGCTTCACCTGTTGGCAACCGTGCTCGTACGCTTCCTCCTGATTCCCAGGCGGATCGAGAATCACGTAGCCGTCGTTGCTCCCGAGAAGAAACGAGGCTTGGCAAACTGTGCAGTGGCAGGTGTCTTCGACAATCGCGTCGTCGAGGTCGTTCATTGTGTTTCTCCCATGGAGTCTGTCAGATGATCATCAAGGGAACCGTGAATGGGGCGTCGAGATTCGCGAAATCTCAGCAGTTGTTCGACGGCCCAGGCGATGGCCTCTCGATCATTGGCGTGGATGGTGATGTTGTCGTCGGCAGTCATCAGTACGAGCCGCTTGAATTTCTCGTCGTCAGTTTGCATGTCTTTTCTCCCGGGCGAGTAGTGAAAAAGGATCACGGTAGGATCACAACCTACAGTCGGCGGAGCATTACCGCCCTCGCCCACTCTCCAAAATGCCGCGCCCGGCGTCTCAGCCAGGATGTTCCTGGCGCGGCACGCTCAAAGGCCAACAACGGGAGGCGGCCGGATTCCGCGAGGGCCGGCAACAACAAGTCCAATTGTACTTTGTCTGACGTGAGACTACAATGTCCATCATGAGCACGATCACCAAAGAATGGATCACGGTAGCCGAAGCAGCCGAGAAAATCGGGTGCGCACCAAGGACGGTCTTGCGTCTCGTCGAAGCGGAGAAAATCCGCAAGCACGAACTCAATCCGAGACTCTACCTCGTCCACGTCGATGACGTGGAAAACGAAGCAAAACGTACCGCTTCGACAGGCCGTCCTCGCGGCAGTTGAACCCATCGCCATATTTTTTCTGAAGCCCTATTGACTTTGTCCGACGTGCGACATATCTTTGGCACTGGAATGACTGACGTACGACAAACAAATTCGGCTGGTTCTTTTGCGCACCTCGGCGTGTGACGGAATCAGCCGGTTCCCCTCCGGCGACTCGCGTAGGTTTAGGAGTAAGGACGCGGGCGCCGGTGGGTTTTTGAAACCGGCACTCTGCCCGACGCTCGGGCGAAGCTGCCACGTCGAAATCGGAGATGGTGCGCATCGTGGGCGCCCGCGTGTTGAACACCAGGCGACAATCCAAACCTTGCGACCAGCGGTCTGACCAAACCAGGGTTCCCGTTGTGTATTTCGATTCCGTCGTAGTTCCTGGGTTCCGTACTGATCCGGTCATCAAGATCGGTGAGTCGGAAAATCACAACAAACGCCGCAATGATCTTTCCAAATCGAAATTCGGAATCGAGTTCAAGGTTGAGCACCTTTGCGTCGTGCGTGGGACTCGAAGTGATGAGCAACGACTCTTGAAGTATTTTGAGCGGCACAAACTGGAGAACGAAGAGGAAACATTCTCGCCAGTAGACGAGCTGGTTGACTACATTCGTTGGCTTCGCGATCAGTGGTTCGTGTGGGTGCCTGACGATGAACAATGTCTAAAGATCGATGAATTAGAGATAGTTGATTCGTCGCTTTGGATTCCGACACCCGAGCGTCGAAAGCCAAAACCGAGACAGATTGGACTTTTCAGTGAATTCGATGGCTTGTGCCTTCCGCCACGGGAGTTAACGGTCGACGACTTTTACACGCCACGACCGATTGTTAATGCTAGTCGGGAGGCGATGGGAGGAATCGATCTTGATCCGGCGTCCCACGCTTTGGCTAATCGTCTGATTCAAGCTAGTGGCTTCTACACCTCTAGCGACAACGGCCTAAATCACGAATGGAAAGGCCGTGTTTGGCTAAACCCACCCTTCAGCCAATGGCAACTCTGGGCACCGAAAATAATTGCTGAATGGGAGAGCGGTCGAGTACAGGCGATGTGTGTTCTCTGTGCGACACGCACGCTTACAGCTCAGTACTTGTCGTGCATTCACGAACATTGTTCCGCAATCTGCATATTGCGTGGGCGGATTGCTTTTTGGGGTGGCCTTTCAACCCCTTCCCCTGATGACGGTCACGCGATTTTCTACTTCGGTAAGGACACACACGCCTTTCTTCGCGCATTCGCAGAGATCGGTAATTGTTACGTGAGATTGGAGCCTGACCCATGTCCCCCTTCACCCTAACCCTACTCGGCTGGCTCGTGCTCGGAGTCGTCTTCGTCGTTGGGTGTGCGTACAAGCAGCGGCAATTGAAAAGGGAGTGCGACTGATGGCGCAAGGACGCGCCACACAGGAAGGCCCAGCGGAGGAGTCCGTTGGCGAAGGAGCCCCAGGTACGGGGAGCGCAGGAAGCACGTAGACGCGCGGGGCACGAGGCACCGCGCGTCTCATGGAGGGTCGGCGATGGACGCCAAGCGAACGATGCGCGTAGCGGGCATGACGGAGCGTGAATTGGAGGCGGCCCGGCGCGAGCGTGAGGAAGAACTGTGGCGTGAAGAGTTAATCCGCCGGGAGATTCGAGAGCGATCGCTGGACCTGATGAATCCAGTCCTTCTCGATAGGGTGGAGGAAAGAAATGGGAGACCAAGACGCAATGGCTGACGAACAGACGGAACCGATTGAAGTCGCGTGGACCAACCTAGCGACGCTGATCAAAGAGAAGGAAGCACTCAAGCTGTCATTTCCAGACTACCTTGAGCGACTTCGGCTAGAGGCAGACAACGCGGCGCGGAAACTTGAGATTGCCAAGCGGGCGGCCGGAATCTGCGAGGAGACGAAGCCCCGGCGGACTCGGAAAGACAAGGGCATTCCGCGGGCGAAGAAGAACGCAATATGACCCGACTCGATCAGACAAAGCGAAACGCTCGCGTGGCCTGGAAACTACAAGCCCCTGCTAGGTGCATGGGATGCAACAGTCGCTGGCAAGATGTCGGGCCCCTGGAGATCCACGAGATCGAACGCAGGAGCCATTCCCGGAATTGGGCACACCCATGCAACTATCTGCTGCTCTGCCAGGAGTGTCACGCGGGGAAGTTTGCGACGATGCCGCACGCGCAGCAGTTGGCCCACAAGTTGAAGTACGACCCACTGCATTTCGACCTTGACCACTGGCTGCGAATCCGTGACCCGGAGCTACGGGCGCCAAACCGAGTGACCATGGACGAGATCATGGAAGCGATAAGGACATTGAATCATGGAAGCACAACTCACGCAGCGTAGCGTCGAGTGGCGTCAGTTACGCCTTGGCTCTGTGACGGCTTCTCGATTCCACGACGTACTGACGCAGCCGAAATCCAAGGAGGACAGGGAATCCGGCGCATGGAGCGCGACAGCCCGGGCCTACATGCTTGAAAAACTCACTGAGTTCTTGACCGGGGTTCCGTGCGACAGGTTTCAGTCGCCACCGACTCGGTGGGGAACGGAATGGGAGAGCGAAGCCAGAGAGAAAGCGATCCCGGTCATCAAGGAACAGTTTGGACTAGACGTCCAGCTACCGGTCGGCGACATGGCGTTCATCCGGCACCCCAGGGAGGATTACATCGGGTGTAGCCCAGATGGAGTGCTCGGCCCCGATGCGCTACTGGAATTGAAGGCTCCCTGGAATCCCGTCAATCACCTGAGAACCGTGATGAGTGGCGAGATGCCGAAGGAACACCAGGCGCAGATCCAAGGTTCGCTGTGGATCATGGAGCGACAATGCTATGTGTTCTGCTCCTATGATCCGCGGCTCAACGGGTCTGGGATGTCGCCACTATTTTACAAGCTGATTCCCAGAGACGAGGAGTACATCGCCCTTTTGGCTCCGAAGGTCATCGCGTTCCGGGATTGGGTTCTGGCCGAATACGAACGTCTCACGGGAAAGGCACCATTCTGATGGCTGGCAAAATCTACAAGGCGATCACGGCGATCATGCGGCAAGTCGGGGCGATCGGCAAGGACGCGAAAAACGAGAGCCAGAAGTATCAGTACCGCTCGGCAGAAGCCGTGTACAACCGCGTGCAACCGCTCATGGCCACGCATGGAGTCTTCAGCGTCCCGAAGGTGCTGGAGGAAAGCCACGAGACGGGACAGAGCAAGGGCGGGGGGCCAATGCACTGGGCGCGTCTGCGGGTGCAGTACACGTTCTTTGCTGACGACGGTTCCAGCATCGAGGTCGTCGTGTCGGCAGAAGGGATGGACAGTGGCGACAAGGCCACGGCCAAGGCGATGACACAAGCCCACCGATACGCCATCTGTCAGTTGTTGAACATCCCGTACGCGGTCGTCGATCCCGAGTCTGGTTCACCAGAGTGGGCAACGGGGCTCAACAACAAGATCACGCTCAAGGATCTCAACGAACTCAAGAGCGCATGGCTTGCGGCGCATGGCAAGCCGGACCAGACGAAGGCCGACTTGGCAGCAGCATTCTCGGAGTGGGTGTCAGTGACTTGCGAGACAACCTTCGAGGTCGGTGATTGGCGGCAATGGACGAACGAGGAACTACAGAAGTGCCAAGAGGCATTGGAATGAATCCGCGGGGGCGAGCCAAAGGGCAAGCCCAAGCCCGTGAGTGGTGAGACTGCCCTTGGGCCCCCTGCGATTTAACTTGGAGGAAAAATTATGGAATCGACAGAACCAAAAACAACGTCTGAGGTGAAAGACAATGTTCGCGAACGAGGCCCTTTGAACTTTTGGCAGGTAACCAAAGTCCGTGAATACAACCTGCGGATGGCAGACAAGGAATGCCAACTCTCTTTGGAGGAGTCCAGGTATCTAGGACAGATCGCAGCTCTGGCTTTGGAAGAGATCAATACCCTTTCCGAATTGCTCGCTATAGCACGAGCAGACTTGCTGAAAGGCGAACGACATGGGAAATGAACTCGCCAATAGGAACGGCAAAGACCTATCGATGCAGGAACTGGCCGAGGAGATTAAACAGGCACACGCGATGGCTACGACTCATGGCCTGCAGACGATCGAGCACGCATTGCGAGTGGGCCAACTTCTCACTGAAGCGAAATCCCGCTGTGAGCATGGTAAGTGGATCGCGTGGCTCGATGGAAACTTTGAGTTCGATCAGCGCACGGCATCTACTTACATGCGGTGTTACCAGAATCGAGACAAACTGGCAGTCCTGTCAAATCGGAAGCGCGCTTCCGATTTGAGCATCCGTACTTCAGAACGCCTGCTTTCCTACGAAAAACCTGCAGTCAAAGCAACTCTGGACGAGATTCCAAAGTCGGTTCGTGAGTCTATCCTCGCCGGCAAGACGAAAGCCACCGACGCGCAAATAAAGGCCCTCGCAGGAGCCGATGAAGCCGCAGCATCCCAAGTGGCCCGAGACATCCGCACCGGCAAACAACCGGATCTCGGAAAAGCCATGCAAGCGGCCGGAATCAAGGCGCCAAAACGGAAACCAAAGTCCAGCGGAAAGCCGCTTCTCGCCGACCTCGGCAGGTGCCCTGTCTGTCTCAGCACCAAGTGGGATGAGGACGAGGATGGCATCGCATGCTCGAAATGCCACCAGCCGTACGGTGAGGCCGCTGGTGAGGTGGACGACAGCCGGGTGAGTATTCAGAGGTCGAAGACCGTGAAGACCGCGGAAGCCCTAATGCGGGCGTTCGACGACCTGAACCAACTGAAGCCGAAAGCCGAGCACAAGCCTGCGATTGCCGCTTGCAAGGGGCTGCTGATTCTTGCCAAGGGCTGGAAATGATATGGGACTTTGGGATTGGACATTCAGACCGAAGAAAGAAGACGACCCGAACGGAATATGGAGCAATGATCACACTACCAAGCCTCTATCCGCACCAAGAGGACCAGAAGAACCGCTGCCGCGCCGCGTTGGCGCAGCACGGGCGCGTGATCATGTCGGCTCCGCCAGGCGTCGGGAAGACTCGGATGGCCAAGTGGATTCTGGCCAGCAGTGCGAATCGCCAACCGACCGAGAGGCAGAGCGGGCACAGTCTATTCACCGTCCACCGCCGGGGCCTTGTTGACAACGCCATGCAGTCATTCGAGGAAGAACCCGCCCTGCCTCATGGGGTGATCATGGCCGGATGCGAGGCGAGTTACGGAAACCGAATTCAAGTGGCGTCTATCGATTCGCTGCTGAGTTGGTTCTGCGACGGGGGAACGTATCGCACGGATGTCACGTTCGACCTTGTCGTGGTCGACGAAGCGCACTCTCACCACTCGAAGTACGCCAAGTTTCTGAAACTCCACGACGCCAAGCGCGAATCGCTGAACCAGCACCCGGCCTACGTGATCGGCCTCACCGCGACTCCGCAGGCGAAGGGACTGGCCGACGTGTACAAGGAAATCGTGCCCGGGCCACCAACGCAATGGCTCATAGACCATAAGTACCTCGCGCCCTTCCGGTACTTCCGGGCCACTGAGGGGCACCTTGAGAAGCTGATTAAGCGCGGCGAGGAATTCACGGAGCAGTCAGTCTCCGACGCCATGGACGGATTGGCTGGAGACCTAGTCAGAGACTGGAAGCGATTTGCCGAGGGCCGGCCGACCGTCGGGTTCTTTCCGCGGCGGTCCCACGCAAAGGATGCGATGGTGCAACTGGAAGCGGCCGGCCTTCGGGTGTCCTACGTCGATGGCGAGACGCCAGACGACGAGCGTCGGCACATCTTCCGCATGCTGAATTGCCACCACATCGACTACCTGTGCAACGTCCAGGTCGTCGAGCGAGGCACGGACATTCCGCGAATCGGCTGCGTCCAGGTGTGCGTGGCAGTAGGCTCGATAGTCCGCTGGCGGCAGATGATCGGCCGGGGATCGCGTCGCCATCCTGACAAGACTGATTGCCTTGTGCTGGACCATGGCGGAAACCTGAAGCGTGGTCTGGGCTTTTTCGAGGACGATCCGCTCTGGAGCTTGGACGTGACGACGCGGGATCCGGGCGAAGTCGGCGCCAGACCGACAATTGAATGCCCGATGTGCAACGCCGTGTACCGAGGCGGCCGGTGCCGGAATTGCGGATACGAGCCTACTCACCGGGAGCGACGGTCACAGGGGCTGGAATTCAACGGCTCGGAACTGAAAGAAGTCAAGCGAGCGGAGCCCAAGGAAACCACGGCCAAGAGCGCCGAACAGCTCATGATCCGCGCTCTCTATATGGCGGGGAAATCCGGCCGGACGTGGCGGCAAGCCTGCGGAATCTTCAATGGCCTGTGCGAGAAGCAGGGCTCAGACTTCCGCGTCCCGAAGACCGTCGAGGTCCACGGGCACCGCTACAACATGATTCGCTACGGCTCGGAAGACGCAAACAGGCGGGTGGATGTGCTGTACCCATTCGTACACGGGAAGCACGGCGGGGATTACGCTGTCGAGGAAGTGGAAACTGTTGGGGAGCCATACTGATGAAAGAAATGACCATTTCTGAAATTGCCGATTCCGTCCACGAACTGGCGTGGAAAAAAGGTTGGCACGACGTTGAGGAGACTGAGGATCATTTCGTCGAGCGGATGTGCAACAATCTCCACGACGAGGTGAGTGAGTTGCATGAGGCGTGGCGCACCAATGTCCTCAGGAAACACTGCGGCAAGTACGGCTGCAACCTGACGTGCCTCGAAGAGGAACTTGCTGACATCATCATTCGAGTGCTCGACAATTCGCTCAAGCTGGGCGTTGATATCGAACACGCCATCAGAGTGAAGCACGCCTACAACAAAAAACGTCCCATGCGACATGGTGGAAAGAGATCATGATGGAAACTGTTGGGGAGCCATACTGATGAAGCCTACGATCTACAAACCCGGTCTCGGGTGGAAGCATCTTGGTGGTCCTGTGTGGGAGCACTGCTGCGGATGGCGGGCACACGTCGGTGGCATCTGTGGACTTCCAGTTGAACCGATAGTCGACGGAAATATGTGGCCTGAATCGCGATCCCTTGATCGATTCATCGCCATCAATGGAGGAAACCGCAAGCGGGGAGTTATGACGTGGGCGATGCACGTATACCGCGAGCGGTACGAAGCGAGTGGAGTTTATCCATGACCAACCAGGACGGAACCGTGCAGGTATCAGGAAACGGAAAGCTCAAACCACTTGAAGACCGCTTGAACGAGATCCTGTGCCGCGTGATAGACTTGGAACACGTCATGGCGGATTCCTGGTACGGCAAGCCCAAGATGCGGGCTGAGATGGACGGCCAGAATCACACCCTGATGATTCACGCCGGCCAGTTGAAAGAGATCAAGGACCAGTTGCAGCGAATCTGCGATCGGGCGAAGATCCGATTCGACGCACAAGAGGAGAGGATAGCAAAACTGGAGCACGCCAATGACCATCATCAAGCCCACGAATGATCCGCAGCCGAAACAGGGACCGCCCCGATCCGTGGCGGGACTGGCACAACTCGTCCTGCACATGCGTCAGGCCCAGAGACGGTACTTCAAGGAGCGAGACAACCGATTACTTGAACGGGCGAAACTTCTCGAATGGGAAGTTGACATCGCGGTCAACCAGATTCTGAATCCGACTCTGTTCTAGCAATTGACAACCGTACACTCACGGGGATAATATTCATAAGTCCGTGAGCGGAACACGGATAGACAGAAGGGGTTAGTAAGGTGAATGGACTCAATCGGAATCATCGCGCCACCCCTTCTGTGCGCATTAACCGTCGGGCTTTCCGCAAAATCGCCCGGCGGTTTTTTTGCGCGCTCGAGCACGCGAGATTTCCTGATGGCATTGGCAGATCGGCCAAGAATGGACAGACTCCAAAACGGTGCGTGGACTCTGCCGTCAGGGACAAAGGAATGGAACGGGTTAAAAGCTCCCCGTGTGAAAGTGGCTGCCTGACACCCAGCCTGCAAAACAGAGCCCAGAAAGTAGTGCTCTCCAGAAATGGAGTTCTCCTGGCAACGGGTACGGTGGTTGATCCGTACAAAACCCATACGCCCAGGTCCGCCTGTCATCCGAAGACGAAAAGTGCTATGCCGGGCCTACGGTCCGGACGAAAGGGCTGTCTGGCTTTCTGAAACACCGTCCAAGGCTCGCGACACGAAACACAGACAAGTCACTCAGGAGTCCAAAGGAACACCGGGGACACCCAGATGACAGGGGAATGGGTTCTGCGCTCATAGAGGAAAAAATCATGGAAACAGTCCGTTGTACGTGGTGCGGTATGAAGGCGAGCCAGATTGTGGTTCGTAATTCGGATGGCAAGCGTATTCCATCATGCAAGACGTGTGTTCCAACTGCCATGATCTTGCAGTGGGATAGAAGTCGAGAGCGTATTCAGGAGAAGCAATAAGATGGGACACTGCAGCAAGCACGACCGGACCTGGCGTGACGACGAGGACGACGATCTCTGCTGTCCTGAGTGCGACGACGAGGATCTTGAGGAAGACGAGGAAGATGACATGGGCTACTGCAGCAAGCACAAGCGTAGGTGGCGAGACGACGAGGAGCGGGACGAGGAATTCGGATGCCCGGAGTGCGACCGCGAATGCACATGGAATGAGGGAGACTGGGACTGCGACGACGAGTTGGAGGAAGAAGAAGATGAATCCTCCGGAGATTGAACTGACGTGTGCGGACTGCGGGGAGCCGCTCCCGCACTTCGAGAGTGAGTGGGTGGAATCCGAAGACGGCTCCGTGCGGACGCTGAAGGTCAGCGTGGAGCCGTGCGAGAACTGCAAAAATCTGACGTTGTTGGGGACGATCAAACTGCGAGAAGTGGGGAAGTGATCGATGGGCATGAAGTCCAAGCGTAAGGGCAAGGTCGGCGAGCGCGAAGCAGCGGAGGCCCTGCGCGAAGTGGGGATCGACGCCCGGCGTGGTGTGCAGTACCAGGGTGGAGAGGAGTCACCGGACGTCGTGGCGGAAATTCCAGGTGTCCACTTCGAGGTGAAGCGGACGGAAAGATTTCGGCTGTACGCGGCGCTGCGTCAGGCGATCGACGAGTGTGGCGGGGCGATTCCCGTGGTGCTGCACCGGGCGAATCGGGAGGAGTGGGTTGCTATCGTGCGACTACGCGACCTACCGAATCTGGCAACGAAGGTGTATCTGACGCTGGCACAGGGGTAGGGCGAGGACATGACTGCCAAAGAAGCCATCGAAGCAATTCGTCGAGGTGAGCGAGTTGGCGGAGACTTTTCGATCCACAAAACAGCTGGTGTTCGGTGCAAAGGATGGAATTGCAGTCTGCGTACGATTTTCTGCGATGGTAAGACCGACGTAGTGGAGTGTGCGAAGTGCGGAATGCAATCGCTTGCTGAATGCAACTTTTACGAAGTTTGTGTGATGCAATCGCACGTGAGGGTGTGCCTTGACGAGCCCGATGCACGTTGGCGGCACGGCGTCCTTGTGATGGACCGATCCGAGGCCGTGCTAATCTGCCGGAATCGGATCACGCCGCCGGAAGCCGTCGACTGCGTGCAAGTCTATTCAAACTGCCCGATTGAGCTGCTTGACGCAGCGGTTGATTCTGGTTACTACGTGCTGGGGCAGCCGAGGGCACATGCGTGAGCTTGGTTTGGACGCCACAACCTGACTACGTGATCCGCTACCGCGATTTGACGATCACGATACGCCGCCGCCGCCGGCACAGCGGAGTTGAATGTCACTTCAGCGCGCCGGCTGACGCGGAGATTCGCATTGACAAAGACGACGCCTCGTGCGAAGCTGAGAGCGATGGAGTCGTAGGATTCGGCTCGTCCCCAGGTAACACCGGGTGACGGCGCCGTTGTCGACTTGCCCGGACCTGGGTTACTCAGGGACCGGGTTTTGTCGTTTCTTGGCATGACAATTCCTCTCATCATCATCGCGATGGCTGGTTGCTTGCGTCTCTTGGGGCGCCGCTGGTGGTGCTCCTGCGGACGTCCGGCGCCATGGACTTCCGCCGTCACCAGCGGGTGCAACTCACAGCACGTGGCCGACCCCTACTCAGCAACGCATCTTCAACATGGGCTCGGGTTCTATCTGCTGCTCTGGGCACTGCGATATCCGCTTTCATGGCTCGTGATGGCTGTGGTTTTTATTGACTTGCAGTGGACGATTTCTCCCGAATCTTGGATCTGGGTTGTGTTGCAGGGCTTGGCTGATGTGTACGCAGGAGCCTGGGATAATCGGTTCGCGGTGATTGTGCTCCTCGAAGCGATCTTCGAATGCGTCGAAAATACAAACTGGTCGATTCAGCGATTCCGCAAGCAGACCATTTCTCGAGGGTACACGGGAGACGCGATCGCCAACAGCGTGGGCGACACGCTCTGCTGTCTGGCCGGGGCCTGGTACGGTTCGGTGGTCCCGATCCCCGCCTCGATCGTCCTGGCCCTGGCCATTGAATTCGGGCTGCTGCTGACGATTCGAGATTCGCTTGTCGTGAACATCGTGATGCTCGTGCATCCGATTGAATGGTTGAAACGGTGGCAAAACTCATAGGGGAAAGGCAATGGAAAGAGACCAGTTGAGGGCGATGGCGGATGGGATGCTGGCGAAGGTTCAGGATCCCGAGGTCGGCGATTCGTGGGACAGGCTGTCCGAAATCTGGAAGTGGCTCAAGGATCAGTTGCTGATTCCAGGGGTGTGCGAGCACAAAGAATGGCTGACTGAGATGGCTGACGAGGCCATCGATCTGGCCATAGCGTTCGACATTCCGTGGGTGCCCAACATGATCGAACCGCTGCTCGATCAGGTGCTTGCCGGCTGGGCTCGAGCGCGCGTCAAGGCGATGATCTCGAAGGTGTGCCCGTAGGGTTGTCGTGCGAGCCACGGGGAGTGGCATCAGGCTGAGACGTGCAAACCGCACGTTTTCATAGGAGATTGACCATGCGTTGGTTCATTCCGTTTCTCTTGCTGCTTGTCGGCTGCGCCAAGCCGACAGTGAGCATCACTGCCACGGGCGACCTGTCCGAGCCTGACGGTCGGGCTACCGTTGTTGTCAGCCGCTCGGACAGCGCATCGGAGGTTGTCACCGTCCGGCTCAGTTACACGGGCATGGTCGACGACGACTACACCGGCGCTCAGCAGTCCGTCTCGGTCCCATCGGCCGGCTCGGTGACGATCGACCTTGTGGCGGTTGACAATACCCTACACGAGCCCACTGAATCGCTGATTGTGGAGATCGTCGCCGACGAGTCGTACGCGATCGACGTGGGCAAGGTCACGCTGGTATCTGAGGACGACGATCCGTGGGTTCCTCCCAAGCCTGGTGACGCTCCCTGGCCGAGCCCCGGCTTGTCGGTGCTGATCCTGCGGGAGAGTCAGCCATCCAAGCCGTTGCCCCCAACTCAGCAAGCCATCTTCACGAGCACGGCGGTACACAACTGGCTGACAAGGAACACCGTCAAGCTCTCGGACAACCAGCCCGGCTATCGCATCTGGGACGACGACCAGGAACCGACCAACGCTCCCGTGCTGATGCAGGAGGCATTCAAAGTTGTCAAGGCGAAGATGATTGGCGATGTCCCGATGCTCGGAGTGAGCAACGGAACGACTGGATACGTTGGACCGCTGCCTGGGACTATCGAGGAACTGCTGGCCCTCTTGGAGAAGTATGGCGATGCCTGAACTTATCATCAACGACGAAAACTATAAGCAGTACCTTGTTGGGTTTCGTGGCTACTATGGCATGTGGCTCTCCGACGAGGACCGTAGGACAGCGAAGGGATTCGGCGACCTTGGCATTCCGCTGATTCCCGAGCGAGAGTGGGATGAAGTCATCGACATGTTAGAGAAGTCACAGGCGACGATTCGGCAGCTGTCGCTTGCGCGCGGGCTTGAGTGCCTGGATCAGGGATCGAGCAACTATTGCTGGGTGAACGCCCCGACGCATTGCTGCGAGATCGCTCGGCTCGTAGAGACAGGCCGCGTCTTCTCCTACTCGCCTGCCAGTGCCGGCGCTCCGATCAAGGGCTTCCGTAACGTCGGTGGCTGGGGAAGCCAAGCGTTGGACTACTTCCTTGAGTATGGTCTGAACGAGACGGTGGACTGGCCAGCGAACGCCATTGACCGACGCTACTACACGACCGAGAACCAGCAGAAGAAGCTGGCGCACAAGACACTTGAACGCTACGTGCTCAACTCATGGGAGGAACGCGGGTCGTGCATCCTGGCTGGGATTCCAACGGCTGACGGCTACAACTGGTGGAGCCACGAGGTCACTGGAGTTGGTATCGTTAAGGGCTCGCATGATCTCAGGATACGTAATAGCTGGGGAATGTCATGGAGTGATAAGGGATTCGCTCTTCTCTCAGGATCGCGTAAGCAGGCCGATGATTCCGTGGCGATTACCTCGATGGTGGCACTGTGACGAACACAAGGCAAAGAGAAATGCTGCGTATCGGAATAGTCATCAGGGAACTGAGACGACTCAAGGAGAACGACATAGCTCCCTTACTAGCCTACGCGCAGAGCTGTGGCGACGTCACGGAGGCACAGGAGGCGTTTAATGAGGGAAGATTGGAAACGGCGTTGAAACTGATACAGCGGGCACTTGTTGCGGAGTGCCCGTGATGTGGAACGGTCGCACCATTTACCGAGCGGTCATTCGGCTGACGTACATGCCGCGACTGGACGGGAGCGTCCAAGAGATTCATTCGGTCGGCCTGCTCGCCACGGAGATGCCCGGGAATAAGGCGACGCCGATTTCCAAGAGACGGCCGATGACTTGGCCGATACGGCAGCCAAAACCAAATCACAACGCACTTGTTTTCGGAAGAGCTGGGAGGGTGGCATGAACGCAAAGCAAAAAGCAACGATGCTGGCCGTGGGGGCTGGCATCCCGGTAGTGATTTGGCTGCTTATCAAACTTGCAATGATGTTTCTGCTGTGACCAAAATAGCCTTCTCCATCGCGATGGTTCTTCTAGCTGCGGAGGCTGCCAAGATGCCCGGTTCCGGCTATGCGGAGTGGACTGCTTTGGCGGCACTCATCGCTATTGTAATCTTCCTGGTGTTCAAGACACTGCCGAAACGCGACATAGACCAGCAGACCACCATCACCTCGCTGATGGCTCAGACGGACGCTCTGCGAACGACGCTCCAGCGGCTCACGGAAGTCGTGGCCTCGCTCTCGCAACGTCAGGTTGAGATCGCCGAGGTAGTGACGAGCAACCAGAAGATTCAGGAACTGGCCATCAAGCAAATGGATACATTGCAGATCGTCGTCACCGAGATCATGCGGACGCTGGTGGATGCTCGGATGATGATGGAGCCGGTCCCCAAGTTACGGGAGGAGCAGAACGCGCTTCTCCGAGAGATGCTTGAGACGTTGAAAAAGTCGAGGGAGTGATTCTATGCGTTGGATGCTATGCTTGATCTTGTTGGTCTTCTCTTCCACGGCCTCGGCCGCTCAAGTCTCGTCTCCCATTCACGGAGCCCCAGGCTACGCGCCGACAGCGAGTAAGCCTGGGTATTGGACACTTAATGCAGCCGGGGTCAACCAGCTCATCAAGCATAACCTCGCGGCGACGGTTGCCCCCGGTGTCGGCGACGATTCAGCGGACGGCTACAGCGTCGGGTCGATCTGGTTGGACACTACGGCTTCTCTAGCTTGGTCCTGTTTGTCGCCGTCGGTGGGTGCTGCCAAGTGGAAACTTGGAGGTACTCCGTTGCTGTCCGATGGCACCAATGTAGGGATTGGTAGGAGTCCGGGTGCCTTGCTTGATATTGGTGGACGAATCCGCACCACAGGAGCTGGGGCAGTCGTCTATGGTGGGGCATACGCTTCTGACGCGGCCTCTCTGTTGCAGATCGGCACGGAATCGGCCCATGTGCTATCTGTCATAACTGGTGGCACCGAGAGGATGCGTGTCGCAAGTAACGGAGCATACGTCTCGATTGGGACCGACGATGTTCACGGAACCCTGAATCTTTACGATGAGGCAGTGGGAGCATCTACAGCACTCGTCATGCGCGCGGGGCCAAATCAATTGATCAGCAAGTCCAATATGCTGCAGTTTTTCGACAATGCCGAGAATTTGTTGTCGGGATTTACTCGCGAGGGACATTTTATGTTCCGGTCCAACAACCTCGCGACGTTCAAAGTGCTAGACCAGGCTGCAGGATACGATGCCGAAGTATGCCGTTTATCGCTGACATCTACAGGCTTCGGAGTTTCGACAGACACCCCGACCGCAGAATGTGAAGTTAAAGGCCGGATTCGCTCGATAGGATCAGGTGGCGTGACGTATGGAGGAGTGTATGCGTCCGATGTGGCTGGTTCAGTGACGATTGGTACTGAGACTGCTCACCCTGCGGTGTTTACGACCACCAATGTCGAACGCATGCGACTATCAGAATCTGGACCGTACCTGTCGGTGGGAAATACTACCGCGCTAGGGACGTGCTATCTGTATGACTCTGCTACAGGTGCATCAACATCACTCAACCTTAGGGCCGGCGTGAACCAACTGATCAGTACGACGAACCTGTTAGGAATCTATGACAACGGAAGTAATGCACTGCTCTCGGGCATCACGCGGTCTGGCAATTTGTTTTTTCACTCAGGCAATCTCGCAACGTTTAAGATCGTGGACCAATCTGCTGGGGCTGCAGCGGAAACTACCAAACTAGCAATGACGAGTAGTTATGTCGGAGTGTTGACTGACAGTCCGACGGCTCCGCTGGAAGTCGCTGGGCGCATAAGGTCTGCAGGTGCTGGAAAAGTAGTCTATGGTGGACTGTTTTCATCGGACGCTGCTGGGATGATGACGGCCGGCACGGAGACCAACCATGCGTTCGGAATCTGCACAAATAATGTGGAGCGAGCACGTGTGAGTGCAGCCGGCGGTCTGTCGTGGGGGGCCGGTTATCTCTCCACCGATGCGGGGCTGAATAACGTTCTCATTGAGGGGTCGCTTGGGGTCGGTCTCAACAATCCAACAGCGGCTATCGACGCACTGGGGCGGATTCGCTCTAGTGGGACCAGCGGGACTGTAAAAACGAGCCTTTATAGCAGCACGGCTGCGGGAGCAGGGTATTTCGGAACAGAGACCAACCATGCGCTGATACTGCAGACTAATAGTGCAGACGTTATGCGGCTGACTGGTGATCGTAACGCAGGGCTGTTAACGGCGACGCCTGGAGGGTCGGGCACGGCCGGTGTTGGAGTCCTTTCGATCGGCAACGGAACGGTTCCTGTCGGCGGCGTGGACGGACAATCGTCGTTCTTCGCCAAAGATGTTGGTGGTAAAAGCGAGATGTACCTCATAAACGAAAACGGACTAGCAACTCAACTCTCGGGCTCTCCCTACGCCCAGGTCGTAACTGTGGCCAAGACCGGCGCTGAGTATGCGACTATTCAAGGAGCTATTGATGCCATCGTGGACGCCACCACGAGCAAGCGGTACTGCGTCAAAGTGCAGTCGGGCGTCTACGCCGAGAACGTGGTAATGAAGGATTACGTCGATCTGCAAGGTTCCGGGCGAACGAACGCGATTATCAGCGCGACAACCGGAACGGCCTTGACATTTCCGGCGACCAAGGGCTCTGTGATGGACATGGGCATCACTGCCGCCTACGGGACGTTGGGGGCCGCATCAAGTGCCATCCTCTCTGGCGGTGCCGATTCCGAGCTTATCCGGTGCAATGTGACAGTGAGCAAGACGGCCGGCGTGTTCATAATGAACGGAATCAAGATTACGGGTGGTGCCTTTCGCATGACCGACTCACGTTTCACTTACACGATTACGGGTGCCGCTGCCGCCGCCTTGGAACAGTCTGCAGTCTGCCAGACAGGTGCCGCAACCATAGTCCTGGTTCACAACTGCGAAGTGACGATGGCTGGAGACGACGCGGCGAGCGACCTCGTTGGTTTCGAGACGCTTGCTGGAAGTGCGGGATCATTCTTGGTGCAGGATACGATCTTCTCGGCAACGAACACTGGGACTGGAGGGTTTGCTACTGGTCTCTATCTGCATGGAACCGCCACGGGAGCGACTATCGGCCAGAATAGAGTCACTCTATCCGCGCCGGCGAATACTTGGGGCTATTACGTCGTATCTAACGCAGGTGGGGCTATTGTCAATTCTCGCCACAATGAGGTGATCACTTCGGGAGCCGGTACTAACTACTACGCATACGTCGATTCGGGCGACACTTTGAATTCCGCATTCGACAAGATGACTGCTGCAGGCGGGCGGGATACCTCTGGAACGGGAACGGGAACCGTAAACCTGACTTCGACCTTGACAGAGGGCGTCATAACTGCGACCAACGGAATCACCGGGGCGGGAGTCATGATCGTGAAAGTTGTGCCGTTTATTGAGAACGCGACGAATACTGTCCATACCGGAACCGTCCCAATACCAGCGGGCTCGGTTGTCGAGTCGATCAAGGTAGTCAACACAGTGCTGTGGGGTGCAACCTCCGCAACGCTCGTGGTTGGCGATAGCTTTGATGCAGATGGTTACTTCACAGGGGTCAACTGTAAGGCGACGGATTTGCTCGTCGGCGAAATCCTCGACATCAACTCGTCTACGAACTGGGGAGGCAAGGAAGGTGCCTATCTAAATGCAACGACTGGTCGTAGAGGTAGTGTACAGGCAGGGAATTCAGGTATCTATTATGGCGTAGCAGACAACATCATTGGTGTTATGACGGTTGGGACGCCAGCGGCGACAACCGGAAGAACCTTTATGACCGTGACCTATTCGACTCCGCAGGTCATTGCTGCAGTAGCGACAGGACCGTAGGATGAATCCATACGACAGTCCCAGGGTTGAACAAGCGCCAGACGCACGGCTCGTCAAGTACACTGCCTACGATCTGATGCAGGTGTTTTGTTGGGGCTGCGCTGCCGGACTCATTTGTGCTCTTGGAGTCATGGTGGTGTTTCAAGTGATTGCCGCCGTGGCGACGGGACCATAGGAGACTGACGATGGTCGCAGTTAGATTCGTCGAGCGTACTGGTCTTGAAGCCATCGGGACCGTCATCATCAAGCTCTACCCGATCAGCGCCACAACCGAACTGTCAACGGGAGTGATTGCCAACGGCGCCAGCGGTGACGCGTGTACCGAGGTTGAGACCAACGTCTACGAGGCGACGGTGTCGCAGGCGATCACTGGTTGGCATAAGGCCATCATCGAGCTAGATGGATCGGCGATCGCAGTCAGTTATGTGCTGATGAGTCTGGTTGCGGTGAATCACTGGTGTGGCAATTACACGGGAGCGATTGCGACAATCACTGTGGCCGTCACTGCAATTGCAGCGGGATCAGCAATCTCGATCCATCGCGGAGATACCACGACGGTTGCCATCACTGCTCTTGGAAATATTTCAACTCGCACGAAACTATGGTTCGTGGTAAAGCGTGATCCCGATGATTCCGATGGCGCGGCCATGGTCTTCGCGGTTGAATCAAGCGGGCTTGCAACGATCAACGGACGTGCGGCAGTGAGTGGTGAGACCTGCACAATCACGGTGACTGACGAGACTGCGGGAAATTTGACGATCGTGTTGAATGCTGCCGCAAGCAAAGTGCTACCAGTATTCGCTAACGGAAATTACGACATCCAGATGCTCACGGCAACTGGTGTCACAACTCTAGCCGAAGGATCTTGCGAAGTCACTGTCGACGTGACGCAAGCCGTAGCATGAGGATCACAAGATGGCAAGACCATTGCACGTGTTGTACACAAACGTCAGTTGTTCCACGACAGCTGGATCTAAGGAAGTCGTGGCGGCCGTTAGCGGAAAGAAGATCCGCGTGCTGGGTGTGCAACTCATGCCTGCGGCGGCGAACATCGCCACGCTACAGACAAGCACGGGTGGCATCCTCTACGGACCTTACAACAGCACTGGCAACAGGCCGCTTGCTGTTGCGCCAACCGCACTCGGACTATTCGAGACAGCTGATTCCAAGAGCGTCAAGATTCAGCTTCAGAATGCAGCGGCAGTCGTCACCGCGTTGCAATATGTATTGGCTGACTCATGAGCATACGCACGATACGCATGCTGCCAGTGAGTAGCAGGACGCAGAAGCGTGCTGATCGCTTGAAATACAATGATCGGCACTGGCTGAGAATGCGGCGTGACTTCCTTGCCACCTATCCGTTCTGCATCGTCTGCTTGGTGCAAGGCGAGTACACGGTTGCGACTGTTGCAGATCACATCGAGCGGCACGCCGATGACCGCGATCTGTTCTTCGACTTCGAGAACTTACAACCGCTGTGCAAGCGCTGCCACGATGTCGAGAAGCAAAGCCACGAGCGACGTGGTGGCACGGGTGAGACGTGGTTGCGGTTGCTGCGTGAGATCATGATGGAGAAACATACCGAGAACTTCGTTGGATCAATGGAAGAATGGTTGCCAATCGGAATAGCCGACGCCCTTATCTGAGACGATACGCTGGCGCATGTGAATTTTGCGGCCGTATGCCAGGGGGTATCGCGCTCCGTCGAATGTGACTGTGAGCCGGCAGT
>Ga0113563_10000033_pt1 | contig 41753 bp, 66 predicted proteins | sample Mud3Dept3metaG_FD_80117 | JGI IMG/M metagenome (GOLD analysis project Ga0113563, IMG submission 80117) | Freshwater wetland microbial communities from Ohio, USA, analyzing the effect of biotic and abiotic controls - Mud 3 Core 4 Depth 3... | ecosystem: Environmental > Aquatic > Freshwater >... | reverse complement strand
TACACGTGTCAAACTGTTAGGCAGAATACAGAACGCCGCGGCCTAGTTCTCCCGCGCAGCGCTCGTACGAGCGCCTACATGCCTGGTCCGCAAGTAGGCGGCGCTTCTGTTTGTGGTGCGTATGAAGCCGGCTCTCAATCCCAAAACTCTGCAAGCTGCGGTTGTAATCGTAGGTGGAATGCTGGTCCTGGTGAGTCATGCGTTGATCGGTCTGCCTGGTTTGCTCGATCCGCGATGGGTGCTCCTGCTCGGGCAGGTAGGGGCTCTGCTCGGCGGGAAGGAGGCGCTTCAGCGCTCGACGGACTTCACCGCCGACGAAGTCGAACTGATCGACGCCGGGAAGTCGCAACCGCCCCAATGATCACCGACGCCGAGCTGCAGCTGCTTATCAGCGGCGCTGTGAGTCAGGCCGGGCTCGGCATCGAGTCCGCGCACGGCCGGAGGCTCACGCACACCGAAACCGATCGGCTTGGCCAGGCGGTAGCGACGGCTATGCGTATGGTTGCCGATCGGTGCCACGCGACACAGGCGAAGGTTCCGCCTCCTCCGCCGTATCGCATCCGCCATCACGCGCAGCACTTCAACCCATTGCTGACGCAGGAACTGCCGCGCGTGACCGACGAGGAAATCGCGAAGGCCAAGCAGAAGTAGCCCGGGTGATCACTTTTGATTGATCTGGGCCAGGGGTCTCCCGTACAAGTGACCCGTTCGCGCCTGCGCACCGCTGAGGTGTTCTTCCTGGTTGGTTGAACTCATTGGCTGGAGCGCGGCGCGGACGTTTCACCAGCTCGAGACCGGCACATCGCCGTCCGTGAACCGGTCGAGGTAGGCGCGCAACTCCGGGTCGATGTCGAGCGCATCGTCATGCTCGAGCCCGAGCCACACCGCGTGCGGGCACCCCGCGTGCTTGGCGCACTGCAGCTCGGTCATGCGTTTGCGTAGCCTGTGCTCGCGGATTAGCTGGCCTTTGGTCATGTGTTCACCTTGAAGTCTCGCACAGCCTCGATTGCGTCCCACAGCGGATGCTCCTGCGCGCTCAGAGTGTCGCCGGCATAGTCGTCTGCGAGTCGTACGAGTTCCAGCACCTTCTCCTCGCGCTCGCGGAAGCGCTTCAGCTCGGCGATTTGCTCGATTGAGATGGCGCGATTCGCCTCCATGAGGGCGCACTGCTTTTCGGCAAGAGCCGCGTTCTCAGCGCGCAGCCGCGCGCTCTCATCCTTCAGCGTGCCGATGGTCAGCGCCTGGTCGGCGATCACCTGGTTCATGCGGTCGATCTCGTCCTGGGCTCGGCGCAAGTTGTCGCCGCGCGCTTCGCTCTGGACGCGCACGCACTCGAGCTTTTTGCGGAGTTGCTCGACCGTTTGCCACGCGTCCACTTCCGTGGCGGAAATCGCGGAGACAGTCGGCGCAGGCTTCAGCGAGCGCACTGCTTCGATCAGCGCACGTTGACCGTTGACCAACGCGCCGACGCCTTCGTCAATGCTCGACACGTATTTAGCGATCAACCGCGCATCGGCAGACACCTTAGGCGTCCATCTTGATGCGCAGTTGATGCACAGATTTTCACCTTCTGTAACCTGTTGTTCTGACATGTGTTCCTCGTGCAGTTCTCATTCTCAGGCGGTATCGACGCCTGAACGTCCTGTGGGGTATTCGCCGGGCTTTTCACTGTGATTTCGTGGGGTCGCTCTGGTCTGAGCCGGTCGTGTTTGCCGCTGCACCCGCGTTTGCTGATGCACCGGTGACCCACGGTTTTTGACGCTTGCTGACCCGGGGCTGCCGGTTCATCGCCTTCGAGAGCTCGTCCTCGAGCAGACCAGGCTGCGAGTAGGTCTGCTCCTGCATCCGCTCGCTGTTGCCCATGATCGCGCCGCGCATGGCTGCAGGCACTCCTTGCGCCGCGAGACGTGTCGCGAGTCCACCGCGGCAGTCGTTCGGTGATCGCAGCCCGAGGCCGGCGCGCTTGCTCGTTCGCGCGACGAGATGGCCGATCACTCGGTTCGTTTCGATCGGCCAGCCCTTCCACTCGCCGCGATCGCGCAGTTCCAGCATCACCTCGAACATCTCGTCGGGAATCGGCACCCAGCGCGCGCTTTTCTTCGTCTTGGTCCCCGCGCACCACACGCGTTGGCGCTGCCAGTCCGGCTCGCTGAGCTTGCGCGTCTCGCTCGCGCGCAAGCCCATGAAGTGCAGTTCGTACGCCAGCAGTCGGTGCCGCGGCTTCGTCGCGACCAGGAACCGGCGTACTTCGTCGAGCGTGAATGGCTCCTGCGGCTTCGGCGAGACGTCGCCAACGTCAGGCAACTTTGCCGGCGCGATGCCGCACGCTTTGCATGCGCGCGCGTAGGCTCGAAGTTCAGCGAGAACAGTTACTGCGCGGCGCTTGGCTTTGCAGGCAGAGGCGTACGAGACCAGGTCCTCTGTCGTGATCGTCGCGATGTCTCTGTCCTTGCCGAAGAATCGACAGAGCGAGAGCCCGCAGCGTGCGGTTCTCAGATGCGTGTGTTCGCCTACTTCGGCGACCTCCTGCGCTTCGGCGAGCGCTGCGAGTGCCGAGACGAGCGTGCGCGTTGATCGTTGCTTATCAAGCTCACCAGCCGTTGCGCGGCTCTGCTCGTGCCAGTAGGCGGCTGTCGCCGCTCGCTCGCTGTCTCTACTGCCGTCGTCTCGGATGTGGAGGGCGCGCTGGAGTCGTCTGCCGTCCGGGGTGCGGACGTAGCAATACCAGTAGGCGCCGCCTTTGGTTTTTCTGGAGAAAATGGGTAGTCGCTGTGCCACGGAGAGCCCCCTTGCTCATTCTTCCGCTTGTACTCGCGGATCGCCTTCCAGGTACAGCGCCACCCCTTCAGCCCGGCGGGCCGAAACCCGCCGAGGTGAAGCTTGATGATCTCCGTCGCCTTCGTGCGCTCGCACTGCAGCTCGCGCTTGACGTCGTCGACGGTGGCCCACGGTTCGGAGCGGGTCACCGCGGGTTCTCCCGCATCCACTCGGACACCTTCAACAGCGAGCGCAGCAGCTGCTCGCAGTCGGGGTGTTTCCGGGCAAACTCGTATGCGTCTCTGAACAGGTCGTCGAGCACGACGCGCGCGTCTTCGAGTGCGCGCGTAGGTTTGTACAGCGGGCACTCGTTGTCGTGTCTGCCGTATGTGAACGCGCAGTGCAGGCAGGATTCACGGCTCATGTCGGGCTCCAGTCCTGCAGCTGACGCAGCGCTTCGAACAGGGCGGCGTCTTCGTTCTCACAGCTGGTCTGCCCGTTGAGCGCGCACGCTGTCAGCGCGTTGTATTTCTCAAGAACCAACTGCACGAGCGGCTCGCGCTTCCACAGCTCTTTCTTGCGCTCACACTCGGCGCAGACGCGGTCGTGTGCCTTGGGCTTCGCAAGCAGGACACGCAATTCTTGTTTCACCTTCAACAGCTCGCGCTCCATCGCGTCACGCTCGGTCTTGGCTTCGTCGCTCTCGCGAGACCAGATGAGCACCATGTCCGTTGCGTAGCTGTCGAGCGCTTCCTCAACGGCTGCATCTAGCGCTGCTCGCGCTTCTTCCGATGGGGTTGTCATTCGGCTGCGCTCTCCTGCTCCGGCACCTCGACGACCGAGAACCCGCGCTTGCGGAAGCCCTCGGCCTGCGTTGGCGTGAGTTCTTTCGGCTTCGTCTCGCCGTTTTGGTCGGTCACTTCGTAGAGCTTCGTCGTCGGCGAGCTCGCGCGCGCTGAGCCTTTCGCGAGCTCGTACAGCTTGCGGCCCACGGACTCGTCGAGCTGCTTCACGGTCTGCAGGTACGGTCCGTACGTGTCCGTGCGGAGGATGAGCTTCTTTTCGGCCTCGGTGGTCGCCTTCACGAGCTGCGTTCCAGACTCTCCGGGAATCAGCAGAAAGCTCACGCTGCAGATGTACGGGATGTCCGAAGTGCTCGTGACCTCCCACTGTACGTCGGTGGGATCGGACTTCACCTCGCCAGCGGACATGCGGAGCTTGTCGTCCTTCGTTTTCGGCACGTACTTGAGATTCGCGCGGAAGCAGAAGATGAAGACAACGTCCTCGAAGTCGCGAAGCTCGCGGAAGTAGTTCTCCATGCGCTTACGAACGGGCTTCACACGCGCCCAACCCTGCTGTCCGTACCGGCCGCGGTCACCTTCGGTCGGCTCGGTGCTGCCCGTGCGATCGCGCAGAAAGGCCTCGTGCATGTCGATGAGCCCGCCTGCGCCGTCGTGCTCGTCGCTCATGCTGTCGAGCACGACGATTCGCGCGCCGTTGTCGTAGGCGTACTTGGTGGCCGCGTGGAAACGCGCCGCGCTGAACGGCGGCTTGAGCGGCACGCGTTGGAACGCTATCTGGTCGCCGTACTCGTGCGCGCGGTTCTCGGTGTCGATGAGCCAGATGTCGCCGCCCTTCGCTTGCTGCACTCCCTTCGCGATGCGCAGCGCTGACTTGGTTTTCCCGGACTTCGGACCGCCAGCGATGCTGATCGCGAGCGGCAGGTTCCCCGGCCGCGCTACTTCGTGCGTGAACTCAGACAAGGTCAGCCTCCATTTGCTCCAGTGCCCATGACGTAGGATTCAGCGGTGTGTGGTCGGCCTCGTGGCCGCGCCACAGCCCGGTCGCGAGCCCTTCGGCCCAGTCGTTCACCGCGCGGTTCCAAGCGGCTTCACCGGCCTGCAGGAGCGCAGCCTCAGCCGGGCGCAACGTGCACGCGACCACTGGTGACGTGCGCGCGAACAGCCAGCGCCACGACGGCACACCGCCGACACCGCCAGGCATTGGCTCCGCGCCCAAGCCAGCAGCAGTCAGCAGCACGACCGCGCGCGAGTACGCCGCAGCCTGCATTGCCCAGCGGTACCGATCGACAGCGCGCTCGAGCGACAGCTGCGAGAGGTCCTCGACGCGCTTCAGGTCAACGACCTCCGTCCAGTCCTTCGCGAGGAAGTCGAGGCGCCCGCGGCATTGCACTCGCATGCCGTTCCGAGCGTCCTCTGTCCACATCAGGTTGACCTGGTAGTGGTACTTGCTGCGGTCGAAGCCTGCGAGCTCCATCCGGATGAGCATGTCGTTTGCTCGCTCGACCTCGCGCACGAACTTGCTCAAAAGTACGGGCGTTAGATCCTCGGCACGAGCAGTCGACGCGCAGAGCTTCGCCGCTGCGGTTTGCATCGTGTCTGCTTCGATGATGCGTAGGCCGTTCCAGTCGCTGTAGTTGACCGGCTCGGTTGCCTTCTTGGTGGGCGCGGTCATCTGCCGCGTTGGATAGTTGATCGGGTCGTATGGATTACTAGCGGTGAGCAGGCAATCCAGGATGTTCCCGTCGTCCATCGCGTCTGAGGTCTCGCGCTCGACGCGCTCCGATCGGAGCGTTAGGCGCCATGCATCCTCGGGACAAGAGAGCACAACCTTCGCCTTGCTGAAGCTAAGTGGCGGGTGCTGCAGCTCGCGGTACGAGCGGCGGCCGATCTCGAACCCGCGCACAAATCCCTCTGCGTCGACTTCGATGGTCATCTCGAACCTCCGATGCACGCGACCGCGCAGCAGACCATGAACAGCCAGAACGTCGACAGGTAGAGATGGTTGTCGATGAATGCGAGTAGCTCGGTCATTTGGTGTGCTCTCCCGCTCTGATTCGCGCGCTCACAGTGACGAGCACCATGCTTGCCGCCTTCGACCACGAACCCGACAGAGCCTGCTCGCTCAGGTACTTCACGACCGCGTTGCGCTCGACGCTCGTGGCCAGCTTCACGCTCAACTCCGAGCGCTCGTCGTGAGGCCAGTGCGCGCCGCAGTTTGGGCACTCCTCATCAGATGGTGCAGGCACATCGCCCACGCTGCGCGTGTTGAAGTCGATCACCTTGCCGGTCATGGCTGCACCTCGCCGAGCTTCGCCCAGCACTCGTCACAGCAACACTCGGGCGCGTTGCACGACTGCTCGCGCTGCGATCGGGCACGGGCGGCCCGATGCAGGTCGGCATCCGGGCCGTCGCCTTCGATGCAATCGGTGATGCACTGCTCTAAAAAATCTTTGAAGTTCACGGCTGCACCTCGGCCTTCGGTTTGCGCTGCTCGACCTGGTAGTCACCCTCGAAGTCGACCCACGCGAGCGCTTCCTTGCGTGACATGCCTTCGTCGCGCATCAGTTCTTTGATGCGTGCGGTTCGCGACTTGGTTTTCACAGCGGCATCTCCTGCTCGACGTCGACTGGCGGCTCAGCGTCGGAGTAGACAGCCTTGTTTTCCAGCCGACCGTCAGCGGTCCAGTGGATGTGACCGACGTACGCGTATGAAGCACTCTGCGCTTCGTGGTACGCGCTACGCAGCACCTCGACCTTGTGATCCAAGACTTCGCCGCACTCGTGTTGCGTCCAGCGAAGTTCCAGCGGGCTGAGCCCTTCGAGAAAGGTGCGGATTTCCTGCGCGCGTTGCGGGTTGTACGTTGGCTTTTCCATGTTCGGTCTCCTGTTAGTTGTCAGGCCGCGCGCTTCGCTGAGCACTCGGCGCAGTTGCAGGTCACTTGCTTCGAGAAAAACACTTCGGGCTCTGCAGGCGCAGGCACGTCGAGGCGGCGAAACTCCGCGAGCCACTCAGCGCGAAACGCCGCGAAATCGTGGTTCACGAGGCCGAATCGGTTGAACACCGATGGCTTGCCGAACGCGCGCGCGATCACGTCAGCGCGTGGATTGCGGCCGCCCGTCATCCACCACGCAGTCACAGCTTCGCGCGCCAGACTCGCGATCAGAGCGTCGCGATCAGTGTGCGTGCGCGAGCCCTCGGGCTTAGCGAAGTGCGCCGGCATCAGCGCGTCGACCTCGAAGTCGAACGGCTCGCTCATGGCGCGCTCCACGAGTGGTTGACCGGAAGCTCGGCGACGTCGCCTTCGTGGCGGCGGCGTGCGCTGCGCACTTCGAGCGCTGCCAGCGCCCGGAACACACGCGTGTGGCGTGGTCCACGAATGCGCAGACCGAGTTCCAGGTCGAGCGCCCGGTAACAGCCAATAATCAGGTCACCGCGGCTTGGTCTGACGTTTGTCATGCGATTTCCTGACGTATGTCAGGATCGCAGAGAGGTGTCAACCCATTTGTCAGACCAAGGGCGAAAAAAGGCCCGCGTCGTCAGATGACGTCCGCGGGCCTGGTCGTAATGCGCCGTTATTCCAGGGTCAGCGCCTGTTGGCGGCGTCCGTTCCCACCATGCGCTCCATCAGTGCGACCATTCGCCGCATATCCGCCGAGAGCACAGAGACGGTCGTGCGCAGATCAGCAATCTCCGCTTCGTTCGCGGCGATTTGTTTGCGCGCTGCTGCGTCGATTTCGCCACGCTTCTTATCGAGCGACAAAACCGCTGCGTAGCAATCGACCTCATCGGGATCGCAAGCGCGTTCTGAACCATCGGGCAGAGCAACGACGTTGGGTAGGTCTTTGGCTTGCACGTAGAAGTATTCGGAGGATATCCGCAATCCCCGCCGAACACCTCCGATTATTTTGGCGCGCAGGCTGGCTCGATCAGCCAGACCGCTCCTCACTTTGACTGGGTCCCTCCATTTGGACAGCAACGACGCGTGGCATCCAATCTTGGCGGCTAGTTCCTCAAGGTTCCAGCCGCGATCAAGATGCTGCTTGATCAGATACGAGAAGCGCAGCCCCACCAGGCGCTCCTCATCAGTTGTTGTGGTCACGGCCGAGTAGTTTGTCAGATGTCGATCTGACAAGGCGCCAAAGCCGCTTGACGGGACGTCTGACATTCGTCAGACTCTCCAGCCATGGCAAAGAAACCCGCGAGAGAGCGCCTGCGACTTCTCCGAGACAAGCACGGCCTGTCTCAGGAAGCGCTTGGCGCGAAAGTGGGATGCAGTGGCGCGGCGATCGTCAGGTACGAGTCCGACGATCCGTCCGTAAACCGCATTCCCAGAACCCCCATTGCGTGCGCGATCCACAAGCTGACTAAGAAGCTCGGTGACGCAATCGCGCCGCTCGACTGGTGTGGCTGACCCATGTCTGTCCATGGGGCACAACCTGTAGCGTTGTCGGGGCTTCCCCACAACCACTGACGCGCGTCAGCCATGTCGATTGCGCAAACGCCACGCTGGGTAGGTCAGCCCGCAGTGCGCTGGCTCACGTACCGAACGCGGCAGTGCCACGGCTGATCACGATTGAAGCGGCCCGCTGCCGCGTTCGCGTACCCACAAACTAACAAGCATACGTTTGTACTCAAAGGAGATTACGCATGGCACGGAGCAAACCCGACGAGTCAGTGGAGTTGACGTGCGAACTGCCGCCGCACGAGCTGGAGTTGCTGCGCAAGGAACTGAGCGGCGAGGTCTACAAGCTCGAAGCGCTCGAGGCCGAGAAGAAACGACTGGTCGCGGCAATGGGCGATCAGATCGACGGCGCAAAGCTTCGCATCCGTAAGACCAACCTCGAGACCGAGACCGGGAAGGGCATCCGCTCGGTTGTTTGCAAGTGGTCTATCGAGCGCGACGGCTCAAAGCGCGAGTGGGTGCTGCGGCGCATGGACACGCACGAAGCTGTGCGCGTCGAGCCGTTGTCAGCAGTCGACGCGCAAGAGGAGATGTTCAGCTAATGGCATGGGTCAAGGGGGATGATCGGCTGTGGTGCGACGCGAAGTTCTGCGCGATGTCGGATGGCGCGCAAGCGCTCTGGCATCGAGCCAACAGCTACCTCGCCGATCAACTCCTTGACGGCATGCTTCCAGAGTCCGCGATTAGGTACCTAAAAACTCGGGCGCGATACGTCCAAGAGTTAGAGCATGAGGGGTACTGGGTTCGGCAGCCGTCTGGCGGTTGGCTGGCGGTCGACTGGCAGAAAATCATCCGCAGCAAGGCAGAGGTTCTGGCAGACAGAGCCAAGACAAATCAACGAGTTAGGCGCCACCGTAACGCCGTTACACCAGCCGTTAGTAACGCGTGCCCCGTACCCGGACCCGTACCAGATAGAGAAGAAGCTGCCGCTTCTTCTCCTGCGGCGGCTGCCCAAGTCGTCGACGCATCGCAAGCAACGAAGGGTCTGATCTTCGTCGCCAGCCTGCTTGGCCGAAACACGATGAGCGTCCCTCCAGCGGGGGCGCACTCGAGCGCCTACGCGTGGATCGCAACCAAGCCCGACGCCGAGCGCGCCGCCGTCGCCAAAGCCGTGAACGCCGACGAGTGGTGCCAGAAGAACCCGTCACGCGTCGACGCGCCGCACCTGCAGCGCAGTTGGCAGAAGTACCTCGCAGGACCCGTCAAGCAAGTTGTGCGCGTGCAGCAGCCAGCAGCTGCACCGGCACCGAAGTACCTCGACCCGAATGACACCAGCTGGCTCCAACCAACCAGGGAGACCGCATGACCACGAACATCCAAAACCGCGGGATGCCGCACGACCACGACCTCGAGCGCCGCGTGCTCGCCGTCGCCATGCACTTCGACGAACACCGCGCGCTTCTCGCAGACACGTTGATCGGTAGCGACTTCTACACGCAGGCGAACACTGAGGTGTTCCACGCGATCCGCGCGTTGCACCGCTCGGCTGAACAGCGTTTCGACGTGCTGACCTTCGCGAGCGCGAACGGCGACAGCGCCGCGGTCCAAGAGTTCCTAGAACGTGACCACGTCGACGTGATGAGCGTCGAAGCCTACGAGGGCGCGCTCGAGCGGCTCAAGCAAATCGGCGAGGCGCGCTACCTCGGTCGCGTCGCGCTCGAGGTCGGCGCCGCTGTGCTCGACGGCACCGCCAAGGTCGACCCGTCCAAGTTCCTGGACGAGGCCGCCGAGCGGCTGACCAGCGCGCTGAACAGCCGGCGGTCGAGTGTCGTGGTCGAGACCATTTCGGACGCCTTGCAGCCGTTCCTACGGGCACTCGCAGACAACAAGCCCATTTCCCCGCGCGTGGTTGCCCCGAGTGGCCTGGAACCGATCGACAAGGCGCTACCCCGCGGCGGCTTCGCTTCGGGCGACCTGAGCATCGTGGCGGCCCGTCCTGGCATGGGAAAAACTTCGCTCGCAATCCAGGTGGCGCGCAACGCTGCCGACTACGGCCTGCGGCCGGCGTTCTTTTCGTTCGAGATGCCGACACAGGACCTCGCCTTGAACGTCCTTGGCCAGGTCGCTCGGATGCCCGTTGCTGCGTTCAGCCGGGAACTGAGCGAGTTCGAGGCCGCGCGAGCGATGAAGAGCGCCGCCCAGCTCGACGGGATGCCATTCGCCGTGATCGACAGCCCGAAGCTGTGCTTCGAGGACCTTGCGAACACGTGCCGAATGCTCCGCCGCAAGAACCAGCTCGACATCGTGCTGATCGACTACCTCCAGCTGATGCGCATGCGGGCGACGTACCGCTCGCGCTTCGAGGAAGTCAGCGACATCAGCACCGGGCTCAAACGTTTGGCGCGCGAGCTCGACGTGCCGGTGATCGCGCTCGCGCAGCTCAACCGCGAGGTGGAGAAACGCGCGGACAAGCGCCCTGTAATGTCGGACCTCGCGCAGTCCGGGCAGATCGAGTGCGACGCGGACAACATCCTGTTTCTGTATCGCGAGTGCGTCTACAACAAGGACGCCGACCCGCGCGCGTGTGAGGTCATCTTCGGCAAGAATCGCAAGGGGCGCGTCGGTGCGCTGCCCATGCGGTTCGATGCTGTGACAACCACCTTTTCGGTGGCGTCATGACCACCGCGCAGCAGCTGCTCGAGCACCTCAAGGATGCGAAGCCGAGCAAGAACATGGAGCGCAAGCCGGCTCCAGCGCCGAAGCCACCAGCTGCACCACTCGTCCCGATGTGCGCGCCGATTCCGCCCAAGCGGGTCGAGCTGCCCGCGCTCGGTGGGTGCGTCGAGATCATCTACGACTGGGACGAAAAGGACGGTTGGCGATGAGAATCACCCGGACGAAGCTTCGGCGTGCACGAGTGCGCTTCAACGCGTCTCGCCGCTGGTGGAACTGGACGGGCCCAGGGCGCAAGTCATCTTACCGTGAGCCTGTTTGGGGCTCGTACAAAATCGCGGAGCACGTTCTGCTGTTCTGGGGAGAGCGTCGGATATGACCCGCTCGTACGCGCGCAACGCGATCAACGACCCCGAGCTGGCCGCCGACATCCGCGCAGCCATCAGCGGCAAGCCTCGGCTCAAGGAGGCCAAGGCACCGAAAGCGCCGAAGCGGCCAAAGTGCATGGTGCCGCAGCTGCATCGCGTGTGGCGCGCGACCGGCGTGCACATCGTGCAGCTGCCGATCTTTCTCGAACAACCGAAGAAGATTGGCATCCACAACATCACAGCGAAACAACTGAAGTGGCGCGTGAAGCGTGAGCAGGAGGAGTACGCCGAGCTGCGCGATAGCGTCGCGACGATCATCCAGGGCTACTACCCGAACGGGCTCGATGGCTTGCGCGCGATCGACTACGTGCGCCTATCGCCACGCGCCGGCAATCCAAAAACCGAGATGGACGACGACAACTTGGGCTTTTGCTTCAAGGCGATTCGCGACTCGCTCTGCCGCTATGCGCGTGACGGCGCAGCGTGGCGCGAGCACCTCAACACGATCGGACAAGCAGACGGCTGGATCAAACAACAGGGCGTCAAATGGGTTTACAGGCAAGCGAAGTACGAACCGTTTCCAAGGATGTTCGGAATCCAGATATGGCTGCGCTTCGATCCGCCCACGACCGAGTGATCGACGCGCTCCGCGAGCTCGCGAACACGCTCGACGATCACGGACGCCCGTCAATGAGCGTCGACCACATGCGACTAGAGGTGTGCGCGCTCAAGGCGCGCTTGCCCGCGAACGACAACACCAACCAACCAGGACAAGACACATGATCGACTTCCAACTAGTGAATCCGGAGAACCCGGATAAGTGCGACCCGAGCAAATCGCAGTGGTACCTCGACCCGTACCTCGCAGCGCGAATCGCTGAATGGGCGCTGCGACCGTACAACGACGGCATGGTCAAGACGACGTGGCGCGCGCTCGAACCAAGCGCCGGACGTGGCGCGCTCGCGATGGTGCTGCGCGCGTTCGTCAAGTCTGTGACTTGCGTGGACATCGACCCGCAGAACGCTGAGTACCTCGGTCGCTGCGGCTTCGAGACGCATGAAGCCGACTTCTTGCAACTCCACGTAGACACGCTCGGAGCGTTCCACATCGCGGTGCTCAACCCGCCGTTTGAGGGTGGGCAGACCGAGGAGCACATCCTGCACGCGCTCGACTTGGCAGATCGGGCGGTGTGCCATTGCCCCCTGACAACGCTCGCAGGACAAGACCGGCGCGCCGGGCTGTGGTCGCAAGCTTACCTCAAGCGGCTCGTCATCCACGCCTCGCGCCCGAAGTACAGCGGCAACAAGAACGGGGGCATGACCGACATGTGCACGATCGACGTCGTGCGCCGCCCTGAGCTGCATCCAGTCGAGGTCAGCGCGAGCGGCGTCAATGTGGAGTGGTGGCAATGAACATCTGGGATCTTCTCAAGGAAACGCCCGACCAGCGCAAGCTCCGCAAGATGCGTGAGCGGAGCACGACGAAGCGCAAGCGAACCGCGCCAACGTCGCACCCTGACGACTTCTACGGGTTCGACGGGCTCAACGAGTACTCGAAGAAACAGCGCCAGAGGAAGCAGTGAGCATGCTGAACGTACTAGCGCTGCCGGTATGCACCGCGGGTGCCGTGTGCACGTTCCTCGTTGCGCGCGACAGCTCGAACAACATCGGAACTCGCATGTTCGGCGTGCTGCTGTGCGTCCTCAACGTCGCGGGCGTCGCCCTCAATGCCCTTTGCGTCGCTGGGGTGATCGAGTGACCAAGATCGACAAGCACATGCCTGGCTGGGTCAGCAACGCGCCAGTGCAGATCAACGTAGGCCGTGACCTGCACATCCACGGTGGCGCCATGCAGGACGTGCCGCGCTTGCACGGCGCAGGCCCGCAGTGGGGCGCGATCCTCGGCACCGTCGCTTACAACGGCTGGCGCCTCGTGCTCGGGCTCGTGCTGCTCTGCGTGCTGCTCGTGGTGACGGTGGCAGCGATCGGCTTCTACCTACTCGCGCGCGTCGCAAACGGCGTGCTGTTCGTCGAGAGCGCACTCGGCGGAGCACCAACACGCATCATCGCCGCGCCTGCTCGGATGCTTCCGATGCTCGGCGTCGGCGACCACATCGACGAGCTCGAAGGGCTCAACCAACTGGAGAGTGACTATGTCGACTGAGCGACCAAGGCAGCTGACGTACATGGAACGCGCGGCACGATTCCCGCTCGACTTCGCTGTGTCGCTGGCGTCCGGCACACCAGCAATCACAGTGCCAGCGACGTGGCAGGGGCTCAATCTGACGCGAATCGGGCCGTACGTGCTGCAGAAAGGCGGCAAGTTCTCCCCGCGCGTCAACCTCGCAGCGGCGCCAGTGCTGTCCGAGTTCCTGCGCGCGATATTCATCACACACGGGATCGGCGTCGACGTCCTCAGCTACGACGGCGGCTTCAATCCGCGCCTCAAACGTGGCGTCACAGCACCGCTGCCAGGCGCACCAAAGGAAGCGTGGGGCAAGCTCCTCAGCAACCACAGCCGCGGCACAGCGATCGACCTGAACGCAGCGCAGAACCCAATGGGCAAACCAGGCGCAGCGCCGGGAGAGCCCGGCAGCCTGCATCGCATCATCGACATCGCGCACACCATCCGTGTCGACGTCGAGACGCCACACGGCCACATCTGGCCAGCAGGCATTGTGTGCGGCGCGGATTGGTCAGGGAAATCACGCGACGACATGCATTTTGAAGTGGGCACGTGGGAACGTTCATGACGATTGTCAGGTCAAGGTGCCGTTTTCCCGGGGATGGCGCCTTGACCTTGACGTTTGTCATGTCGTAAGCCTTGTGACGTCGCACCAACCAACCAGGAGACATCGGACATGAACAGGCTCGACTCACGGGACATCGCAATCACGCACGACAGCCAGCGGCTGGGCCTCGAAAAACTGTTCGATGACATGCGCGGATGCAGTGACCAGGTGGACGTGTTCCGTAATCGGCTGCATGCGCTGCTCGTGCCCGAACTGCATTTGCAGGGCGAGGAGCCGTCAGATAGCGACGAGGCCGACTCTGCGGGGTTCGCAGCGCCGAACGCAATCAGCGAAGCCGAGTTCAACCGGGTGCTGTTCGGGCTCGACGTTGGCTGCAGCCACGACATCCCCGGCACCTGCGACTTCTGCTGAGCACTGGCAGTGAGGGCCTCGAAAGAGGCCCCGTCTGCGAGCGCTCACGCGTTCGGGTCAGGGCACGTATGCACGCCGTTTGCGTGTCCTGACTGTTGTATTCCAACCAACCAGGAGACTGTGTATGCGTAACGAAACGCCGCCATCAGCGGCAAGCGCGGGGGTGTGCCGATGGGCGCAATCCTAAGGTTCTTCGGGTTCCAGCAAGTCGCGCCCGACCCAAACAGCGGCTTCAATCCGTGGCAGGAGCAGACGAGGGGCGACGGGGAGACCGCCCAAGAGGCGCGCCACATCTGCAAGGTGCTCTCGAACCCGACCACGTTCAACTCGACGCCTAACCGCGCTCTGCGTGACGTTGTGGGTAAAGACAAGGCGCACTACCTGTACAGCCGATTCGCTACGGCATTCGGCTGGACGACACTCGACCAAGCGCAGCGGTACTACGACGCCAACAAGGGCAACAATGGAGGCCCCTGGTGATGACTGCTATCGATTGGGAAGAGATGACCGACCGCGAGTTCAACGCTGCGATGAGCGCGGGCCGCAAAGACGGCGAGCGCCGCATGCGCGAGCTACAGGAGGCGCTCGGGATGATCGACGCCCCAAAAGGACCGGGGCGCCCGCGGAAGAATGGAGCCATGCAGCTGTCGGCTTCAGACCTCGAAGAAGCGGACGCGTAACCTGTCTCGACTGCGGCTCACAGTACGAGCCGCCACCAACAGGGCCAGCGCCATGCTGGTCTTGTTGGGCACGCAAACCAACCAAAGAGGCAAAATGAGACACGTAGCCATAGAACTAGTAACTGACGAGTGCGACCGAGGCGACCGCGCGAGCATGCGCATCACAGTCGACGGGGAGACGCTGGAGGCTGCAGGCGGTTCGCTCGGCGGAGGAGAACCCGAGGACAACACGTTTAGGCGCGATTGGAACTGGGTTCCGTACGCGATGAAAAGTCTCGCGGAACGCCTTGGGTGCGTGGTCTCGGTGACCACGCGCGAGGCGACCGAAGAAGACGAGGTCTGAGCAACAGCAGCTGCCGTACCAATCCAACCAACCAGGGAAAGTCATGTTCATCACCAAAGGGAGCGCCGCACGCGGAAGCGATGCCGGCGCAGAGACCAGACTCGGCGGCACTCGACAGTGGGCACGAGGCCCATACGTCAGGCGCTGCAGATTCCCAACAGACAAAGTCAGCCTGAGAGGGCATCACACGCCGCTCAGCCTGCACGAGCAGGTCAGGCTCGAACGCTGGGCGCTGCAGCCGTAAGCGGCAGAACGCTCCTGCGTCTGCCCAAGCGCTCCCTCGGAGCGTTGAGGATAGAAGGGGAGGGCGGGTCGTCAAACCCCGCCCTACTCCGCACCGTTTCGTTCCAACCAACCAGGGAGAAGTGTCATGAACGGAGTAGAGGCATTCTGCATGCTCGCGGTGAGCGTGCTTATTGTTTGGGGAATCGTCGCGGGATTGCGCCGTGTATTCCTCTGGATATTCGGAGGGAATAGCGAGCAGGAAATGCCGCCCGACGAGTGGCAGATTGCGGTGCAGACAATCTCGCGCCCGCAGCGCATGCCCGATGGTCGGTGGATGCAGGCCGAGCTCGCGTGGAAACCCTGCGACGCGCCGGTCGAGCCGAACAACCTCGAAGTGCACGACCGCAACGCGCCAGGGCACGACGCGAAAACCTGCCCGCATTGCAAGCCTGCCAAGGGCTACTCGGGTGTATCGTACAGGCCGACCAACTAGGAGCGAAGACATGGACGAACTAGGAGACAACCGATCGCCGCAGTGGTACCGCGCCGAGGTGGAGCGGCTGAGCGCGGTAAACGCAGACGCTCAGAAGTCCGTCGACGAGCTGCTGACCTCGCGCAACGCGCTGCTCGCCAAGGTGGCCAAGCTCGAAGCGGAGAACGCTGAAGCGGTCGAGACCGTGAGCGGCATGGTGCGGCAGCGCAACGAGTGGATCGAGCGCAAACGTCAGCTCGAAGCGGAGAACGCGGAGCTGCGCGCGCGCAACGTGAATGCTGAGGCCGAAGCTGAGTTGGCGGTTGGGGACAACGAGACGCTCAGGGCCACGCTGGCGTGGTTCGAGAAGGCGTGGCCGCTTGTGAGGGACGTTCGTGCGCGCTACGAGGTCGACGAGGCGGATGGCGAATGGGCAGACTTCAACGGCTGGGAGATGACCAACCCCAAGCCCTCGGAGGGAACGTGACCAACGACGAGGCGAAGAAAGTGCTTACCGAACTACGCGCTTACGTCGACGTGAAGCTGCGGCATGACGGGGAGTCGTCGCAAGCGCTCGCCATCGCGCTGTGGCTCTTCGATTGGCACCAAGCCGTCAAGGCTGGCGACGACATGAAGACTTGGGAGGGAGAGCACCCTCGCCCAGGGTCGTGAAAAAAGTTAGGCGGCTCCCTTGACTCTTCAATGGGGCCGCCTCATAGTCTCTCTTGTCACGACGAACCAACCAAGGGAGACCGGCATGAACTGGCGCGATAGCTACAACAACGTTCGCGGTACCGAGTACGTCAAGATCCCAGCGCGCGACTACGAGGACCACGATGATTGCCTGAGAGCAGCGTCCGACGACTACGCGGCCAAGCACGGGCTGCAGGGCTGGGACTTGATGCCCGGCTGGGAAGACGCACGCACGCGCGATTTCATTATCCTGCACGTGCCAACATCTCACGCCAAGGCATTCGGGCCGTTACCCAAGACCAAGACCAAGAACGAGGTGGTGTCATGATCTTCGCGATCCAACACAGCAACGGGCGCTGTGACTCGGGATACGAGTCTTTAGCCGCGGCAGTCGCGCAACTCCGAGCCGACTACGACCACGTCGAGTGGCTCACCATCGAAACAGACGCCGACGGTACCGTAGCGAGAGACGACGAGGACACCGCCGACCACGCTTACCTGGCGCGCGTGGTCGAGGTGGCGTCATGAGCGCACGGGAGAAGGCCGACGAACTGTTCGACTTGGCGACAGCCGAGCACGCGCGCGCATACGCAGCGGCAAAGCTGATCGAGGACGAATCGGCCCGGCAAGAAGCCTTCCGTAAAGCGGACTCAACATACGAAGCGCAACGGGAGTACCAGTGTAAAGTGCGGCACTCAGGGGGTTGACATGCCGCAAGAAGGCTACCGCTGCGTCGATTGCATCGACACCACGAACCGGTGCGAGGCATGCCGCGAGCGCAAGGCCGAGATGCGGCGCAAGCTGCGAGCCACACGCCGCGCAGAGGGCCTGTGCGTGATGTGCGGCAAGCGCGCCAAGCCAGGGTTCAGCCGTTGCGCCAAGCACGTCAAAGACAACGCCGCGCGGTCCCTCGCCTCGCATCAGCGCGCAGTGGTAGACTGAGCCCGCTTCACCCCACGTTCCTGTTCGTGAGCAAGCAACACGCCCCGCGTCGGATGGTCCGGCCGGGGCGTTTCATTTGGAGCAGCCCGCCGGCTGGCCCAGCTCCCCGGTGTTTCAGGCACCGTACGCCGCTACCCGAAGGGAGAAGCTCGCTGGACCAGCCCTAGGCGCCAGCAGAGCCTAGCAGTCTATCGGCTCACTGTGTGCTCAACGTGAAGCCCGGGAAGCAAGGCATGTCGCCGCTGACTATCAGGTCCTGTGCGAGCGCGCGCCGTGAGGCCGTGAGGCCATCGTTGGCAGCGAGAGCGCCACGCCGCTGGTAGTCGAGCTCCAACCAACGCATCCGCACTTCGACGCAGTGCTCAGAGTTCGGACCGTCGTCTTCGTCGCAAGCTGCCAGGAGTAGGAGCACTGCGAGCAATCGGACCATTCGTAGCCATCCTTGGGTTGCGCGTGTAGGGATCCCCGCTCCTCGACGTTGCTCACGCCGTACGCCGCCCACGTCGACTTGGGAAGCTCGCGGGGTTCCCGGCACGCTCCACGCGGAGCTACCATGAAGAAGCCCGCAGGGGCCAGGGGTGAGATATGGGGCGGGCAGCGCGATCTGAGCAGAGCTGACCTGTCAGCTTAAGATTGCGAGAGCCGTGCCAACGCGCGATTCACGCGGCCTTCGTGGCCCCACTACGGCATCCGACCGGCACTTGAATATCAAGCAGCCTGATATTCCCCGACGTCGGGGACAGACTGCCGCCCCGCTGGCGCCTCGGCGAGGCTGCCGGACAAACGTCTATTTGTCACCAGTGTCCGGAAGTCCGGACACTGGTTCGTATAGTCGCGTAACTTCAGGGTGATTCAGGTACTGCGGACAGGTTTGGTCCTCAGACAATCGTCTGTGCCAAGTCGCGAAACCGGCCCTACTGCCTCCACGGCTAGACAAGTGTCATCCGTGCTGTCACAGTTCCGGTCGAGGCCATGGGTCGTAGTTCGCGCCTCGGCGTCTCTCGCGGGGGTCACCTACTGAGTAGTCCCCCCTCTCAGCCCGCGGGAGCGCCCCTAACGTATGCCCCGCGCTAAGCCCCACAGCAGAGTCCGGACCACGCTCTACGCGACGCTCGTGCTCGCTGCGTGTGTCTCGCTGCCGTGGTTGTTGCCAGCGACGGGGTGCCAGTTGGACACGCGGCCGCTCTGGGGCGGCCGCACTGCGCTCGACGAAGACGACGGAGGACCGAGTGACTGACCGCGAAGATCGACAGCCCACGCTGGGCGAGTACGTGTGGACCGTGTTCACCGGGCTGTGTTGCGCCTTTGTGGTCGTGATCGTGGTGCTGCTCGCGAGCTCGTGCACGCCAGCGCAACAGCAGCTGCTCGACAGGGGCACGCAGACCACGGTCACGGGCATGCGCATCGCAGCGTGCGTGCAGTCGGTGCTGGCCGAGGAGGAGCAGGCCCGCGCATTGGCACGTAAGCTGGCCGAGACTGCGGCAGAGCTCGAAGCGGAGCGCATCCGCAGTGCAGCGTCTGAGCCGAGCGACGCGGTCTCGTCCGAGGTCGAGAAGGTGCTCAAGGACGGGGCGCCCAAGTGAGCCGCGAGGCCATCCCCATGCTGATGCACACCAGCGTCGGCACGATCACGATCATCCCCGATGAGTCGATCGAGCGTGGGTGGTTCAAGCTCAAGCAGGGCAACCGCGTTGAGATGCACCCGCTCGACTACCGCGAGGTCTTGGACGAGTTGGACAAGCGCGACGGGAGCACGCCGCAATGATCGGCGACAAGCCCACGCTGCGCCAAGCATTCTGGCGTGGGTTCCGCCGCGGATGGCTGCGGGTGCAGTTGTGGCTGCTGCCGGCGTGGCTGTGGATTCTGTACGCCTGCTACTTCTACGACCCGAAGCTCTGCTCAGAGGACCGCGCTCACCCGGGCGGCGGCGTCACCGTGAAGCTCGACGAGCTCGACGTCGACGGGGGCGAGTGATGCCGCGCAAGAGCACGGGCCATCCCCGAGGGGCGCCGCTCTCACGTGGAGCCGCGCCCCTCGACGCTGACGTGATCGCCGAACTGCGAGCCGAGTGTAACGCGTCGTCGCAGGCCGCAGTGGGCAAGCTGGCTGGCGTGTCTGCCTCGGTGATATCGCGCGCGCTTCGTGGTGAGCGAGTCTCCAAGCCGGCGCAGGACGCGTTGATCGCTCGCACGCGGAGGCCGCAGTGAAGGAAGGCCGCACACCGGCAGGCGTGAGCATCATCGAGCAGGAAATCACCTGGCTCGATCGGCTGCGCGCGAAGCTCGAGCCGAACATCGACGGCGCCGTCTCGACGCTGGTTCACCTCGCTAAGAACAGCGCGCGCGAGCAGGTGCGGGAGAAAGCGGCCTCGAAGATCATCAGCCTGTATGCCGAGTGCACAGTCGACAGCGCCAAGCTGAAGCTGCAAGAGCGCTCGGACGTGGACAGCGACGACGACGACAACGTGCGCGTGGTGGTTGTAGAGCGCGGACAGCTCGGGGAAGTGTCGCAGCAGCTAGCGGCCAGCTACCAGGCCAAGCGCGCTGCGTCGCGCACTGATGTCAGCTGACCCAATCGCGCTCGCCGATCTGAGCGAGCAGGAGCAACGGTACATATGTTGGAAAGCGGGAGACTTGAGCTACATGGTGCTCCCGCATCAGCGCGATGTGTACGACGCCTTTTGGACGTGGCAGGCGACGAAGCATCTGATCGAGAAGCGTCGAGCGTGGGGAGCGGCGGGCTTCAAGTACTACCGTCTGTGGTGTTGGAGATCGCGCGTCGCTGGGGCAAGACCGTGCTCGCGCTGCTGATCATCATCGAGTTCTGCATACGCAGGCCGGGCAGCGTGGGCTTGCTCTGCACCGCCTATCAGAACTCGATTGGCTCGATCATCCTGAAGATTCTACGCACGGTGTTCGAGCCAGAAGCTCCGCCCGGCTACTGCCCGGTGTACCGCGCGAGCAAGGACGGCGAGCATCACCTGCTCTGGATTCCCGCGACGAACAGCACGATCACGCTCGTGGGGCTCGACCTCCACAGCGACAAGACGCGCGGCAACTTCCAGGACTTTGTGTATGTGACCGAGGCGGGGTTCGTGTCTCCGGGGAAGCTCGACGACACCTTTCGCGGCGTCATCACTCCGCAGTTCCGCGGCCGGCCGCATGCGTGGGCGCTGTTCGAGAGCTCGACCTCGCCGGTGCCCGACCACGAGTTTCAGACGCGGTTCAAAGAGGACTGCGAGGGTCGCGGCACGCATGTGCTCCGCACGATCGACCAGACCGACCTCACAGCCGAAGAGATCGAGATGGAGCTCGCCGAGCTTGGCGGGCGCGAGACTGCGATCGCTCAGCGCGAGGCCTACTGCCGAATCATCGCGGACGAGCAGCGCGCGGTGTGCCCGAGCTTCAACGAGTTGCTGCATGTGGTGCCAGCAAACGACGTCGAGCTACCGCTCTATGCGCTCGCATACACGTCGCTCGACCCGGGCGTGCGCGACAAGTGCGGCATCGTGTTCTTCTATCTCGATTTCATCCAGGGCTTGATCACGGTCCAGTCGACGTATGCCGAGTCGAACAAGAACACGGATGTGATCGCCGAGGTCATACGCTCGACCGAGCAGGAACTGTGGCAAGCGCAGCCGCTGGCCCAGAAGCCACCGCGCGACTTGCGGATCCAAGACCTGCTCAAGCCAACAACCGAGATGCGCGCGCCCGGCGCAGGTCTACAGCACGCGACAGAGATCATCGGCGCAAAGGTGCTGCCCGGCGCGGTCGTGTGGGACGCACCACAAGGCGCGCTCACGTGGTGGGACGACGAGAAGCGCTCGCTACGCGCCAACCCTGCCCGCCGCATCTCGGACGTCGCCACGCAGATGCAGCTCGACCTCCGACAGCTGCACGGGCTGAGCTTCGAGACTGCCGTGAAGGGCAAAGGCTCGAAGCGCGCGCACATCAACAACCTCGATGTGCTGCTCAAGCAGTGCCGCTTACGCATCATCAAGAACGAAGCGAACAAGCCGCTGATCGCACAGCTGCGCTCGGGTCGCTGGAACGAGAAGCGCACCGACTTCGAGGAATCGAAGACGCTCGGTCACCTCGATGCACTGATGGCACTCGCGTACGGCGTGCGCGTTGTCGCGTGGGAGCTGAACCCGTGGAAGCCGGCGCACGTCGACCCGCACGCGCCCGACCTCATCGTGCCCGAGGAATATCAGCGGAAGGTCATGCGCCCGGTACAGGGCAGAAAGCGATACGGCAGATGACAGAGGTATCTATCGCGCTTGTGATTCTCGGCGCGCTCGCGTGGGACATTGCACGCCGAAAGCTGCGCGGCATCGCGATCGAGAAGTACGACGCGCGCCTCACGCAGATCGAATCGAACGTGCAAGAGGTCGCGGTCGACGTGCTTCGCGCGCAGGCGACAGCGGACAAGAACGCGAAGGTTACCGAAGCGCTGGGCATCGATTGGCTGAAGCGCTTCGACCAGGTCGAGGCATCGGTCGCGAAGAGAGAGAAGGACCTCGCAACTAAGGTCGGCGGTGCGATCGCCAGCCTTCCATCCAAGGGATACAACCGATGAGTCAGACGACAGAAGACGCGGGCTTTGACGATCGCCCTGCACCACCGAAGGACGCGACGCCGCGCATCAAAGCGCCGAAGCTGCCCAAGCCGCCGCAAATCGCACCCACTGTGCACGTGCGGCACGACAACGATCGCCGCCGACAGCGGCACTACGTGGCCGACTGCCCAGCTTGTCGGCTCGACGACGCCAAGCGCCGCGACATGACGCTGCCGCCGCAGGTAGCCGCGGATGACTTGTACCGCACGATCTTCCTGATTCCCGACTACGCGCCCGAGCATCGGATCGCAGAACTGTACTTGCAGAAGCGCTATCCCAACGCGGTGAACGTCGGCTCGTCGCTCAACTACAACCTGGTCCCGCAGATGCCCGAGATTCAGATCGTGGTGATCTGTCGGCGCCCCGACCCCGGGCGCGAAATCACGCCGCACGTGCGGATGGTGCTGCGCGCTGACAACAAGTGGGTCGAGGAGCAGGTCCCGCTCACCGAGCTCGTGCCCGAGGTGCTGGAGTCAGCGCCGATCGTGGTCGGTGACGCGGTCGAGGTCTCGGCGCAGTCGCTCGTTTCCGCGTCGCAAGTGAACACAGACGAGCTCGTGGAGCGCCTCGCTGAGGTTGCGCCGGGCTACCGCGTCTTCCGGCAAAACCCTCCCGATCAGCTGATCGTGTTGCAGGCGGAGTAAGACCATGGAGCAGCAGACAGCAGTGTTGAGCGGCGCGCAGTACTTCGGCAGCGCGCCAAAGGAGCAGCTGCCCGGTCTGCTGCCAACCATCGAGACGTCGTGGCGTGAAGCGCTCAACACCCACCAGCTGCCGCGCGCTTGGTATCTGGTCTGGTGTCAGACGTACGGGATCGACCCGAGCACGCTGCATCAGACTGGCGTGCAGTACCTCGGCCCCGAGATGGATTCGCTGCGGTTCCGCACGAACCTGTCGCGGCCGAACGTGCGTCAGTCGATCATGCTCGCGCTCGGCGAGCGGCCCAAGTTCCAAGGTGTTGCGGCGAACAACGACGTTGCATCGCTGTCGCAAGTCAACATCACGAACAAGCTGATCGACTACTCGCTGCGCGAAGCGAGGTTTGACGCGAAGGCTTACAGCGCAGTCGAGGCTGACCGCTACTTCGGCCAAGGCTACCTGTGGCTTACGTGGGACGTAACAGGCGGAAACATGGTCCCGGGCAAGGTGCCGGCGAAGGACGAGGCCGGCCAGCCGCTGATGTGGGCTGACCAGGCGGGCAAGCCGCAGCCTGTCATGGTCGACACGCAAGTGCGCTCGGGCACGATCCGACTCAAGCGCTTGTTTCCGTGGCAGGTGATCAGCGAGATCTTCGTCGACGAGCCGGCCTGGTTCATTGTCAAGGAATCGGTCTCGAAGTTCGAGCTTGCCGCGCAGTTCCCCGAGCTCGCCGACAAGATCCTTGCGATCGACAACTTCAACGCGGACATGGACCGCGAGTTGTTCGCGTTCAACTCTGGGATCGCCACGACCGACCTCGTGATCGTGCGGCACTTCTATCACAAGAACTGCGCCGCGGTTCCGGGCGGTCGGCATGCGGTGTGCCTCGAAGAGCTCACGCTCGAGGACAACCCGTGCCCGCTCGACGAGGACATGCCCGTCTTTCCGATGTGCACCATGCGCTACTTCGGAACGATGCTCGGCTACCCCGAGGTGTCCGATCTCGTGTCGCAGCAAGAGGTGCTCGACGACGTGCTCTCACAGGTCGTCAACAACCTGATGAAGTTCGGCAACGAGTCGCTGTGGGCCGAGACCGGCGTCGAGTGGGACGCGGACAAGATCGCCGAGGGCGGCGGGTTCTTCACGCTCGGGGCAGGCCAGAAACCTCCGCAGGCGATCCAGTGGGCAGCGATGCCCGAGATCGCGAAGTACCTGCTGGAGTATCTGCCCGGCGTGATGAACCAGGTCAGCGGGCTCAACGCCACAGTGCTCGGCAAGCCCGAGGGCAACGTGCAGAGCGGCACCGCTATGGCGCTGCTCGTGAACGTCGCCGAGCGCTACCAGCACGCGACGCAAGCCGCGTACGACGACATGCTGCACCGCGTCGCGAATGGCGCGCTCGAGTTCATCCGCAACAACGCCGAGAACGGCTACGCGATCGAGGTGAGCGGCGTCAGCAATCAGCCGTTCATGAAGTACTTCAAGAACGAGCAGGTGCGGTCTGTTCGTCGGGTGCAGGTCGTACGCGCAAACCCGCTGATGTCCACGTTCCCCGTGCGCAAGGACGTGTTCGATAGCATCCGCGACTTGCCGAAGGACCAGAAGCGCCAGGCGATCGAGTTGCTCATGACGGGCAACATGGACGCGTTCACCGAGGACGACGACACCCAGACGTTCCTGATTCGCTGGGAGAATGAGCAGATGTACGAGGGCATGCTCGTCGCGGCGATGGCCGACGACGATCATCGCCTGCACAACCTCGCTCACCGCACCGCGCGCGACAAGCTCCGCTGTCAGCTGCCGAGCGACGATCCGCAGGTCGAGCAGCAACGCATCGACGCGATCGCGCTCATCAACAAGCACATGATGGAGCACGTGGTGCTGTGGCTGCAGCTCGACCCGACGCTCGGCGCTTCGGTCGGCGTGCCGCCCGCGCAGCAGATGCCAGGTGGCGGAGGCCCACCGATACCGCCGCCAGGCATGCCGCCGCTCCTCCCCGGAGCAGACGGCCAGCCGCAGCAGCAGCCGGCCAACGGGGCGCCGCCGCATCCGAAGCGCGACGAGCCGCCCGACCTACCCAAGCCCGCCAAGCAGCCAGCGGCGGCGAACCTGCAACCAGCTAACGGAGGATCTCCACGATGAGCGACGTAGCCGCACCCGCAGCAGCACCAGCGCCGGCAGCCGCACCCGCCGCGGCACCCAAGTCAGCTTCGATGGCTGACTTCGATTCGATGATGGTGAACGCCAACACGCCGACGCCATGGTCCGAGCCGCAGCAACCGTCCAACCAGAATCCGCCCCAGCAGGCGAAGCCGACCGACCCGGTAGACCTGGACGCCCCGGAGATCGACGAGCCCACAGAGGGCGCAGAGCAACCGGAAGTGGACGACAGCGACGGGCTGCTCGACGACGAGGCGCAATCGGCCGCGCCCGAAGCGATCACGGCCGCCGCCGAGAAGTGGAAGGCGATCGAGGACAGCCCGGAGCTGCCGCCCGACCTCGGTGACAAGCTTTGGACGGTGACGCCAAACGGTCGCGAGATGCAGGTCACGATCAGCGAGATGGCCAAGGGCTACATGCGGCTGAACGAGTCGACCCGACGCGCGCAGGAGCTGGACCGACGCGAGCAGCAGATCACCGCGGGCGAGCAGAAGTTCCAGGAGTTCTTCAAGTCGATCGAGGACCCTCGCAACTTCCTGGAGGTGTTCGAGCGGCAGCTGCCGGATGGCGTGCTCGACCAGGCGCTCGAGATCCGTCGCCAGCGCGTCGAGGAGGACGTCAGCCTGATCGAGGCTGCCGGATATGCGGTCATGCGCCGGCTCGGCGTCGACAAGACCGACGCGCGCGTGCGTGACGCCATGATGGCGACGAAGGCAAGGATCGACAGAGAGCGCAAGCTCGACGTCGAGCTGCGCCGGAAGGAAGCCCGCAACCGTGAGCTCGAATCCAGCCGGCAAGAGGTGGACACTTCCGCACGGGTGGCTGAGATCCGCGCCACGATGGAGCGACAGCTCGCGCAGCTGACGCCAACAGCTTTCAAGGCGCACCGAATCAGGGACAACGCGGTCAACCGGGACCGTCACACGCAGTACGTGAAGCGGTTGGCTCTGCAGCAAGGCGCGCAGGCGATCACGCGCGAAATCGTGTCCGAGGCAGCGCAGATTCTCCGGCAAGACCTCGAAGACGAGCGGGCCGAACGCACGAAGCAGCCGGCAGCGGCGGCGAAGGCGAGGGCCGCAGCGCCCAAAGGTGCGGGCGGTGGCGCGGCACCCACACGCGGGCACGTCTCGAATCAATCGAAGTCGATGGCTGACTTTGACGCGCACTTCGGACGCCAGTAATATTCGAGGGACCAAAGCAGGAACGCCCCCCGTCCAGTAGCTGAATCCCGCGTGACGTCTCCGCGGAGAGAACCAGCAAAGCACGGTTGAGCAAGCGGAACCCGAGCGAGGCCTAACCCCCTTCCGTCGGAGTTTCCGCAAATGGCTCTTGAAGCACAGTTTCAGAACAACTTCACGATCAGATATGCGCCGTTTATCAACCCGCTTCCGGGTGATACGAGCATGCGCAAGTGGCTCCCGCTCGTTCCGCCCAAGCAACGGAACGGCCTCAAAATGCAGTACCCCGTTCAGGCCGCGTTCTCGCACGGCCAAACGGTCACGCCCAACGGTACGATCGGCACGCTGAAAGCCGCTCGTAGCGGCGTAGATTTGATGGCCGAGATCGACGCGACGAACCTCTACATGCGTGAGGTTATCTCGTACGACTCGCACATGCGCGGCAGCAACGGCGCGTCGAAAGACGGCAACGCCGCGGCGTACTGGGATCCTTACGACAAGATCGTCAAGAATCTCCAGCTCGGTATGGATTACTACACCGAGCTCGCGCTGAAGTTTGGCCCGGGCACGGGCTCGACGATCGTCGATGACATCGGCGTTGTCGCAACGACTCCGGTCGCAGGCGGCTCGGCCACCACGTACGACGGCGGCACCGGTCCCGTTGTGCAGATCACGAAAGCGAGCTGGGCAGCTGGCTTGTGGAACAACGCCGGCAACGGTGGGCAAACCGGCTCGGGCATGCTCGTCGACGTGCTCAACAGCGCAGGCACCGCGCTTGTCGAGACGAACGTCGAGATCATCGGCGTGGTCGACCCGGCACTGTGTCAGGTCAAGATGCTGGGCGGGACCACTGGCGCAGTGACTGTCGCTGCCGGCCAGCGCTTCCTGCCTGCAGGCTGGTACCAGTCGCAGAGCATCGGTCTCGGCGGCATCCTGAAGAACACAGGCACGTTCGCGAACATCTCCGCGGCGTCGAATGCCTTCTGGCGCTCGCGCGCGCTCAACGCGGCTGGTCCGCTGACGGCGGCGAAGCTTCTGATCGCACTTGCCAAGATGAAGGCGAACGGCGTGACGAATGGCCTGATCGGGTTCATTCACGCGCTGCACTTCTCCGACCTCGTGAACGAGACCACGGCGCTCACTCGCTGGAACGCTGACGGCGGCGGCAGCACTGGCGACCTGAAGGTGTTCGGCTCCGAGCGCATCGAGTTCATGAGCGCTTGCGGACCGGTGAAGCTCATCTCGCACAACTACCAGAAGCAGGGCGAGGCTGAGTTCCTGCCGCAGGGCGAGACGGTGCGCGTTGGCGCGTCCGACATCACCATGCGCGGCATCGACGACGGGAAGATCTTCCTGGAGTTGCAGGACAAGACGGGCTCTGAGATCCGCTCGATGGCGCAGCAAGCGCCGTTGATCAAGGTCCCGGCGCACGCGCTTCGCGTCTACGGCATCACGCCGACTGGCGAAGACACCTCGGGCAGCTGATCGGTCTTTGCGGGGCGCGCTTCTCACCGAGTCGCGCCCCGCCTCGTGTCTCTCACTCGTCGAGGTTTTCATGTCTGGAGTTGCTGGATTGGTCGCGGCTGCGATCGCTGCCATCGGGGCGCTGAAGGAGCGCGACGACAAGAAGCGACAACGCCAAGAAGAGATCAACGCGGCCGAAGAGAAGATGTGGAACGACCGCAACGAGGGGATCCGCGCCAAGATCGCTGCGATGAACGGGCAAGACCCGAACGCGGGCCGGTTCGGTCGTTCGCTCGAACTGTTCAAGAAAAACATCGACGAAAACCCGATGCAGGACAACTGGATGCCGCTCGTAAACTCGCTGGCATCCGGCGCCAGCTCGGTTTACGACATGTCGCAGAAGCCGGACGGCCCTGCAGCTCCCAGCGGCAAGGATGTTCCGGGACGCAACTTCAGCGCCGCGCCGAACTACACGCCCGCTGTGAACTACAGCGATTGGAAGCCTGTCGAGTACCAGCCCGAGGAGCGGCCAGCGGGCGGCGGATACATCCGAGGCATGGCTGACAAGTTCGACAACGAAGACGCTCAGCAATGGTGGCGTCGATGAGGAGCGACGAGCTTCTCGAACGCACGCGCCGAGCCGCATTCATCGGTGACGAGAACGCTTACTCTGCGTACACGAACCAGGTCCTCTTCGATGAGATGAATGATCGACTGCGTTCGGTGTTCTCCGACGCGATCATCAGCGCGCGGTCGGGCTACTGGCTCACGACCGTCGTGTTCGCGGGAAACGTCACTTACGGCAGCTTTCGGATTCCATCGCGTGCAGCTGTCGGCGGCCTGGAGTCTGTCGAGTATTATCTGAACGGCGAATACTACCACCTGCGCGAACTGTCACCGCGTGAGGTGGCGAAGTGGGAGGTTACGTCAAGCTCCACTGCCACAGGCTTGCCGGTCGGCTACTGGCTCGACGGCGAAAAGGTAAACCTGGTCCGCGCTCCGCAGTCGGGCGTGACGATCAGGTTGCGGTACTACCTTCGCCCGTCGCTGTTGGTGACGTCGCAGAGCTCCACAACGTTCGTATCTGGAAGCGATGGCGTTATCCGCGGGCGCGTTGATTTCGTCGACAACGCCAACAAAAAGGTAACGGTCAACACTCTGCCTTTCGATCAGAGTCTGTCGACGCCTGCGGCGATCACAACCGGCGCGATCGTCGACCTCGTTCGGCCGACTGGATGGCACATGCCGACGATTGTTTCGGCAGCGGCCACGATCGTTGGCAACGAAATCACCCTGTCTGGAACGTCGCTGGGCGCGCTGAACGCTGACGAGTTCAACCAAGCGGTCAGAGTCAACGACTACGTGCGCGTTGCGGACCAAACAGACTGGCCTGCGCTGCCGTCTGACTTTCACCGCATGCTCGCTGACGCAACAGCGGCGAACATTCTCCGCGAGATGGACTTGACCTCGAAGGCCGAGACCATAAGCACAGTGGCAAGCGCTGACTTCGCGCGCTTCGCACAGTCGATCCAGCCGCGGGTCAAGTCGGAGCCAAGAAGCATCCGGCTGCGCCCATACTGGAGCCGCCGCTAATGGCTGCACCGCGACTTACGACCCTTGCGATCAAGGGGCTCGTGACCACGCCGAACGAGTACGGGGTCTATCCCGAGGGCTCGTGCAAGGTGTTGGAGAACTGGCGCGCGGAGGCAATGAACCAGTGGACGGTCATTCGCAACCGCTTCCAGATCATCCAAAGCGGGGTGACGAACGACCGCATCAAACGCGTGGTGGCGCTGTCGCCCGGCGTGTTCCTCACGATTCAATCGAACGCAGCTGGCACGACGTGGTCGATCTATCGCAATGGCGACTCCGCCAACAGCTTCACGCTGAACATGCCCACGTTCATGAGCCTTGTCTTCGAGACGGGCGGATACCTCACGAGCATCGTCAAGCGCTCGCGCTGCTATTTGAACAGCAAGCAAGGCGTGTTTGTCCTAGACAACCTCAACCCGGCCAGCGCTGGGGAGAGAGTGTTCCGCAGCTCTGGGCTGCCGGCGCCTACCTACAACAGCGTGACGTTTGGCACGGGCGATGCCATCCCTAACAACACTGTCGTCTGTTATCAGGCGGTGATCCGCAGAACGAGCGCGGACGGCTACGTGATGGTGTCGACGCCGAGCGCACCGATTCGCGTGCTGAACGCAGCCGGGGCGTCGCGAGAAATCACCTTCGCTATTCGCTGGTACCAAGGGCTCGGCGGTCAATACGACTACGCAGCGGGCGACGTGTTCGAGCTCTACCGGTCGGCTGGGCTTTCGTCGACTACCTATGACGCTGACCCGGGGACATCGATGCGCATGGTCGCATCTGCGCCTCTCACCGCGTCTCAGATCTCCGCGAGGTTTGCCAGTCTTGTCGACCGGCAGCCGATGGTCGCGCCGTTGTACGAGACGGCCGGGCCGGAGATCTACACGAGCCCGTACCAAGAAGGCTCGACCGGAGCGAATCTCCCCCCGCCCGTCTGCAAGGCCATGGCGCAGTGGGGAAACTATACGTTCTACGGCAACATTACCGACGACCCAAGCTGGACGTTCGACGTTCCTGCCGGCGTGTTCGATAGCTCCGCGTCTGGAGTGACGCCGTGGGTGCGTCAATACGGGATTGGGTTGCGCAGGCTGTCAGGCGTGAGCTTTTCGATCGGGTCCCCGACGATCAACGGCGTGTCGGCAGCCGACATTGTCGGGATCAAGGTCGGGCAGACTTATTGGAGCGGCACGGGTTGGCCAAGCGGAACCAAGGTTATCGCTGTTGGGGCCTCGACGATCACCTTGGCATCGAACGCTGTGGCGAACGGCTCAAGCACCGTGAGCGGGATTGCCGACGTGCTCGAGATCAACGGCGTTGAGATCCAGATTTCGAGCGCGGTTTCTCTCATCTTGGACGGAGGCGACAGCTGGCTCACCGGGGACATGGCGTTTTTCCCGAGCGAGCCATTCCCGACCGGCGGGTATTCCTCGCTGGACTTCATGACTGGGATAACAGTGCTGCTGCGCCCGCGGCGCAACGGCGCTTATCCCACGTTGTCGATCCGCGCGACCAACGGCGACAACTATTCGCCGCCGCTGCCGGACATCGCTGCCTCGCCGCTGGCCATCTCGACTGTGGCGCGGCCGAACTTCTTTCGGTGGAGCAAGCAGAACCAGCCCGAGGCTGTGCCGAGCGCGAACGAGGGCATCATCGGCGCAGGCGCGATCATCCGGTTCCTCGCGACCACTGACTGCTTGTGGGCGCTCTGCACCGATGGTGCGTATCGCATCAGCGGAGAAGCTGGCGTATGGCGCGCGGACCTCGTCGATCCGACGTTTATCCCTGTCGCGCCTGATGCGTGCTGCGTGCTGAATGACATCGTGTACGCCTACACATCGCGCGGTATCTGCTCGCTGGCAGGCGTCACGACCTCGCTGATCACTCGCGGAGTGCTCGACGCCGAGTTTCCTGGCCAGCCGTTCGCAGAGACCCCGCTGATCCACCTCTACGCGAACCCGGTGACCGAAGAGATCATGGTCATCTTCGAGAACGCGACGCAGGGCGGCGCGGCGACAATGTATCTGTATTCGACGCTCTACAAGCAGTGGAGCACGATCGTGTTTTCCGACTCGGCCATCACAGCGGCTGCCTCTGTCGCATCGGCGACCGCAGGCGTCCCGAACTACACGGTGTTTGGCGCGCAAACGTCGGGCGGACCGCCCAAAACGTTTTCGTGGGACGACAAAGGGATCGCACTGCAAGCGCTTCGCCCATTCCCAGCGCTCGCCCTGCAGCCGTTCTACGCGGGAGATCCGCTCGTTCTCAAGCGCTGGATAGACGCTACCTGGGTATTCGGCGCCGTGTTGTTCACGACGATGGTGCAGCGGGACAACGATTACTCTACCGAGAGCTCTGCGCCGATCAAGATGACAAGCCTAAACGCGTCGCTCGATGCGCGTGCATCACTCGGCATAACCAGACGCGCAGCGATCGGGCCGAGCATTCGGCTCTCGGGGTACTTGGTCTGCACATCATCGGATGGGCCGCCCGTGCTCAAGGGGCTTTCGCTTCGTTATCTGCCTCTCACAACACAGCAGAAATACCGATGAGACGGCACCTTCGTAAAGCGATCTGGAACGACAAGCCGCTGGCCGACCAGTCGCTTGACCTACGCGGCATCTTCGAGCGGATCCCCGACGTCGAGATCAACGTTCACACCGGTCTGTACAACGTCGGAATGGCGCTGAAGGTGGACGGCAAGCCGATCGCGATCGAGCTGATCCGCTGCCGCAACCCGCGCGCGCCCAAAGTGCCAGTGGCGTACGGCGCCGCCGTCAGCTTCGACCTCGCGACCAACGGTGATGCGCTCATCACGTCGATCCAGGACGTCACGCCAGGCACCGACACGGTCTACGAGTTCACGTTCCGAATCACCTACGGGGATGCGTAATGCCCGCCAACACCTCTGATCAAATCATCGTTGCAGCGTGGGAGGCAGACGGCCGGCCTGTCCCGTATCCGGACTACAAGGCGAACTATCTCGCGAACAACGGGCAGTGGCAGCCTGTGAGCGGGCACAGTCAGGCCCAGCCTGTTGGCAAGCAAAACTCTGACTACGTGCCGGGGACGAATGCCGAGTTTTTCGGCGCGCTCGCGACGCTGCCGGGTGCCGACGTACGGGCAACGCCGGGTGACGGCAGCATGGACTACTACAACCGCGAGACGGCGAAGATCGACGAGGCTCTAGCGTCGCCAGCTGTCAGCGACGACAAGAAGCGCGAGCTTCGTCAGACGCAGGCCCAGCTCGACGCGGAATACCTGCCGCAGCGACAGGACCAGGCAACGAAGACGTTGCAGGGCGCCAAGACTGACGAGGAGGCGCTGTCAGCGTTGCAGGCGCTCGAAGGCTTGCGCGGCACAGCCAGCGGCGGAAGCGCCGGCGGGCAACCTGCCGGCCAGTACATCAACGGCAAGTGGGTCGATCCCGAGCTCGCGAAGAACGGCCCGGTAACCGATCCGTTAGATCCTGCCAACATCCGAAAAGGCTGGGAGAACGGCCCCAAGCAGCAGGGCATGTCGCTTGAGGAGTACACCCAGCAAGTCAAGGCGGCGAACCCAGACGGCGCGCTGCGCTACACGAGCGGCGTTGCTCGGAACCTCAGCGGCGGCGCCAAGACCTACCCCGGCCTCACCGACCCGACGAAAGTCCCCGGTGCAGGCGGCAGCTCGCAGCAGATCGTAAACAACGCGTCGATCACGCAGGCCGCGAGCCTCGGCTACTTCGACAACGTCACATCTCGCGCGCTCGCCGACCTCGGATCGAAGAACAAGGAGACCGACGAGGCGGCGAAGCAGACGCTGGCCAAGCTCGCCGAGTCTGGCGCGCTGAGCAAGCAGCAGATGAACACGATCAGCCAAAAGCTGACGCAGGCTGCTGACGATACCAACGCTAAGTCGAGCGCATCCACGGCGCGACTCACGAACGCGGTCAACACTTCGAACGCAGGGTATAGAGACGCTCTCAGCAGCTATCAGAGCGGCATCGCGCCATATCAAACAGAGATCGCGGGCACGACGCGGCAGAATGTGCAGTTCGACCCCGAGGGTTTGGCGGCGCAGCGGGCGAGTCTCGCGCAGGCGCAGGCGATCGCGGGCGGCAGCCTCGACTACGAGTCACAGGCTGCGAAGGCTTACGCAAACCCGGATGACATCGCGCGCGCGCTCGAAGGCATCGGGATGCTGCGCGAGAACGCGCTGACGGGCGGCAAGAATCAGCAAGAGGTCCTCAACCGCTACCGCGACATCTCGCATCCGGAGATGACGGCCGAGGAGCGCGCGATCCTCGCGCAGTCTCAGCGACAGTTCGCGATCCACGACAAGGCGAACCGCGATGCAGTGTCGCGCGACCTCCAGGCGCGTGGCGTCATGTCGGGCGCAGGGCAGATTGCTCAGCAGCAGTCAGCTCAGCAACAGCTCGGTGAGGAGCGCGCCGCGGGCACGATCGGAGCGCAGGCTCAAGCGGTGCAACGCGCTCTCTACGGCCTGCAAGGCATGGAGAGTTCGTCGAACGCACTGCGTAGCGGCGACTTGGCAGCGCAGGGCGCCTACACGAATGCGTCGCAGATCCAGCGCAAACAAGGCTTCGACGAGCAGTACGCGCGCGGCGTGGGTGCTGATACCGCGAGCGCAAACAACCAGTCTACGCGGCTCGGTGGCGCGGGTATCCAGGCGAATCAGGCGAATGCGATTCGCAGCGCCAACGATTCCGTGAACATGTTCAACAATGAACAGCAGGGCATCACCGACCGCTACAACACGTCCTTCAAGCAGTCGGAGTACGAGCGGTTGACAGGGCTTCAGCAGCAGTCGTTTGAGAACAAAAACACCGTAAACAAGAACATCTCGGACAACGAGTTTGGGCTCGACGACGCAACGCAACGCGCGCTTGACCAAAGCTTCGGCCGAACGAACACGGCCGCGCAGACTGGCATCGGCGTTGCGATGAACAACTGGGGGATCGATTCGACTCAGGCCGGGATGGATCGCGACGCCCAAGAGGCGTCACGCCGCGCTGCTGAGGGGATGGCCGGGAAGAAGATCGACACGGCGGGCAAGCGCACCGACCTAACGCGCACGACGAACAAAGAAGTCGAGGACGCTCTGCGAGGGCTCAACCCCACCTACAGGATTTGAGGGTTTCCATGTACGGCGAAGACGACGAGCAGATCAAACAACTCCTGGCGCAGATGGGCAGCTACACGCCCGACCCTCGCGATCAGGAGCTGCAAGGCAGGTGGCGCGGCGAGGAATCGCAATCGCTCGACCGTCTCAACGGGCAGAGCGACTACAGCATCGGCCAGCTGCTGCGCGACGTGCTCCCGAGCGCAGTCGGGATTGGGCTCGACGCTGCGACGAACAAAGGGCAGGGCATCAGCGGCATCGCACAAGCCGGCATCGCTTCGGCTGCCGCAAACGCTGACCGAGACCAGAAGCGGCTGATTGCAGACCGCGAATATGCGCTGGCGCAGCGCAAGCAGCGCGAGTCGTCGCTGGGCGGGAACGCGTTTGATCGCGCCTACAAGCAGCTCGGCGTGCTCAACGAACGCGACCGCATCGGGCTCGCCAATCAGAACGCGGGGTACCGCGGCGAGCAAGTCAGCCAGGGTGCGCGACGCACGAAGCTTGCCGAGGATGCACACAGCTATCTGCACAACCCGGACGATCCGCGCACGGTGCAGCTGCGCGACCAGCTCATCGCCAATGGCGTTGACCCGTCGATCGGCAACATGACCGCGGCAGCGCTGCGCGATCGCGCCACCGTGACTGGCCACGAGGTCGACCACGCGTTCGCCAACATCGAAGCGGGCGACGCAGCCGAAAAGGCGCGGCGCACGACCGCGGCATCGACAGGCCAGCGCATCAAGACGGAGGCCGAGATGGCGCCGACTTCCGCAGCAACGACCGCGACAGTCTCGGGCGCTGGCTCGGCGGCAACCACGGCAGCTCGAATCAAGACCGAGAGCGAGCTCGCGGACGTCACCGCCGAAACCAAGTCCAAGGAAGCGGCAGGCTCGACAGCGGGAAGGCTCGGCGCCGAGGGCGACGTCGCCGCCGAGAGCTTCGTCGATCCGCTCGCTCGTGAGGTGCTCGACCCGGAGCGCGCGGACCGCATCAAGCGGAGCCCCGAAGCCTCGAAGGAAGCGCAGAAGCGGCTGCGCGCTTCTGCCGGCCTCGTCGATTCGATCGGCGAGATGGTCTCGATCCGCGAGCAGGAAGCCCAGAAGCTAATCACTCCGGGCCGGGCCAAGTCTCGGATGCTCACTGAGCGCTCGCATCTCGAAGGCTTGTTCGCACAAGCAAACGACATGGCCACGATCCAAGAGGGCGACCGACAGTCAATGGCCAAGTTCCTGGGCCTACCAGCCGAAGCAAGCCCGCTCGACATCGCAAGCCTACTCACGGGCGGCGACATCAAGCTCGACCAGCTGAAGGGCGTACAGGACGCGCTCGTGGCAGCCGATGAGCGCACCGCGCGCGAATACGGGTTCGGCCCATACGGCTCGAAGCGGGTCGAACCGATGGCGCCTCGCCGGAGCGCTCCCCGTGCTCGAGCTCGAGCGCAGCCGGCAGCGACCGAACCGGCTGCTCCGCCAGCCCCGAGCGGCGGCATGGTTACGATCCGGCTCGGCGGCGAATCAATGCAGGTCGACCCCGAGCGCGCGAAGCGCCTCAAGGCACTGAACCCCTCGCTTGAGGTGCTCTGATGGGTGCGCTCGACGACTTGATCGCGCAGGACGAGGATAACCTGCGTCGGTCGCAGGGTGGCGAGAGCGAGCTCGATCGGCTGCTCGCGATGGACGAGGCGCGGAACCTCCCGTCGCAGGACCCGGAGATCCCCGAGGCGCCGAGCTTCGTCGGCTACGACCCTGCATCCAAGCCGCCGCCGCAGGAGGAGGGCGGGGTGCGTGGGTTTGCCCGTCAGCTGCTGAACGGTCCAGCGCAGCAGCAAGCGGCTGAATATCAGGCGCGGATGAACGCCCAAGGCGTGCACCCTGAGAACGCGCTCGGGCCGTCCGACCTGTACATGGGCATGATGTCGGGCCCCTTTGCAGCTGCGAAAGGCGCTGGCCTGGGTGCCCGTGCTCTCGCCAGCGTAGGCAATCGCGTGCTCGAGGGCGGCGCACAGGGCGCAGTGACTGGCGTCAGAGACGCGGTCGACAAGGGCGGGAGCCTTTCGGACGTCGCGAACGAGATTATGCGCGGCGCAGGCGCAAGCGTCGTGCTCGGAGCAGCCGGAGATGTGGCCGGCGCGATCGGACAAGGCGCAGGGCGCATGGCTGACAGGTGGCGCAACGTCGTCGCGGGCGGGACCGCCGCTGACGCTAAGGCGGCGGCGAAGGTCTACGGCCTCGACGCGATCGACGATCCCGGGCGCTTGCTTGAGAAGTACAGCCCGAGCCCGCCCCTGGGCATGGACTCGCTCGGGCACGCCCGCGTGGTCGAGGACAAGCTCGCAGCTAGCGGCGGCCGACTGGGCGACATGGTGGCCGAGGCTGAGCAAATGGGACGGGGCAAAGTAGCTCCACTAGTCGACGCATCGGTTTCGCAAAGGATGGCGCAAGAGGCCGACGCCATGCTGCGGAACGCGCGCTCGCAGGAGGACGTCCAAGCCGCGAACGCATTCCGCGAATCGGCCGGTCTGATCGCGAAGGCCGACCCGGCGCAGAGTCTGCGGGACGTCATCACGAACAAGTCGAACCTGCAGGCCAAAGGCCACGTAGGCAAAGCCGGAACGGTCCCCGAGAAAGCGAGCGCTCAGGCGAACGCGACCGCGGGCGGTTTCATGCGCGACGAGCTCCACGGCATCATGCAGACCACTCCGCGTTACGACGAGTACCAGGCGGAGAACCAGCAATACAGCGAGCTGGCAACGCTGCTGAAGTCGCTTACGGACAAAGCGGGCGGCGAGCAAAGCGGCGGCGCGCCCGCGATCATCGCGAGCGCTATTGCAGGCGGCGGCATCGGAGCGCTTGGCGGCGTGGCGACCGGACAAGACCCGCTCGACACAGCGTTGCTCGCGGGCGGTGGAGCAGCGCTCACGGGCACGAACGCGGGCATCCGCCAAACACTGGGCACGCGTGGCGCTGACATAGACGCGAACATGATGCGAGCGCTACAGGGGCTCGGAGGCGCCGCTGATCGAGCGCTTCCTGCCATGCGCGGCGCGGCAATGGACGCGACCGCCCGCCGCTCGCAGCAGCAAGAGCCGGGCGCTGACGTCGCAGTCGGGCACAAGCTTGTGCGCGAAACGCTCCGGTCCAATCCGGCCAAGCTCGGGCCATACGCAGCGATGCTCGACCCCAACGATTCCGCGCTCGACGCGAAGATCACGAACCTCGGCAAAGAGCCGATGTTTCGCAAGTTGATGCGCGACCTCGAAAGCGAGAGCGCTCAGATGTCACGGCCGCAGAGCGGCATAACGTACAGCTTCGGAGAAGAGTGATCATGGGCCTCGATACAGCATCCGCAGCCGACCGATACAGCCCGGGTGGTCCTGGCTCTACGGTCAAGTTCGACTACACCACGATCTCGAGCACGTTTCAGCAGCTGCGAGCTGCAGACTCGCGCGAGAAGAACCCGCCGATCTACATGTCGGTCAAAGTCACAGCGAACTGTCACATCGTGTTCGGCGATGCGGACGTTGGCGCGGCGACAGCGGGTGACGCGTTGTTTGAACCAACAGACGGCTGGCAAGACTTCATCTTGCGAGCAGGACACACAGGGTTTCGCGTGATCGGCGACACGGCCGGCAGCGTCTACATCTTCTTTTCCGGGCCGTGAAGGTCCTCTAACAGTCAGGAGAAACGGTTATGCAAGGTCTCGGACGGCGCATGCGCGTCGAATGTTTGAAGTACGTTGGCAACGCCACGCCGGCAGCGTCGCCCACGGTGTGGTACGCGGCGATGTCAACGGCGACGATCGCGGATGATGCATCGGGTCTCGCCGAACCGACTGCGACGGGAGGTTACACGCCGCCTAACCTCACGTGGACTTCTCCGCCAACACCGACAGCGGGACAGCCTGCTGTGCTCGCCAACTCTGCGACGTTCAACTGGGGCGCGAGTTCCGCTGCGTGGTCGACCGGCGCGAGTACGCTTCCGGTCGTCGGCGTCTTCAACCACGCGACCACGCGCACAGAAGCCGTGTTCATCGGCGCCATGGGCGTGTCAGTGCCGCGCGCAGTCAACGCGGCCGGCATCACCCTGGAATCGCTCGCGGGCGACCTGCAGTTCACCCTGACGCCGACCTGATATGACTGCACCAACACGCTATCGCGAGAGGTTGGCGCTGGACGAGCAGCCTCAGGTCGATGTGGAGGTCTTTACTCCAACGACCTGGGGCTATCCCAGCGACCCGCAGTTCCACGTCGTTCGCTACCCAGACGGCTCGGGCATCTACGCCAGCCGAATCGAGGAAAGCGTCATCACCAAAGCTCTGCAGGTACTCGCCGCCGACAGCAGCATCGCAGCGGAGGACGTCGAGAAGATCGGCAAGTGGCTCCGCCAGACCATTCCTGGTCGCGAATACATCATCGACAACGCCATTTTAGAGCGGCACTTCGAAGTGCTGCCGCAGACGTTCCGCGTCCAAGCGTGGGGCGGCGTGTACGAGCGCCCGACGAAGAAACAGCGCGAGCTCGACGAACAACTCGACACTGATCCGGAGGATGCCGATGGCACACACGCCACTTAGGAAGCTCGCCAAGAACTTCGATCGCCAAGCCAAGGCGCTCGCGAAGCTGGGCAAGTTGCAGGACGACGCGGCCGCGCTCTTGCCGCAGAGCAACACGGCCACCGCTGCAGAGCTTCAAGCGGCAATCGCCGCATGCGACCAGGCGCAACGCTCGTTCTTTCAGAGCGACGCCGCGTCCGACCAGGCCGATGCGTACAACGCGCAAGCGGACCTAGCGGGCGAGCCTGCGTAAGGAGACCTGATCGATGGCTGTAGTCATGGTGTGCCCGTGGGGTGGCTCTGGCCACTACTTGTCGAAAGACAACATCACCGGCGCCGACGTGCGCGGCAGCCATACGATCATGGTGCGCGTCAAGTGGACCACCACGACGACAACCGCGAGCTACTTCGCCGCGGTGCTTTGTACATCCGCCGCCACATCAGGCAGCTTTGTTGGCCGCTTGGCGAGCGACCCTGACGGCACAAACCGCAGTCGTGGCGCACGGTTCAGTACTGGCGGCACGTACAACAAGGTTTCTCACGCAGGTTCGTTCGGTGACACCACTACGTGGCGTCACCTCTGCATGGTCTACAACGCCACCACGCAGATCGCTGAGTACTACATCGACGGTGTGTCTATCGGGACCATCAGTTCCACGACCTCGTTCGTTGGCACTGATACGGCTGGCGCGTTCGGCGCCGTTGGCACCGGCAAGTTCGCAGACTTAGCGCTCTACAACAGAGCGCTAACGGCTGGCGAAGTCTTGCAGATGGCGAGTTACCGGGTCCAGTCGGTGACAAGCAACTGCCTTGGCTTCTACCGGATGGACACAAACTCCACCGGAGGAACCGCTGAAGGCGCCGCGGCAGACACCAGCGGTAGCGGCAACAACCTAGCCGCTGTGAACGGTGGCGGGACAGGGTTTACCTACTCCACGGCCGACAACCCGCCGCAGCCGGAGAATCCGCCGCTCAACGTCGCTGCTACAGGCGACACAGTCAGCAACGGCACCGCGGTTGTACGCGTTCGCCAGCGAGTGCAAGCGACTGGCAACACGACGACTAACGGCTCAGCCGTTGTACGCGAGCGCAGGCGCGTTGCAGCCACTGGCGATACCACGAGCAATGGCACAGCTACGGTCCGAGAGAGAAGCCGCGTTGCAGCTGTCGGCGATACGACCTCGAACGGGTCCGCAGTCGTGCGCCAGACGCAGCGCACGGCGGCGACCGGAGACACGACCAGCGAAGGAACGGCCGCGGTCAAGCTGAGCGCGGGCGTTGCAGCGACTGGCAACACGACCTCTGAGGGTACGGCCGTCGTTCGCATGCGATCCAAGGTCGCTGCGCTCGGCAACACGAACACGGACGGCTCCGCGAGCCTCGCGCTAAAGCTCCGCGTCCAAGCCCTCGGTGACACGGTCTCGAACGGAACGGCCACGATCGCCCAGAACACGGCCGCGTTGAACATCCACGCCACCGGAGACACGACGTCAGGCGGCACCGCTGCAGTCGGCCAGAAGCTCCGATTGCAGGCAGCGGGCGACACGGCCAGCAACGGCAGCGCTACGGTGGCCCAGCGCTCGCGTGTGGCTGCGGCAGGCGACACCGTGTCAAACGGCGCAGCCGCGGTCCGACTCCAGCCATATCGCGTCCAGGCGACCGGAGACACCCGGTCTGACGGCTCGGCCAACACGAACCTGAGCGCGCGCGTCGCGGGGGTGGGTGACACCGCCTCGAACGGCGCGGCCGTCGTGAGCCTGAAGCAGCGCGTCCAGGCTGCCGGCGACACCGTGAGCAACGGCGGCGCGTTCGCTGACTTGACGTACCGCGTGCAGGCCGTGGGTGACACCGTTTCGTACGGCCAGGCCAACGTCACCCCCGCCGCTAACCTACGCGTGCAGGCCGTGGGCGACACCATAAGCAACGGTGCCGCCACCGTACGGCAGCGCTTCCGTGTCGCTGCTAGCGGCGACACGACATCCAACGGTTACGCGTTCGTCCGAACCAACGCACCGTCGCCAGGTGGCGGCGGAGGTTCTTCGGGAAACCGTCGACTGAGAAGGCAGCCCCGAAGATGAGCCAGCGATTCACCAACACCACATCCGTCACGGCAGCGTCGTTCGCGCTCAACCCCGCGGCCGGCTACACGGTCTGTGGCTGGATCTACAACGTATCCAACGCGGGCGGCGACGGCGACCTGTTCTTCGCCAGCCAGTCGGCCAACCCCGGCGTTTCGCGCGCAATCCGCATCGGCTACTCAGCCGGCCCCATGCTGCGCTGGCGATCCGGCGACGGCTCCAACCTCCTGAACGAGAGCGACGCTGTAGTCACCGGCGACTGGAGCTTCATGTCGCTCACGTACGACGGCGCCATCGCGCGCGCGTACTTGGACGGCAACGAAATCACATCCAAAGCGATGGCTATGTCGGGCTCGTACGACACGGTCACGATCGGCGCGCTCTCTGGCACCAGCACCGTCGAGCTCGCGCAGGTCAAAGTCTGGCAAGGCGTCGCGCTATCTCCCGCGCAGCTCGCGACCGAGCAACTCTACTGGCGACCACAAAACGCGCCCAGCAATGTGTATGCGTGGTGGCAGCTCGAAGCTGCAGCGCCGACTTTAGACAGCTCCGGGAACCTCCACACGCTATCAGGCGCTGGGTCGGCCAACGGGTCCTTCGCACCTCCGGGACAGCTGGATCCGACGACGCGCAACGTTGCAGCAGTCGGCAACACAGTGAGCGGCGGCACAGCAGGTGTAAGATCTAAGCTTAGAGTGGCTGCATCGGGCGGAACCATCTCATCCGGAAGCGGCTGGATGCGCACGACCGAGCCATCGCCAAGCCGCTCGATCGCGACGTTTGGCGGTCGCGGGCGGCGTGCACGGCGCTGATCGCACATGCGGCACGACCTAACACG
>Ga0113563_10000032_pt1 | contig 42532 bp, 36 predicted proteins | sample Mud3Dept3metaG_FD_80117 | JGI IMG/M metagenome (GOLD analysis project Ga0113563, IMG submission 80117) | Freshwater wetland microbial communities from Ohio, USA, analyzing the effect of biotic and abiotic controls - Mud 3 Core 4 Depth 3... | ecosystem: Environmental > Aquatic > Freshwater >... | reverse complement strand
TGCTCCGCGAGGATTCGCTCGACCGTCCCGCGGCCGGCGCCTCGAGCTTCGACTTCCGCAACTCGGGCGCCGGCGCGATGACCGTGCGCGTCGACGGCGTGGACGTGGTCACCACCGAGACCGACCGGGACACCCTCGGCGACCTCTCCTGCCCCGCGGAACAGATCGCGAAGAACGGCACCGGCGGCTGGGCGTGCGCGCCCGACGACGACACGCTGCCCGCCCTCCCGTGCGCCGCCGGCCAGATCCCGCGCTTCGTCGCGGGCGCCTGGACCTGCGACGCCGACGCCGACGCGCTCGCCGCCCTGCTCTGCGCGCCGGGCCAGATCGCCAAGGTCGACCCCGCCGGCGACTGGACCTGCGCCCCGGACGACGACGCGCTCGGCGCGCTCGCCTGCCCCGACGGCCAGGTCGCCAAGCGGGTCGCCGGCGTCTGGGCCTGCGCGCCGGACGACACCGGCTCGGCGACGATCTGGGCCTCCTATCCGGAAGGCACCGACGTCCGGGTCTTCAACGCGGAGGGCAATCGGGTCGGGATCGGCAACCGGCCGATCCAGCCCGTGGGGAGCCTGCCCAGCGAGGACGGGGCGCTGACGGTCGTGCACAGGGCCGCCCTGCCGCTGACCTCCGAGTACTACCTGACCATGGACGGCAAGGGGGTGCAGGCGCGCTCCCGCCCCGGCCTGTTCGACCCGCAGCAGGACGCGCCGCTGCTGCTGAACCGCTACGGCGGCGGGGTCGCGATCGGCAAGGAGACGGCTCCGACCCGCGCGGCGCTCGAGGCCCAGGGCTCGGTGGGCAACACGATGGCGACCTTCCAGCGCAGCGCGGGAGGGCAGGGCCTCGCCCTGGTCGGCGACTGGCCGGGTCTCTACGCCAACGCCTACTTCGCCAACGGCGTCAAGACGATGAGCGGCTCCGGCTACTCCCAGCTCGTCAATTTCGAGCAGAACGACGGCGCCATCGTCTTCCAGACCAGCACCGCCCCCAACACCGTCGCCGACGTGCCGGCCGCCACGATCGCCGAGCGCCTGCGGATCTCGAAGGAGGGTGCGCTGCTCAGCTCGCTCACCCAGAACCAGTTCAACCTGGCGCCGCTCGCGGTGATCTCACTGACCTACCAGTTCCAGTCCGACGGTGGCGGCGGACTGATCATCACGCCGACGAAGCAGCTGATCCGGAGCACGGTACCGGTGACCATCACGCCTCAGAACGTCTCCGAGACGGTGGTGAGATTGCTGGTGCAGGTCTCGGCGCCGGGGAACGCCGAGCTGGTGCCGGTCTTCGGACTGAATTCGGCCACGGGCATGTGGGCAGAAGCCTTGGACATTCGCCCCGTCTCTTCGACCCAGTTCAACGTGCAGCTCATCTCCGGCGTGAGCTTGGTCAATGTCAGCTGGAACCTGCAGCTCGTGGTCTACGGGCTCAACTGATGCGACCTCTGCGCTTCGCTCCAAGGCTGCTGTCCGTGGGAATCCTGATCCAGGCATGGATCTCCCTCGCAGCGCCGTCGCTTGCGGCGGTCTGCCCGGTGCCGTCCGCGGGGCATCCGACGATCGGATCCGCGGTCGCCGACGGCACCTGCACGACCATCCAGCTCGCGGCCGGGTCCTATCCGGAGAACGTCGAGATCGGGCGCGACGTCGCCGTCGCCGGAGCCGGTTCGGCGGCGACGACGCTCCTGGGCGCGCTGCGCAGCACCGGCTCCGGCACCGAGGTCGCCCTGTCGGGCCTGGCCGTGGACGGCTCGGCGCCGGGCGTCGCGGGCTGCTGGCCGGACCTGCTCGAGGCGGCCGGGGGCGGACGCGTGGTGGCCGGGCCCGACGTCGTCGTCCGCAACACCGCCGCAGCGAGCGGTCTGTGCCGGATCTTCGACGACGGGTTCGAGTCCGGGAGCGCGCTCGCCTGGTCGGATTTCGCGCCCTGAGCGCAGGGTGCGCTGCCGCTTCGCCTTGCGCGCGCACCGACGGGGTCGTATCGTGACGTTCGCTTGTCCGACGAACCGGTCACCGAGCTCCTCGCCGCCTCGCGCGGCGGCGACCGCGGCGCCTTCGAGCGCGCCTTCGCCGCCGTCTACGAGGAGCTCTACGTCCTCGCCCGCAGGCAGCGCGCGCGCAGCCGCCCCGGCGAGACGCTCTCGACCACGGTGCTCGTCCACGAGGCCTTCCTCAAGCTCTGCCACGGCCGCGCCGTGGCCGTCCAGGACCGGCAGCACTTCTTCGCGCTGGCCGCCCGCGCCATGCGCCAGATCCTGGTCGACGCGGCGCGCTCCCGCGCGGCCGGGAAGCGGGGTGGAGGCGTGGCCGCGCTCGAGCTCGACGAACGCGACCTGCCGGTCGACGCCGTGGCGGTCGAGGTCGTCGCGCTCGACCGCGCGCTCGAGAAGCTCGCGGCGATCGACGCCCGCCTGGCCAGCCTGGTCGAGGCGCGCTTCTTCGCCGGACTCACCGACGCCGAGCTCGCCCGCGCCTTCGACCGCAACGAGCGCACCGTCCGGCGCGACTGGGAGCGGGCGCGCGCCTTCCTGCTGCGCGAGCTGCGCGGCGCGGCAGCGGACTGATCCGGGCCGGGGCGCAGCGTGAGCGAGGCCGGAAGCGACCGTTGGCCACGCCTCTGGGAACTCTTCGACGCGGCCCGCGAGCGCGCCGGCGGCGAGGAGCGCCGCCGCTTCCTCGACCAGATCTGCGCCGGCGAGCCCGACCTGCGCGCCGAGCTCGAGCAGCTGCTCGTCGCGGGCGACCGGGAGGACCGGCTGCTCGACCGCGACGACCGCTCCTGGGTCACGCCGCTCCTCGCCGCGCCGGAGCCCTCGTCCGACCAAGCGCCGGCTGGAGTGCCGTCCTGCCTCGGGGCCTGGCGCTTGGGCCGCCTGCTCGGCGAGGGCGGCATGGGGGCGGTGTGGGCCGCCGAGCGCAGCGAGGGCGGCTTCACCCAGCGCGCGGCGATCAAGGTGTTGCGCGCCGGCGCCTACTCGCCGGCGCTGCGCGAGCGCTTCCTGACCGAGCGCCGGATCCTCGCCGGCCTGGCGCACCCGGGCATCGCGCACTTCCTCGACGGCGGCTTCGACGGCGACGGTGTGCCCTGGTTCGCGCTCGAGCTGGTCGAGGGCGTGCCGCTCACGACCTGGTGCCGGACGCACGAGGCCGGGCTGGAGCGGCGCCTCGCGCTCTTCCTCGAGGTCTGCGACGCGGTCGGCTACGCCCACCGCCACCTGGTCGTCCACCGCGACCTCAAGCCCTCCAACATCCTGGTGGCCGAGGACGGGCGCGTGAAGCTGCTCGACTTCGGCGTCGCCAAGCTGCTGCCGGCCCCCGGCGAGGAGGTCGGCGCCGCGGCACCGACGCTGCTGCGGGCCTTCACCCCGGAGTACGCGGCGCCCGAGCAGCTCGAGGGCGGCGAGATCACGACCGCGACCGACGTCTTCGCGCTCGGCCTGCTGTTGTTCGAGCTGCTCGCCGGCCGGCGCCCGTCCTCGCGCACCGGCTCCGCCGGCGCACCGGGCGCCACCGTGCCCTTGACGGACACCGGCGAGAGACCGAGCGTGGCCGTGCTCGACGTCGTCCGCGGACCGGCCGGGCGGGCCGTCGCGCGCCGCCTGCGCGGCGACCTCGACCGCATCGTCGCCCGCGCGTCCGCCCGCGAGCCCGCCCGGCGCTACGCCTCGGTCGATGCGCTCGCCCAGGACGTGCGCGCCCATCTCGCGGGCCGGCCGGTCTCGGCCCGCGGCGACTCGCTGGGTTACCGGGCCTCCCGCTTCGCGCGCCGCCACCGCGTCGCGGTGGGAGCGGCCGCGGTGGCCGCGCTGGCGCTGGTCGGCGGCCTGGGCGCGGCGCTCTGGCAGGCGCGACGCGCCGAGCGCGAAGCCGCCCGCGCCCGTGCCCAGGCCGAGCTGGCCCAGGCCTCGCGCGACTTCCTGGTCAGCCTGTTCTCGAGCGCCGACCCGAACCTCGCGCAGGGACGGCTGCGCACCGACCGCGAGATGCTCGCGGCGGGCGTGGAGCGGCTCGAGCGCGAGCACGCCGGCCGCCCCGAGCTCCAGCTTCCCCTGCTCGCCGAGATCGCCTCCGTCTACCTCCAGCTCGGCGAGTACGAGCTCGCGGAGCCGCTCGCCGCGCGGGTGCTCGAAGGCGAGAGCACGCGCCACGGCCCCGCCTCGCTCGAGGCAGCGCGCGCCCGCCGCCGGCTGGCCGAGATCCGCTACCAGCGCAACGCCTTCGCCGAGGCCGCCCAGCTCGAGCTGGCGGCGCGCGCGGTGCTCGAGGCGAGCGACCTCGACGCCGACCGGCGCCAGGTCGTCGAGAGCCTCGCGGCGTCGGCCAAGTGCGAGTTCGCCCTCGGCCACTACGAGGCCGCGGCCTCGCTGCTCGAGCGGGCGCTCGACGGGGCACGCCGCGGCTTCGGCGCCGAGAGCCCGGTCGCACTCCACGTCCTGACCACGCGCACCAGCGAGCTGCTGAACTCCGGCCGGATGGCGGAGGGCGCGGCCTCGGCGCGCGAGACCGCCGAGCTCGCCCGCCGGCTGGAGGGTCCGGACGCCCCGGCGACGCTGACCGCGTTGCTCAACGAAGTCGTCGCGGAGTCCAACCTCGGCCACCGCGAGCGGGCCCGCGCGCTGCTCGCGGGGCTGGCGGGTCGGCTCGTGCGGGTGCTCGGCCCCGACCACGGCGAGACGCTGCTCGCGATCCGCCTCGAGGCCCGCCTCGCGGCCGACGACGGCGACTTCGCGACCGCGCGCGCCGCGCTCGGCCGGGTCACCGCGACCCTGCGCGCCGCCGGCCAGGACCAGACGCTCGGCTACACCCTCGTCCAGGCCGCCAACCTCGCCCGGCTCGCCGGCGACGGGGCCGGCGCCGAGGCGCTGGCGCGGGAGGCCGTCGAGCTGTTCACGCGCTTCGCCGGGCCGCGCCACGCCGACACCGCCTTCGCGCGCAGCGCGCTGGGCGCGGCGCTCGCCGCGCGCGGCGCCCTCGACGAGGCGGCGCGCGAGCTCGCCGCCGCCTCCGAGATCGAGGTCGCGGGCGGCTTCGCAGGGAGCGACTTCCACGCCGACACGCTCGAGCGGCAGGGCGCCCTGGAGCTGCGTCGCGGCGCCAGCGCCGCCGCACGGCGCCGGCTCGAGGAGGCGCTCGCGTTGCGCCGCGCCAACTCGCCCGCGGGCAGCCGGGGCACCGGCACCACGCTCGTGCTGCTCGCCCGCGCGCAGGAGGGCGCCGGGCGGGAGGCGCGCTGCCGCGAGCTGCTCGACGAGGCCGTCGCGCTGCTCGCGCGCGCGCTCGGCCCGGAGCACCCGGAGCGGATCGCAGCCGAGGGCGCCCGCGCGGCCTGCGGCGCTCCCGGGGCCGCCGCGGCCGGCTAGTCAACCGCGCTGCGCCACACCCGCGACGCCGGGCAGGACCTCCTCGAGCGCGTCGAACACGGCGTCGCACTCGGCGTCGGTGGCGCAGTAGGGGGGCAGCAGGTAGACGACGTCGCCCAGCGGGCGCACGAAGATGCCGCGCTCGGCGAGCGCCCGGGCGACGCGCGGCCCGCGCGGATCGAGGTAACCCGGCTCCGACGCCGGCGCCAGCTCGGCCACGGCCAGGCCGCCCAGCCCGCGCGTGGCGGCGACGCCGGGCAGAGCGGCCAGGCGCGCCAGCCGGCGCGCGAACAGCCGCTCGAGACCCGCCACGCGCTCGAGCGAGCGCTCCTGCTCGAACAGCCGCAGACTCGCGAGCGCCGCCGCGCAGGCGACCGGGTTGCCGGTGTAGGAGTGGCCGTGGAAGAAGGCGCGGGCGCGGTCCTCGGCGAGGAACTCGGCGTAGATCTCCTCGCTCGCCAGCGTCGCGGCGAGCGGCAGGAAGCCTCCGGTCAGCCCCTTCGACAGGCAGATCAGGTCGGGCACGACGCCGGCGTGCTCGCACGCGAACATGCGGCCGGTGCGCCCGAAGCCGGTGAAGACCTCGTCGGCGACCAGGAAGATGCCGCGCCGCGCGGTCGCGGCGCGGACCTCGGCGAGGAACTCCGGCGGGTGGATGCGCATGCCCCCGGCGCCCTGGACGATCGGCTCGACCAGCACCGCCGCGATCCGTCCGGCCTCGCGCTCGAGCACGGACTCGAGCGCCGCCACGCACGCCTCGACCGAGCGGCCGCCGCCGGGGACCGGCACGCGCCGGACCTCGCACAGCAGGTCGGCGAACGCGCCGTGGAACACCGGCTGGGCGCCCGCGGCCATCGCCCCGAAGGTGTCGCCGTGGTAGGCGCCCTCGAGCGCCACGAACAGGGTGCGCCGCGCCTCGCCACGATGGCGCCAGGCCTGGACCGCCATCTTCATCGCCACCTCGACCGCGGTCGAGCCGTCGTCGGAGTAGAAGACGCGCGACAGCCCGCCCGGCGCGAGCCGCGCCAGCTCGGCCGCCAGGCGCGCGGCCGGCTCGTGCGCGAAGCCGGCGAAGATGACGTGCTCGAGCCGCGCCGCCTGATCGGCCACGGCGCGCGCGATCGCCGGGTGGGCGTGGCCGTGGAGGTTCACCCACCACGACGAGATGCCGTCGAACATCCGCCGCCCGTCGGCGAGCACCAGCCAGGCGCCCTCCCCCGCCACCACCGGCAGCGGCGGCTCCGCCGCCTGCATCTGCGTATAGGGGTGCCAGACGTGGCGACGGTCGAGCTCGAGCCAGTCCAGGGCGGCCTCCGTTCAGCTCGCGCGCGCCAGCCAGGGGCGCAGCGCGCCCGCCGGGTCGAGCTCGGCCGCGGCGGCGGCGACCGTGGCCGGGTTGACTTCGGCCAGGTGCGGCACCTCGGCGATCACGTCGACTCCGCCCAGCCGCTCGATCGCCGCCCGGTTCTCCTCGTCGCGCGGCCCGCACAGCACGACGCCCGCCACCGCCAGGTCGCGTCGCGCCAGCGCCTCGAGCGAGAGCAGCGTGTGGTTGATGGTGCCCAGCGTCGAGCGTGCGACGAGCAGCACCGGCAGGCGCAGGACCCCGATCAGGTCGGTGAGCAGCGCGCCGGCGTCGTCGAGCGGCACCAGCAGCCCGCCCGCCCCCTCGACCACGAAGCCCGCGCCCGGGAAGACCGACGAGAGCTCGCGCCAGCGCGCGCCGATGCGCTCGAGCTCGATCGACTCGCCCTCGCGCCGCGCCGCCAGGTGCGGCGAGACCGGATCGGCGAACAGGTAGGCCTCGGCGGCGGTGCCTGCGCCCGGCACCAGCTCGGCCACCCGGGTCCGGTCGCGCTCGGTGGCGGCGCCGGAGGCGACCGGCTTCCAGTAGACGAGCTCGAGCTCGCGCGCGTAGCGCGCGACGAGCAGCGCCGAGACCAGCGTCTTGCCGACTCCGGTGTCGGTTCCGGCCACGAACAGGCTCATCGCGCGAGCTCCTCGACGATCGCCGCCGCCAGCCCGTCGAGCTGCGCCTCGCCATGGTCCGCGTGGACCGAGACGCGCAGGCGCGCGGTGCCGGGCGCGACCGTCGGCGGCCGCACCGCGCGCACGTCGAAGCCGCGCTCGCGCACCCGGCGCGCCACCTCGACGGCGCGCCGGTTGTCGCCCACCACCACGGGCACGATCGGACTTCCGGCACGCTCCACGCCGAGCCCGGCGTCGGCCAGCCGCGCGCGCAGGCGCCCGGCGTTCACGTGCACGCGCCGGCGGCGCTCCGGCTCGCGCTCGGCGAGGTCGAGCGCGGCCTCGGCCGCGTGCGCCAGGAGCGGCGAGAGCGCGGTCGAGAAGATGAGCGGCCGCGCGCGGTTGACCAGCAGCTCGATCAGCCGCCGCGGGCCGGCGATGGCCGCCCCCTGGACCGCGAGCGCCTTGCCGAACGTGGTCACCGAGGCGAGCACCTCGCGCTCGACGCCGCACGCCTCGATCCGGCCCGAGCCGCGCGGCTCGCCGTAGAGGCCGGTCGCGTGCGCCTCGTCGACCAGCAGCGAGGCGTCGTGGCGCCGGCACAGGTGCGCCAGGTCGGCCAGGGGCGCCAGGTCGCCGTCCATGCTGAACAGCGACTCGACCACCACGAACAGCTGTCCGGCCGGCCGCGGCGCGGCGAGAGCACGCGCGTAGGCCTCGAGCTCGAGGTGCGGCACCACCACCCGCTCGCAGCGCGCCGCGCGCAGGCCGTCGATCAGGCTCGCGTGGTTGCGCTCGTCGGAGAGCACGCGGTCCTCCGGGCGCAGCAGCCCGGTCAGGAGCGCCGCGTTGGCCTGCCAGCCGGAGGACAGGAGCAGGGCGGCCTCCGCGCCCTTGAAGCGCGCCACCCGCTCCTCCAGCCGCGCGTGCACCGGCAGGTGACCGCGCAGCAGGCGCGAGGCGGGGGCGAACAGGGCCTCGCCCGCCGCGGCGGCGCGCTGCACCCGGCGCGCGACCTCGGCCGCGAAGCCAGCGTCGCCGGCGAGCCCCAGGTAGTCGTTGGAGCTGAAGTCGACGCCCGCCGGCAGCGCCAGGCCGCGGCGCAGCCCGGCGGCGTCGAGCCGCCCGAGCTCGTCCTCGAGCCGCCCGGCGACCCCCGTCGCGGCCATCGCGTCAGGCCACGGCCGGCGCGGGCAGCGGCTGCAGGCCGAGCTTGGCGAACAGCTCGGCGTCGGCGTCGACGCCCGGGTTGGGCGTGGTCAGCAAGCGCTCGCCGGCGAAGATCGAATTGGCGCCCGCCAGCAGGCAGAGCGCCTGGGTCTCGTCCGACATCTCCGTGCGCCCGGCCGAGAGGCGCACGAAGGAGCGCGGCATGAGGATGCGCGCGGTGGCGATCGCGCGCGCCATCTCCAGTCCCGACACCGGCGGCCGGTCGGCGAGCGGCGTCCCGGCGACCGCGACCAGGGCGTTGATCGGCACGCTGCCCGGGTGGGGGTCCATGCGCGCCAGCGTGCCGAGCAGCGCGACCCGGTCGTCGACCGACTCGCCCATGCCCAGGATGCCGCCGCAGCACACCGAGACGCCCGCGCGCGCCACCGCCTCGAGCGTGCGCAGGCGGTCCTCGTAGGTGCGCGTCGAGATGATCCGGTCGTAGAACTCGGGCGAGGTGTCGAGGTTGTGGTTGTAGGCGGTCAGGCCCGCCGCGGCGAGCCGCTCCGCCTGCTCCCCGGTCAGCATGCCGAGCGTGCAGCAGACCTCGAGCCCGAGCTCCGCGACGCCGCGCACCATCTCGAGCACGCGCTCGAACTCGGGCCCGTCCTTGACCTCGCGCCAGGCCGCGCCCATGCAGAAGCGGCTGGAGCCGCTGGCGCGCGCGGCGCGCGCGGCGGCGAGCACGGTCGCCAGGTCGAGCAGCCTCTGGCGCTCGACTCCGGTCGGGTGGTGCGCGCTCTGGGGACAGTAGCCGCAGTCTTCCGGGCAGCCGCCGGTCTTGATCGAGAGCAGGGTACAGAGCTGGACCCGGGTCGGGTCGTGGTAGGCGCGGTGCACGGTCTGCGCCCGGAAGAGGAGCTCGGGCAGAGGCAGGTCGTGGAGCGCGCGGATCTCGTCGTCGCTCCAGTCGTGGCGGATGGGGATCGGAGTCGGTTCGGGCATGAGCGGCCTCGCTCCGGCGGTTCGCTCCGGAGAAGGCCGGATTCTAGGCGATCGCGAGTCGCGCGGGGCGGCGGGCCTCCGCCGCCCCGCCTCGAGCGTCAGTGCGCAGGACCGACGATGCGCACGGTGGCGACCAGGGACGTGGGCACCCCGTCGAGCGTGAAGTCGATCTCGAGCGTCCGCGTCTCCCCCCGCAGGACGGGCGCGAGCAGCAGGGCCAGCGCATCGGACTTGCCGAACTGCGCCTTCAGATGCTCGCCCTCGATGCGGGCGCGCGTGGCGAGCAGCGGCGGCTGCGCGGCGTCGTCGCCCGTGAGCGTGACCGAGGCGGGATCGATCAGGTCGAACCCGGCGCCGCGCAGGAACACGGTGACGGTCCCCGCGCTGCCCGCCCAGTTGGTGTTCCAGGAGTCGGGGTGGATCTCGACGCCGAGCGGGTCGGTGCTGCCCCTGCCGCCCCGCCGCATCGAGCGGACCGTGGCCTGCGAACCGGCGAGCGCGACCTCGATCTCGATGCGCTCGTTGGCGCGCACGTCGCGAACGGGCACCGGCGCCCGGGCCGCGGCGGTCGAGAAGGTCACCACGCGATCCCCGGTCGCGACTCCGTCGAGCTCGAAGCGGCCCGCGGCATCGGTGCTCGCCGAGAGCGCCTGGCCGTCCACCGCGACCTCGACGCCGGCGGCCGGACTGCCTGCGGCGCTGACCTCGCCGACGATCGTCGCGCTGCCCAGCGTCGGCGTCGGCCCCGGATCCGTGGTGCGGCGTGCGCTGTCGCCCGAGCAGGCGGCCAGCAGGGCCACGGCGCCGAGCACCGCGAGTCCCATCGTCCCCGAACGAAGTCCACGGCTCGAACTGGTCATCTCGCACCTCCCATCGTCGGTTCTGCGGGAACGGGACGATTCTGGATGCCCGGATGGCGCATTCCTGTGCAGCGCGCCATACCCGGAGCGCGCTCCTCTCCATTCCCGGGCCCGCGCGGGGTCCGATCCTGCAAACGGGAGGCCGCGCGCGGCGGAATCGAGGCGCAAGCCCGGCGCGGCGCCGCGCGCGCGCCGGCCGCCGCTACTCCGCGCGCAACGCCTCGATCGGATCGAGCGAGGCCGCCCGGTGCGCGGGCAGGACGCCCGAGACGAGCCCGGTGGCGAGCGCCACGGCGAGCGCAGCCGCGGCGTAGCGCAGCGGGGTGTGGACGGGCAGCCCGGGCACCACCTCGCGCAGCAGCGCGCACGCGGCGAGGCTGCCCGCGAGGCCCGCCCCGCCGCCGACCAGGCCCAGCGCTGCCGCCTCGGTCAGGAAGAGCAGCCTCACCTGGTGCCGGCTGGCGCCGAAGGCGCGCACCAGGCCGATCTCGTGCACGCGCTCGCCGACCGCGATCCACATCATGGTCAGGATGCCGATCGCGCCCACCAGCAGCGAGATGCCGCCGATCGCGCCCACCGAGAGCGTGATCACGTCCATGACGTTGCCGAACACCTCGAGCATCGCTTCCTGGGAGGTGACGGTGAAGTCCTCGTCGCCGTGCCGGGAGGCGAGCAGCCGCGTGACCTCCGCCTCGACCGGGCGCGCGAGCGAGGCGTTGCCGAACTGGACGTCGATCTCGAGCAGCTCCGGCAGGTTGAAGAGGCGCATCGCGGTCGCCACCGGCACGTAGGCGACGTCGTCGATGTCCACCCCGAGCATCGTCCCCTTGGCCTCCATCAACCCGACCACTCGCAGGCGCGTGTCGCCGACGCGCACGAACTCGCCGAGCGGGCTCGCCGCCCCGAACAGCTCGCGCGCCAGCTTCTGGCCGAGCACGCACCAGGGGCCGCCCCGGCGCGGGTCTCCGGCCTCCCAGAAGCTGCCCTGGCGCACGCGGAAGCGCCACATCTCCTGGATCCCGGGCGTGACGCCGTAGACCGGCACGTTGCGCGAGAGCTGGCGCGGGCCGCCCGAGACGCGCGCGGTGCCGTAGGCGACGGGCACCACGCTCTCGACCCCGCGCAACCGGAGCAGGGCCTGCGCGTCGTCGATGGTCAGCGGCCGTGTCGAGCCGCCGAAGATCCCCGGGATGCCCGAGGTCTTGGTGCGCCCCGGATTGATGGCCAGGATGCTGGTGCCGAACTGCGAGAACTCCTCGAGCACGTAGCGGCGCGTGCCCTCGCCGATCGATGTCAGCAGCACCACCGCCCCGATGCCGATCGCGATGCCCAGGACCGACAGAGCCGAGCGCAGCCGCTGCGAGGCGATCGTGCGCAGGGCGAGACCGATCAGGTCGCGCACGCCTCACCTCCCCGACAGCGCCTCGACCGGGTCGAGGCGGGTGGCGCGGCGCGCCGGAAGGTAGCCGAAGACCGATCCGACCGCCACCGAGAGGACGAGCGCGGAGGCCACCGCCCAGGCCGGGGGCGAGGCCGGCAGGGCGGGGAACACGCCCACCAGCACGCGCACCCCCAGCCAGCCGATGAGCAGGCCCGCCAGGCCTCCCGCGCTCGACAGCATCGCCGCCTCGGCCAGGAAGCAGGCCAGGATCTCGCGCCGCGAGGCTCCCACCGCCTTGAGCAGCCCGATCTCGGCGGTGCGCTCGGAGACCGAGACCAGCATCACGTTCATGATCCCGATGCCGGCGACGCCGAGCGAGATGGTCGCGATCGCGGCCAGGGCGAGGGTGAGCACGCCGAGGATGGCCGACAGGGAGGAGACCACCGAGTCCTCGGTCAGCAGCGTGACGTCGTCCTCGCGATGCCGCGCGATCAGCACCTCGTGGGCGCGGTCGCGCAGGCTCTCGAGCGGCACCCCGGGACGGGCGGAGATCAGGATCCGGAACAGCGAGCTGCGGTTGAACAGCTGCATGCCGGTGGCGACCGGGATCAGCGCCACCTCGTCCATGTTCATCCCCAGCTGTTGCCCGCGCGCCGTCAGCACGCCCACCACCCGGCAGCGGCGGCCGCCGATGCGCACCACCTGGCCGATCGGGTCGACGCCCGGAAAGAGCTCCTCGGCCACGCTGGCGCCGAGCACCGCCACGGGGGCGCCGCGGTCGAGCCCGAGGCGGGGCAGGAAGCGGCCGCGCCGTACGCTCACGTTGCGCACGTGGACGAAGTCGGCGGTGACGCCCGCCACCAGCACCTGGCGCCGCCGCTCGCCGGCCGCGATCGTCTCGGTGCCCATCACCACCGGCTCGACGTGGCGCGCGCCCGCGATCTCGCGCCGGAGCGCGGCGACGTCCTCGAGCGTCAGGTCGTGGGTGGTGCCGCCGAGGCCCGGAATCGCGCCGCGCGTCTCGACCTTGCCGGGCAGCACCGCCACGAAGTCGGAGCCGATCGCCGCGAACTGCTCTACCACGTAGCGGCGGGCGCCCTCGCCGAGCGCGGTCAGCACCACCACGGCGGCGATCCCGATCGTGACGCCGGTGAGCGACAGCGCGCTGCGCAGCCGGTGCCCGAGCAGGGCGCCGCCGCTGAAACCGAGCACGTCGAGCGCGGTCATCGCGGCTCCTCGATTCCCCAGTGCGCGAGCGCCTCGGCGAGCCCCTCGCGCGGGATGCGCCGCGCGATCCTGCCGTCCTCCATCATCAGCACGCGCTCGGCGCGATGCGCGACGCGCGGATCGTGGGTGACCACCAGGACGGTCAGGCCCCCGGCGTGGAGCGTGCCGAGCAGGTCGAGGACGGTGTCGCCCGAGCGCCGGTCGAGGTTGCCGGTCGGCTCGTCGGCGAGCAGCACCGATGGCGCGAGAGCGAGCGCGCGGGCGATCGCGATGCGCTGGCGCTCGCCCCCCGACAGCTCGCTCGGCCGGTGGCGCGCGCGGTGCGCGAGGCCGACCGCCTCCAGCACCTCCTGCGACCGCTGTCGCCGCCGGCCGCTCTCGATGCCGGCGAAGACCAGCGGGAGCTCGACGTTCTGGCGCGCGGTGAGGCGGCCGACCAGGTGGAAGGCCTGGAAGACGAAGCCGAAGCGGCGCTGGCGCAGGGCGTCGAGCTCGCCCTCGCCGAGGTCGGCGGTCTCGCGGCCCTCGAAGCGGTAGGAGCCGGAGGTCGGTCGGTCGAGGCAGCCGATGAGGTGGAGCAGGGTCGACTTGCCCGAGCCCGAGGGGCCCATGATCGCCACGTGCTCGCCCGCGCGGATCGTCTCGGTCACGTCCTCGAGGGCGTGCACCTCCTCGTCGCCGAGCTGGAAGGTGCGCGTGAGCCGATCGAGCTCGATCACGGCGCGCTCGTCCGAGCGTCCCCCCCGGCCCGGACGCGCGCCCGCGCGCCGGCGCTCACCTCCGGCCGGTCGAGCGAGGTCACCACCTGCTCGCCGGCCGCGAGGCCGGCGCGAATCTCGGTGAAGTCCCAGTTGCGCAGTCCGGTCTCGATCCGCTTCTCGACCAGGCGCGCGCCCTCCACCACCAGCACGCGGTCCCCGGACAGCACCGCGGCGCTCGGGATCCGGAGCACCCCCTCACGGGCCTCGAGCACGACCTCCACGTCGGCCGAGGTGCCGGGCAGCAGGGTCGCCGCGACCGCGGGTTCGTCGAGCTCGACCTCGATCTCGACGGTCCGGTTCTGGGCCTGGACGTCGAGCACGTAGGGGGCGACGCGCGACACGCGTGCCGCGAAGTGCTCGCCGGCCCGCGAATCGACGGTGGCCCGGACCGGCAGCCCGGCGCGCAGGCGCCCGGCGTCGACCTCGTCCATGGGCAGCGAGAGGTAGATGCTGGCGGGATCGAGCAGGTCCATCACGGCCGGGATCGGCACGCCCGGCGGCGCCGGCGTGATGAACTCGCCGACCTCGGTCGAGACCTCGGCCAGCACGCCGTCGAACGGCGCGCGCAGGGTGCGCCGGTCGAGCGCCTCGCGCGCCAGCGCGAGCGCCGCCCCGGACCTCTCTTCCACCGCGCGCGCTGCCGCGCAGGCCGCCTCCGCCTCGAGCGTGGCGCTCGCCACGCGGTCGAGCAGGTCCACGGCCAGGATCTGCTCCGCGGCCAGCCTGCGGTTGCGTTCCAGCTCGCGCGCCGCGCGCTCGGCGGCGAGACAGGCCCGGTCGCGCTCCGCGCGCGCCGCGGCACGGTCCCGCTCGCGCAGCACGACCTCGCCGCGCTCGAGCGCCGGATCGAGCTCGAGCAGCACCTCGCCGGCGCGCACCCTCGCGCCCTCGCGCCGGGGCAGGGAGGTGACCCGGCCGCCCGAGTCCGGCGAGAGCTGCGAGCGCAGGCGGGCCTCGACGGTGCCGGCACGCGAGTTGGTCACCGTCTCCTCGACCCGCCCGGACTCGACCGTCACGACCTCGACCTCGACCACCTCCTCGCGACCGAGCCACCAGGCGGCGAGCGCGACCAGCCCGGCGATCACTACTCCCCCCACGACCAGACGGCGGAGGCTGCGCGCCACGGTCACCTCCTGAAGTCCCGCTCCGCCCGCTCCCGGTCCCGGCCGCTCCCGGAGCGGGTGCCGAAGGTCGCCTCGAGCCCGGCGATCAGCTCGGCCTTCTCGGCGGGCGAGAGGCGCGCGCCGGGATGGGCGAGCAGGTAGGTGCGCAGTGGCATCTTCCCGTCGCGCAGTTCCTCGGCCGCCTCGTCGGCGTCCTTCTGGGGCCGGTTCCACTCGGAGACGTTGAGGTGGCTGCGCCCGCCCTGGACGTCGTGGGCGACCAGCCAGGAGACCGGTGCCACGCGGGCGTACCAGGGCCAGCGCGTCTGGTTCGAGTGGCAGTCCGAGCAGGAGCGGAAGAACAGGTCGCGCGTGCGCGGCGAGCTCCAGCGCGGCTCGTCGCGCACCGGAGGATTGTCGCGCGGTGCCCCGACCGGCAGGAACTGAATCACGACCGCCAGCCCGGCCAGCGCGCCCGCGAGCAGGCGCCACTCCCTTCCCGTCATCCGCAGTGCCATCGCGCCTTCGCCTCCCCGCCCGAGCCTATGCCCTGCGCACCATCTGCAGCACGATCTCCACGTGCCCGGTCTGGGGGAAGAGATCCACCAGCACCAGCGACTCGACCGCGAACGCCTCCGCGAGCTCCCTGAGATCGCGCGCCAGCGCGGCCGGGTGACAGGAGACATAGGTCAGCCGAGCCGGGGCGCGCGACACGAGCAGGCGGCGCACGACCATCGCCAGGCCGTCCCGCGGGGGATCGACCACGACGCGCTCGGCGCCATCGGGCAGGTGGCGGCCGACCCAGCTCTCCACCGCCTGGCCCACGACCTCGACTCCTCCGGCGTGCGCCAGGCGCGCGTTCTTGCGCGCGTAGCGCACCGCGCCGCGGTCGCCCTCGACCAGGGTCACCGCCCGGTAGCGGCGCGCGAGCGAGAGCGCGAACAGGCCGACGCCGCCGTAGAGGTCGATCGCCGCGTCCCCCTCCCAGGGCCCCACCACGCGCGCCACCAGCGCCTCGATCAGCCCCGCATGGCCCTGGAAGAAGCACCTGGCGTCGAAGGCGAGCTCGTCGCCCGCCACCCGGCGACGCAGCTCGCCGCCCGCGATGCCGCCGCTGGCGGGCGAAGCCGCGATCGTCCCGTCGTCCCCGGCGGCGAGGTCGATGCGCGGCGCGAACGGCGCTTCGAGCCGGCCTGCGAGCGTGGTCACGGCGCGCTCCAGCTCCGGGACCAGCACCGGACAGCGCTCGACCGGCACGAGCCGACGCGAGCCGCGCGCGTGATAGCCGACCTCGGCCCCGGCGCCGGCGGCGCGCGTGTGCACCTGCGTGCGCAGGCGGTAGCCCCACGCCGACCCGGCCAGCACCTCGGCGGGCGGCGGCAGCTCCACGCCCGACAGCCGGTGGAGCGTCTCGAGCGCCGCGATCCCCTTGTAGCGGAGCTGGAGCGCGTCCTCGATGTGCTGGAGGTCGCAGCCGCCGCACGCCGCGAAATGCGGACAGGGCGGCTCGCGGCGGCCCGGGCCGGGGTCGAGGATCTCGAGGATCTCGGCGCGCCCGTAGCCCGGCCGGCGCTCGACCAGGCGCACGCGGAGTCGATCTCCCGGCGCCGCGAGCGGTACGAAGATGGGGATGCCCTCGAAGCGCGCCATGCCCTCGCCGCCCGCGACCAGGCGCTCGATCGTCAGCTCCAGCTCGTCGAGCTCGGCGAGCCGGGCTCCCGCGGCGGGACCTCCCGCCGGTCTCATCGCGCCTCCGCCCGCGTCGCCGGCCGGCCGTCGCTCACGCGGGCTCCGGCACCAGCACGTGGACGCGCGGGGCGAGCGCCGGCAGCAGCCGCGCCACCGCGCGCTCGAGCTCGCCGCCGGCGTGCCGGCGCGAGAGGTGGAAGAGCACGATCGCCTCGCAGCGGCTCAGCCGGTCGGCGTGCGCCACGAGGTCGTCGAGATGGAGGTGGCCGTAGAGGCCGCCCCGCTGCCGCGTCCGCTCGCCCAGGAACGTGCATTCGATCAGCAGCACGCGGCTGTCCGGGAGCTTCGGCGCGCTCGTGAACACGCCCGGGCCGGTGTCGCCGGTGTAGGAGAGCCAGATCTCCTCGTGCTCCTCCTCCACGCTCCGGCCCTCCGCGCGCAGCCGGGCGATCGCCGCGCCCGGCAGGTCGCGCAGCTCGGGGCGCAGCCGGTGGCGCCGCCGCACGAGATGGTAGCCCAGGCCGGGCACCACATGGTCGACCTCGAACGCCTCGACCGCGAGATCGCGCGCCACCTCCACCCGTTCTCCGGCCGCGAGCTCGACGATCTCGTGGACGTACTCGACCCCCTCGAGGCGCTCGGCCGCGGCGACGAAGTCGCGCAGGTCTGCGGCCACGCCGCGCGGGCAGACCACCCGCGTCGCGCCCGCGCGCTGGAGCTTGCGCTGCGAGAGCAGCCAGGGCACTCCGAGCGCGTGATCGAGGTGGCCGTGGGTGAGGAACAGGTCGCGCGCTCCGACCAGCGCCGCCGCGCCGCGTCCGGCGTCGAAACCGAGCCCGGGCGGATGGACGCGGAACCAGGTCTCCTCCCCGGCGCGCGACCAGCCCTCGATCGAGAGCTCTCCGAGCCGCAGCGCCGCCGGGGACACGGAATGCTCAGATCTCGGTGTAGAGCCAGCGCCGGACCGACTCGAGCCGCTTCGAGACGCTCTCCGGCGCCGGATCGATGAACCAGAGGGCCGCGGCGAGCGAGGAGAGCAGCGAGTTGCCGTCCTGGGGAGTGAAGCAGAAGCCGTAGAGCTCGCGGCTCCGGCGCACGGTCAGGGTCGGCAGCACCACCACCGTCTGCGAGAGGATGCGGCCGTAGTAGCCGTGGTCGCGGCCGAAGCTGAAGACCTCGTTGCAGTTGCGCTTGTCGGTGACCGCCACGCGCAGGTTCGCCTTCAGCCGCGCCACCATCTCGTCCCGGGTGATGTCGCGGTCGAACAGGAAGTTGAACCAGATCGAGTGCATGTACTGTGTATTGAGCTTGACCGCGCTCGAGAACAGGTCGAGCTTCATTCCCAGCGTCTCGAAGACGTGGTAGGCGTCGTGGGCGTGGTGGGTCCCGAACTCGCCGTCGTCGTGCTTGCCCACCTGGGGCGCGGGAGCGAAGTCCTTGGTCTGCGATACGTCGTTGGCGCGCCGCATGCAGACGAAGTTGGCGCGCGCCAGGCTGTACCTGCCCTTGCCCTCGTCGCAGAGGGTCTTGATCAGGGTCGTGATGTTGTGCGTGTTGCAGGAGACGACCTGGATGAAACGGTCCTGGCCCGGCCGCAGGACTTCGTCGTTGATGCCGCGGGCGTAGGGCACGCCGAATCCGAACTCGCTGCCCTGGGCGATGAACCCCTTCGGGCCCTGCACGTGGTCGTAGTACTTCTCCTTCATGTCGTTGCCGGCCGGCGTGCAGTCGATCACCACGGTGGCGCGAGCCAGGGCCTCTTCCGCCTCGAAATCGACCTTGTGGCCGAGCTTCTCGAAGGCGTCCCGCTGGTCGGAATCGGTGGCCAGCTTGGCGCCTCGGGAGAGCAGGTGGGAGATCTTGGACCGGTCGCTGGCGAGCGGGGTCCGCTTGTGGAAAGTGACCTCGTCGACCCCCAGCTTCTCGCGGAAGTCCGTGAACAACCCGATCAGGGGCTCGCCGATCGTGCCGGTGCCCACGATGTGGACGACGTTGTTCTTCATGCTCGCCTCCTGGGGTGGACCGGAGCGGCGGCGCGGGGCGCAGCCAGCGCGCTCGTCAAGACGACTGCGAAAAGCGTAACATAGGCGTGCCAACTCGACCGGGCACGTGCCTTGCTCAGACCGACCCCGAGCCGCGCCAGTCGGGGTCGCGGCGCGCGAATTCGTCGAGCTCGCGCGGGACTTCGACGAGGGTCCGGCTGAGCTCGGGATCGCAGCCCGTGCCCTCGCATTCGTAGGTGTAGACGTTGAAGTCGCCGCGTTGCTGGAAGCCGCACAGGGTCTGATAGGTGTTGCAGTGGCCACACTTGATCGAGATGTCACGGATGTTGACCATGCGTCGCAACGTTAGCAGAGCCGCCCTCGCCGCCACGCTCCTCGCGCTGGGCGCGACGAGCGCCAGTGCGGCCGAGCCCGGCCCCCCGTCCGCCCCGAAGGCGCCGGCCACTGCGCCCGCCGCCAGCGTGCCGCCGCCGGCCTCCGACGGCACCCCGCAGTTCGCCGAGGAGGTCTCGGTGGCCTGGATCCTGGTGCCGGTCATCGTCAAGTCGAAGCGGGGCTACCTGGACCGGCTCGACCGCGAGGAGTTCGACCTTCGCGTCGCCGGCCGCAGCGTCCCGTTCAAGGACTTCGAGCGCCGGGGCGAAGCGCCCTGGAGCCTGGTGTTCCTCCAGGACCTGTCGGGCAGCATGGGCACCGGCGGCCGGCTCGAGGCGAGCCAGGAGGCGTTGCGCTACTTCTTCGACCGCGCCCGCCCGGGTGACGAGTACGCGCTCGCCACCTTCGCCGGCGAGGAGACCGCGGTCGACGTGCCGTTCACGGAGGACCTCGAGCCTCTGCGCGAGGCGGTCCAGGGCTGGGAGGCCTACGGGCGCACCGCCCTCCACGACGCGGTCTCCTGGCTGCCCGACATCTCCGGCGAGAGCCGCAACGTCAAGCGCGCCGCGGTGCTGATCACCGACGGCGCCGACAACGCGAGCCGGATCACCGCCGCGGAGGCCCGGGAGCTGGTGCGGAGCGCGGAGTTGCCGGTCTACGTCCTCGGGTTAGAATCGGGTGATCCGTTCGCGGTCGACGAGGAGGGCGAGAAGGTGTATCGCTACGCGGACGTGCTCAACCTCCTCGCCTCGATGACCGGCGGCCGGTACTTCCCGATCCGCGGCCCCGACGAGCTCAAGGAGGCTTGCGCGACGATCGCGGACGAGATGCGGTATCAGTATGTCCTGGGCTTCGACACCTCCGGAGTCGGCGCGTCGGAGTGGCGGCCGATTTCTGTGATCGTCAAGGAGAAGGGCGTCCGGGTGGTGGCCCGCCGCGGTTACCGGGGCACCCTGCCGGCGCATTGAGCCGAGGCAGACTCGCGGGGTCCGCAGATCCGGGACCCCGCACCAACGTGAAGTCGAGACGTCTTTGAAGTGAACCCGGAGATCAGGGAGGCGATGAGATGAAGAACCAGACGCTCGCATGGACGGCGGCGGCGCTGCTGCTGGCGGTGACCACCACCGGCTGCGCCACCAAGAAGTACGTCGAGGGAGAGGTGGCGGGAGTCAATCAGCGCGTCGACGGGGTGCAGGGGCAGGTCGAGGACGCGCAGACCAAGATCAAGGACCACGAGGGGCGCCTCGTCCGCAACGAGGCCGCGACCGCCGAGGCTTCCAAGACGGCGCGTGAGGCCCTCGACCGCGCGATGGCCGCGGGCAAGCTCGCCGAGGGCAAGCTCCTCTACGAGACGGTGCTCTCCGACGACAAGGTGAAGTTCGGCTTCGACAAGGCGACGCTCTCCGACGACGCGAAGGCCGCGCTCGACACGTTCGCGGCGCAGCTCAAGACCGAGAACAAGAACATCTACGTCGAGATCCAGGGCCACACCGACAACGTCGGCGGCGAGGACTACAACCAGAAGCTGGGCGACCAGCGGGCGAAGTCGGTCAAGGACTACCTCGCCAAGCAGGGCATCCCGCTCTTCCGCATGGAGACCATCTCCTACGGCGAGAGCGCTCCGGTGGCCGACAACAAGACGCGCGAGGGCCGCGAGGCCAATCGCCGGGTCGTGCTCGTCGTCCTCCAGTAACGGCGGTTCGCGACACGCGCCCCGCGGGGGCGCTGAAGGGGGGCGGTCCGGCACACCGGGCCGCCCTCTTCGTTTCTTCCCCGCCCCGCCGCGGAGCCGCCCGGCGCCGCGGCCGACTCAGCCGCCGGACGCCTCGACGCGTCCCCCCTCCGCGTCCGGGCCGTCCAGGCGCAGGCGGGCGCCGCAGCGCCCGCAGGCGTAGCGATGCGCCTTGCGGTGCCGGCGCCGGTAGCTCTCGCCGCAGCCGGGGCAGCGCCAGCGCCAGACGCGGCGGCGCGCCGCCAGCCCCTCGACGTCGAGGCGATGGCAGGTCTCGGCCGGAAAGCCCAGCGCGGCCATGGCGGCGCGCCAGCGCTCGCCGTGCCCGGCGCGCGCGCCGGCGAGCAGGTGGCCGAGCTCGTGGGCGAGGGTGGCGACCAGCTCCTCCGGGTGGCGGTCCAGCAGCCGCGGATTGAGCTCGATCGCGCGTGCGCGGAAGTCGGCGCGGCCCGCCGTGCTGCGCAGCCGGGGGTTGAAGACCACCGCCAGGCCTCTCGCCCGGCGGCCCTCGCCCGCGCGCCTCGCCAGCCACCGCGCCAGGCGCGCCAGCGCCTGCGGCCGGCGCGCGGAGGGCCGCCGTCGCGGACGCTCGACGACCGCTCTCAGGGGCAGCTCGAGCTGGTCCATCGCTCCGGGCGGCTCAGGCTCCGGCGCGCGCGAGCGCGGCGGCGACCGCCTCTCGATCCGCGATGCCGGTCGAGCGGAAGACCACCCGCCCCTCCCGATCGGTCACGATCAGCGTGGGCAGGCCCAGGATCTGGAGCTGCGCGCTCAACCGGTCCTCGGGATCGAACAGCACCGGATACGGGTGCGGACGCCCGCGCACGAACTCGCGCACCACCTCCTCGGGCTCGCCGACCGAAACCGCCAGGAACTCCACCTCCTTCCCCGCATAGTCGGGGTAGAGCGAGTGGAGCACCTCGGCCTGCACGTGGCAGGGCCCGCACCAGGTGGCCCAGAAGTCGTAGAGCACGACCTTGCCCCGGAGGTCGAGCGGCCCGAGCTGCCGGCCGTCGAGCGCGCCCAGTCGGAAGGACGGCAGCGCCTCGCCGGCGGGCGAGGGCCGGCTGCAGGCGCCGGTCGCGAGGGCGACGAGCAGCAGACCGGCGAGCGGGCGGAGGACGACAGCGGCGGATCTCATCGCATGCAGCCTAGCGAAGGGCCCAGAAAGAAAAAAGAGCCGAGGCCTCACGGCCAGGCTCTGAATTACAGACTTCCCAACTCTGGCGGGCCGTGGCGAGACGGCCCGAACCGATCGTTGCGCCTTCGGACGGCTTACTTCTTCTTCTTCGCCGCCTTCTTCGCCTTCTTGGCCGGCTTCTTAGCGGCCTTCTTGGCCTTCTTCTTCGTGGCCATCAGCGAGCCTCCTCTATGGCGACGGGCACAATTGCCCGCAGCGCTCCATCGTCAGCTGCAGCCCGACGTCGAGCCGCAGTTGTTGCATTTGTAGCAGGAGCCGTTGCGCACCATGATCGCGCCACACTCGTGGCACGACGGCGCGTCGGTTCCGACCTCGACCGTGAATCGCACGCCGGTACCCTCGCCGCGCGCGGGCGCCGCGCTCTCGGCGGGCGCCCCCGGCGGATCGTTGTGGGGCAGGATGACGCCCACCGCCCGCTTCTCCTCGGTGGAGAGGAAGCGCGAAGCGAGCCAGCGGAAGATGTAGTCGGTGATCGACTTGGCGATCGGGATCTCGGGATTCTTGGTGAAGCCGGACGGCTCGTAGCGCATGTGGCTGAACTTGTCCACCAGCGCCTTGAGCGGCACTCCGTACTGGAGGGCGAGCGAGATCGAGGTCGCGAAGGCGTCCATCAGCCCCGAGATCGTCGACCCCTCCTTGGCCATGGTCAGGAAGATCTCGCCGGGCTGTCCGCCGTCGTAGAGCCCGACCGTGATGTAGCCCTCGTGGCCGTTGATCGAGAACTTGTGGGTCAGCGCGCGCCGCTCGTCGGGGAGCTTGTGGCGGATCGGCCGGGCCGGCGCCTCGACCACCGCGGCGCGCTCCGGCTCGCTCTCCTCGCGCTTGGTCGAGAGCGGCTGGCTGCGCTTGCAGCCGTCGCGGTAGATGGCGACCGCCTTGAGGCCGAGCTTCCAGCCTTCGACATAGGCCTGCTGGATCTCGTCGACCGTCGACTCCTCCGGCATGTTGATCGTCTTCGAGATGGCGCCGGAGATGAACGGCTGCGCCGCGGCCAGCATCCTGAGGTGCCCGAGGTACTGGATCGAGCGTGAGCCCTTGGCGGGCTTGAACGCACAATCGAAGACCGGCAGGTGCTCGGCCTTCAGGTGCGGCGCGCCCTCGATCGTGTCGTGCTCGTCGATGAACTCTACGATAGCGCGAATTTCCTCTTTTTCATAGCCCAGGCGCTTGAGGGCGAGCGGGACCGTGTTGTTGACGATCTTGATCAGCCCGCCGCCGACCAGCTTCTTGTACTTGACGAGCGCGATGTCGGGCTCGACGCCGGTGGTGTCGCAGTCCATCATGAACGCGATCGTGCCGGTCGGCGCCAGCACCGAGATCTGGCTGTTGCGCAGCCCGGCGCCGTCGCCGAGCTCCACCACCTCGTCCCAGGTCTGCTTGGCGGCCTGCAGGAGGTCGATCGGCACGTGCGCCGCTTCGATCCGGCGTACCGCGTCGCGGTGCTTGCGCATCACGCGCAGCATCGGCTCGCGGTTCTTCTCGAAGCCACTGAACGGCCCCAGCGCGCCGGCGATGCGTCCGGACTGGGCATAGGCGGCGCCCGACATGAGCGCGGTGATGGCCGCCGCGTAGTCGCGCCCGGCTTCGGAGTCGTAGGGCAGGCCGCGCGCCATCAGCAGCGCCCCCAGGTTGGCGTAACCGATGCCGAGCGGCCGGTAGGCGTACGAGTTCTCGCCGATCCGGGGCGTCGGGTAGCTCGCGAAGTCGACGATGATCTCCTGCGCCGAGATCACGACCTCGCAGGCGTGGCGGAAGGTCTCGACGTCGAAGCCGCGCTCGGCGTCGTAGAACTTCATCAGGTTGAGCGACGCCAGGTTGCACGCCGTGTCGTCGAGGAACATGTACTCCGAGCACGGATTGGAGGCGTTGATCCGTGCCGTGGCCGCGCAGGTGTGCCAGTCGTTGATGGTCGTGTCGTACTGCATGCCGGGGTCGCCGCACACCCAGGTCGACTCGGCGATCATCTTCATCAGGTCGCGCGCGCGATAGGTGTCCATCGGGTGCCCGTCGGTCACCGCCCGGGTCGACCACTCGCCGTCCGCGATCACCGCCTGCATGAACTCGTCGCTCACCCGCACCGAGTGATTGGCGTTCTGGTAGGCGATCGAGTCGTAGGCGCCGCCGGTGACGTTGAAGCCGGCGTCGTAGCCGGCGTCGATCAGGGCCCACGCCTTGCGCTCCTCGATCTCCTTGCAGCGGATGAACTCGACCACGTCGGGGTGATCGATGTCGAGGATGACCATCTTGGCCGCGCGCCGGGTCTTGCCGCCGCTCTTGATCACGCCCGCGAAGGCGTCGAATCCCTTCATGAACGAGACCGGGCCGGAGGCGGTGCCGCCGCCAGCGAGCTTCTCGCGCGAGGAGCGCAGCGTCGACAGGTTCGAGCCCGTTCCCGAGCCGAACTTGAACAGCATGCCCTCGGTGCGCGCCAGGCCGAGGATCGACTGCATGGTGTCCTCGACCGAGTTGATGAAGCAGGCCGAGCACTGGGGCTTCTTCTCGATGCCGACGTTGAACCAGACCGGCGAGTTGAAGCAGGCGTACTGGTGCAGGAGGATGTGCTTGAGCTCGGCGTGGAAGGCGCGGGCGTCCTCCTCGGCCGCGAAGTAGCCGCCGGAGCGGCCCCACTCGGTCATGGTGTCCGCGACGCGGCCGATCAGCTGGCGCACCGAACGCTCGCGGCCCGGGCTGCCGAGGTGACCGCGGAAGTACTTCGAGGCGACCACGTTGGTGGCGGTCTGGGACCAGAACTTCGGCACCTCGACGCCCTTCTGCTCGAACACCTTCTCGCCCTTCTCGTTGCCGATCACGGCGTCCCGGAGCTCCCACTCCACGGCGTCGAAGGGATCGACGCCGGGCTTGGTGAAGTAACGCCGGAAGGCGAGCCCCCGCGCCGCCTTCTCCTCCGGGGTCCCCTCCTCGACCTGCACCCCGGCCGGCCGCGCGCCCGCCGCCGCGCCGTTCTCCGGATTGACCGTGCTCTGGTTCGCCATTCTGCCTCCCGTCCCCTTCGCCTCGCGGCGCCCGGCCGCGTGTTGCCCTTCAGGATCCCTTCGCCCGCGCGGTCCGGGCCCCGCGCCGGCCGACGAGGTGCCCAGAAACGTGTGCAGTTTTCTGGGAATGGAAAGGTACGGCCTGGCACCCTCCCCTGTCAAGGGGTTGTCCCCAAGATGTTGTGGTCGTCACACGGACCGCCCCTAGCAATTGCGCTCGGAAGGCCCGATTCGCCGCGTCGCGGCGGGCTCTTCCGGCCTTTTCGGGCCGGCCTCCGCGGCCCGCCCCTCGGGGTGGCGCGCCGCAACGCGGCGCGAGGCAGCGGGCGCTTCCGTAGAATGCCGCGACGATGAGCGACGCGCGCGCGAAGCGACCGGCGGCGGCGACGACCACGCCCTCCGGGCTCCCGCTCCGGGTCGCCTACGGTCCCGCCGATGCCCCCGCCGACGCCCCCCCGGCGCCCGGCGTGTATCCCTTCACACGCGGCATCCACCCCGAGATGTACCGCCGGCGCCTGTGGACGATGCGCCAGTACGCGGGTTACTCGGACGCCGCCGAGTCGAACCGGCGCTATCGCTACCTGCTCGCCCAGGGGACGACCGGCCTCTCGGTCGCCTTCGACCTGCCCACCCAGATCGGCTACGACTCGGACCACCCGCGCTCGCGCGGCGAGGTCGGGCGCGTCGGGGTGGCCATCGACTCGCTCGCCGACATGCGGCGGCTGCTCGACGGCATCCCGCTCGATCGCGTCACGACTTCGATGACCATCAACGCCACGGCGCCGATCCTGCTCGCCCTCTACCTGACGGTGGCCGAGGACCAGGGCACCCCGTGGGACCGAGTCGGGGGCACGGTCCAGAACGACCTGCTCAAGGAGTACGCCGCGCGCGGCACCTACATCTATCCCCCCCGCGCCTCGCTCAAGCTCGCCACCGACCTGATCGAGTTCTGCGCCGCGCGCGTGCCGAGATGGAATCCGATCTCGATCTCGGGCTACCACATGCGCGAGGCGGGCTCGACCGCGGTCCAGGAGGTCGCCTTCACCCTCGCCCACGGCCTCGCCTACGTCGAGGCGTTGCTCGCGCGCGGCCTCGCCATCGACGAGTTCGCGCCCCGCCTGTCGTTCTTCTTCAACGCCCACAACCACTTCCTCGAGGAGGTGGCGAAGTACCGCGCCGCGCGCAGGCTGTGGGCCGAGCTTCTCCGCGAGCGCTACTCCCCGCGCGACGAGCGCTCCCTGCTGCTGCGCTTCCATACCCAGACCGCCGGCTCGATGCTCACCGCGCAGCAACCCGACAACAACGTGGTACGGGTGGCGATCCAGGCGCTCGCCGCGGTGTGCGGCGGCACCCAGTCGCTGCACACCAACGCGCGCGACGAGGCGCTCGGCCTGCCCACCGAGGCCTCGGCCCGGCTCGCCCTGCGCACGCAGCAGGTGATCGCGCACGAGAGCGGCGCCGCCGAGGTCGCGGATCCGCTCGGCGGCGCCTGGGCGATCGAGGCGCTGACCGACGAGATCGTTCGCCAGGCGCGCGACTACCTGCGCCGGATCGACGAGCTGGGTGGCGCGCTCGCGGCGCTCGAGAAGGGCTTCCAGCAGCGGGAGATCGCCGACGCGGCCTACGCCTGGCAGCTCGAGGTCGAGCAGGGCCGCCGCCAGGTGGTGGGCGTCAACTGCTTCCAGGTCGAGGAGGAGCCGGCGCCCGAGATCCTGTCCATCGACCCGCGCATCGAGGCCGAGCAGGTGGAGCGCCTGCGCGAGCTGCGCACCGCGCGGGACGCCGGGCGCGTCGCAGCGGCGCGCGCCGGCCTCGAGCGCGCCGCGCGCGAGGACGCCAACGTGATGCCCGCGATCCTCGACGCGGTGCGCGCCGAAGCCACCCTGGGCGAGATCGCCGACACCCTGCGCGACGTCTACGGCGAGCACCGGGACAGCGACGCCGGCTGATTCCGGAGCCGGCGTCCGGCGGCGGCGCGGGGCTCAGTCCCCCGGATCCGGCGCGGCGCCCGTCGCTTCGCCGGCCGGCGGCGCGGGCGGCGCGGCGGCCGGGGCGGCGACCGGCTTCGACGCGCGCACGGCGGCGATGCGCGTCTCGAGCTCGTCGACCGCGCGCCGGGGCAGCAGCAGGACGACGCCGCGCCCCGCGGCGCGCGCCGGGACGAGCTCCTCGCCCGCGCGCGGCCGGTTGAGAGTGAGCACCTCCTCGGCGCCGCCGGCGTCGGCCAGGGTCACGGTCAGCTCGGGGGCGGCCGCCGGGTAGGCGGCCGCCTCGGCCGGCGGCACCACCCGCTCCGCGCGCGCCGAGGTGATCGCGAAGATCAGGTCCCCGACGTCGGAGTAGGAGATCTTCTCCCCGTCCCGCGCCCAGTCGCCGTCGGCGCGCACCAGCTCGAGCCTGCCGTTGCCGTCCTCGATGCGCAGCCGCTCGGCGCGCCAGCTGTCGAAGCCGCTCCACGACCTCGATCGCCAGTCGCCGGGCGCGCGCTCGAGCGCCGCCGCGAGCCCGGTGCGCGCCTCGACCGCCTGCCCGTCGGCCCGCGCCCAGCGCGTGCCCGCGGCCGGCGTCTCGAGGCCGAGCTCGAGGACCCAGGGCTCCGTGCGCCCGCGCAGGGCCAGCTCGAGGCGCCCCGGGCCGGCGCCGAGTCCGGCCTCCGCCTGCGCGCCGAGCGGCGCATCCAGGAATCGCTCGGCGGAGAGCCCGGTGAGGTCGCCGAGCAGGGGGTCGACGAGGTCGCGGTCGGCGGCGTCGGAGTACGGCCGCTCGACCACGAACGCTTCGCCCTTGCGCGCCAGCACGACCTCGTCGCCGGCGCGCGGCACCAGGCGGATCCGTTCGATCTCCTCGCGCCCGGCGGCGAGCAGCTCGCGCGCCCGCCACTCGCCCGGCTCGCGGTCGAGGTCGGTCACCAGCGTGCGCGCGACCACCAGCGGCTCGCCCTGCCCGGCCACCGCCACCACCACGTTCGGGGAGGCGGGTACCTCGCCGCCCAGCTCGAGCGTGCCCTCGCCGCCCACGCCCCGGAAGGTGAGGCGGCCGCGCGGCGGCTCGAGCCCGACCTCGGCGCGCTTCGCCCCCTCGAGGCGCCGCACGATCTCGAGCCCGGCGAGATCGCCGACCAGGCGCTCGACCAGCGCGCCGTCGGCGCGGCCCGCGAACGGCTCGACCAGGCGCCACCCACCCGCCGCCGGGGCGGCGTCCTCGACGCCGGCCGCCTCGCGCTCGAGCCGTACCGTCCGCCCGCGCCATTCGATCGTGAGCGCGCTGACCTGGTCCGGCTCCAGCCGGAAGACCCGCCGGGCGAGCCGGCGGCGCTCGTCGCTCGACGGCAGCTCGCGCTCGTGGAGGAGGACCCAGGCGGCGAGCGCGGCCACCACGGCGGCGAGCACGAGCAGCGTACGCGGCCTCACGGTCTCACCTGCGGCGCCGGAACCAGACCGTCACGCCGGCCACCAGCGCCAGCCCGGGAAGTCCCGCGAGCGAGATCCAGGTGATCGCCGAGAGCTGTCCGGGCGTGAGCGTCAGGCGCACCTGCTCCGGCCGCTTGGGTCCGATGCCGAGCAGCTTCTGGCGCTCGAGCAGCCAGTTGAACGCGTTGGCGACCAGGGTCGGGTTGCCGGCGTTGCCGAGCTGCGCGTTGGTGGCGAAGTCCGAATCGCCGACCACCACCAGGCGCCACTTCGGCCCGCCTTCCGCGGTCTGCGCCTTCGCTTCCGACGGCTCGGTCTCCCCGAGCAGCTCCTCCTCGTCGGCGGGGCCGCTGGCCGGCTCCCGCGCGCCCACCGCCACCGCCACCGGAACCGGCCCGGCGAGGTCCGTGTCGCCCCTGGCGACCGCGCTCAGGCGGCCGAGGTCGCTCTCGCCCCAACCCTCGGAGCTGGTCTCGAGCAGCGGCTGGGCCGAGAGCCCCGCAGGAAGGTCCGCCGCCGGCCGCACCGAGCGCGCCAGCGCCACGATCACCGGGTACTCGGCCTGCTCGAGGCTGCGCACGATGGCGTGGGCGCCCGAGGCGCGCACGAAGATCGTCTCGGCGCCGAAGAAGGGCAGGGTCGAGGACGGATCGACCACGATGTCCGCGCCGACCTGGACGCCGCGCGCGGCCAGGAGCTCCTCGAGCCCGGTCGGCACCAGGCCGCCCTGGTCGGCGAGCTCCGGATCGAGGAGCACCAGCAGTCGGCCGCCGCCGTCGAGGTAGCGGCCCAGAGCAGCGACCTCCGGCGCGAGCAGCGCCGTGCGCGGCCCCGCGACCACCAGGAGGTCGGTGCCGGCCGGGACCTCGCCCTGGCCGAGCGAGGACCAGCTCTCGAGGTCGAGGTTCTCCTCGCCCATCAGCTCGCGCACCTTCGACAGCCCGCCCGCTTCGACGTCGTCCAGGCCGCGCTCGCCGTGTCCGGTGGTGAACAGCACTCTCGGCTTGCGCGCTTCGATCAGCTCCAGGATGGCGCCGGTGAACGCCTCCTCGCCCTTGAACGCGGTCATGGTCGGCTGCGCGCCCATCTGCAGGCCCGAGTAGTCCCAGTCCGCGAGGCTCGCGGTGTCCACCACGCGGCGCTCGTCGCCCGCCTCGAAGACCACGACGTCGAGACCCGAGAGCCGGTACTGATCGACCAGGCGCTGCGCCTCGACCAGGTTGCGCTCGGGGTCGACGAAGCGGAGCCGGAGCCGCGAGGTCCTGGCCGCGTAGCGTTCGAGCAGCTCGCGGGTGGGGTCGTAGAGGTTCGAGCCCGGCTGCAGGAAGACCGCTACCGCGATCTCGCGGTCGAGCCCGTCGAGCACCCCGAGGCTCTTCTCCGACAGCGAGTAGAGGCGCGATCCGGTCCAGTCGAACCGGTAGTAGTACTTCATGCCGAAGTAGTTGAGCAGGCCGATCAGGGCCGCGACGAGCAGCACGCCCGCCCCCCACATCGAGCCTTCGACGAGCCACCGCGAGCGCCCCGTCCCGGAGCTGCCCACTCCATGGTCCTGCCCGGCGGCCGGCGCCGGCGCGCCCTGCTCGACCGGCGCGTCACTCATCGTCTCCGTCTCCCTGCGAGTCTCGGCGGCCATCGGCTACCTCCACTTCCTGGCCGCCAGGGCCCGGGTGGTCAGGAAGAGGAAGAACCCGACGCCGGTCGCGTAGTAGACCAGGTGGCGGGTGTCGACGATGCCCTTGGCGAACTCGTCCATGTGCTGCCAGAGATTGAGGTAGCCGAGCACCGCGCGCGCCGTCTCGCCGTTGGCCAGGGTCTCGAGCAGGCCGATCGAGAACAGCACGAGGACGAAGAAGAAGCTCGCCACCGCGGCGACGATCTGGTTCTTGGAGGTCGCCGAGGCGAACAGCCCGACCGCCAGGAAGAGCGCGCCGATGCCCACGATGCCGAGGTAGCTCGCGGCGATCGGGCCCCAGTCCACGGGCGTGAACCAGCGCACGATGGCGCAGAAGACCAGGGTGGGGGCCCACAGGAAGAGATAGAAGACGAGCGCCGCGGCGTACTTGCCGAGCACGACGTGGGTCTCGGAGACCGGCGCCGTCATGAGCGTCTCGATGGTGCCGCTGCGCAGCTCCTCCGAGACCAGCCGCATGGTCAGGAAGGTGCCCGCGAAGATGAGCACCAGCCAGGTGAAGATGGTCTGCCCGAAGAACAGCTCCAGGGGCTTGCCGGCCGGGAAGCGCGGGTCGGCGAGGTAGGCGACGATGACGGAGAAGTAGTAGCCCTGGACGAGCAGGAAGAAGGTCAGCACGACGTAGGCGAGCGGCGAGTAGAAGTAGGCCTTCAGCTCGCGCTCGGCGACGGCCAGGAAGCCGCTCATCACGCCACCTCCGCGACCGGGGCGGCCGGCGCCTCGCCGGCGTCGCGGGTGGTGAGGCGCACGAAGACGTCCTCGAGCGAGGCGCGCGAGGCGGAGAGCTCGACCAGCGTCCAGCCGCGCGCGGCGGCGAGCCGGAAGACCTCCGCGCGCGGGTCGCTGCCCTTCGCGCAGGCGAGCGCGAAGCGGCGTCCGTCCTCGCTCTCGGCGCGCACGCCGTCGACGCCGGGCAGGGCGGCGAGCGACTCTCCGGCCCCCTCGACGGCGCGCTCGAGCTCGACCGTGACGCCGAGCGCGCCGTGCCACTGCTCGCGCAGCTCGGCCGGCGTGCCGTGGGCCACGATGCGGCCGCGGTCGATGATCAGCACGCGCCGGCAGAGCAGCTCGACCTCGGGCAGGATGTGGGTCGAGACCAGCAGCGTGTGCTCGCGGCCCAGCTCGCGGATCAGCTCGCGGATGGCGATGATCTGCTTGGGATCGAGGCCGACGGTGGGCTCGTCGAGCACCAGCACCCTGGGGTCGTGGAGGATCGCGGCGGCGAGCCCCACGCGCTGCCGGAAACCCTTGGAGAGCGTGCCGATGACCTGGCGGCGCACCTCGCCCAGCAGGCAGCGGTCCACGACCTCGGCGAGGCGCCTGCGGATCGCCGCGCGGTCGAGCCCCTCGAGCCGGCCGCGCCAGGTCAGGTACTCCTCGACGCGCAGCTCCGGGTAGAGGGCGACGTTCTCGGGCAGGTAGCCGATCTCGCGCCGGATCGCGACCGAGTCCCCGAACAGGTCGCGGCCGCCGAGCGTCACGCGCCCGGAGGTCGGGGGCAGGAAGCCGGTGATCATGCGGATGGTGGTGGTCTTGCCGGCGCCGTTCGGGCCCAGCATGCCGACGATCTCCCCCTCGGGCACCGAGAAGGAGACACCGGCGACGGCGGTGAAGGCGCCGAACCTGCGGGTCAGTTGATGCGCTTCGATCATTCGTCCTCCGGCCACGGGCGCGCCCGCGGAGCCGCACCGGCGACCTCCCGGTGCGCTCTCCCGACGGGTCAGAACGGCACTTCCAGGCGCGCGAGCAAACGTGGGGCCAGCTCGTCGATCCGGCCCAGGTCGGCGAAGGTTATCGCGTCGGGGCCGATCGCCAGCAGGGGCACCGGGTTCGAGGTGTGGCTGCGGTGGCCGGCCGCCTCGAGGTTGCCGTGGTCGGAGACGAGCAGGACGGTGAGCTCGGGCGCCCGGTGGGCGAGCACGCCGGCGAGCAGTCCGTCGAGCCGGCCCAGGGCCTCCTCGGCGCTCCAGCCCCAGCGGCGATGGCCGGCGAGGTCGGTCATGAAGGTCTCCCAGAGCACCAGGTCGTGCCCGGCCGCGAGCGCCGCGAGGTGGCGGCCCGCGACCTCGGCCTCGACCGGCTCCACCTCCGGCGCCCAGCGCCGGAAGGAGTCGCGCAGCACGTCCCAGGAGCAGGCCTCCCCGGCGGAGAGGTCGGCGGCGTCGCGCAGCGGCACGCCCGCGGCGAGCACCGCCAGGGTGGTCGCCGAATGCCGCCGCCGGCCCGCCGCGACCTCCGCGAAGTAGGCTGCGGTGAAGGGGTTGGCGAAGGTCACCCGCCGCCCCGCCGCCGCCGCGCGGCGCAACAGGCTGTGCTCCGCCAGCATCGCCGCCAGGCGCGGCCCGGGCAGGGCGGCGACGTGGCGCCCGAGGCGCACCGGTGCGTCGAGCCCGGTGAACAGGGCGGTCTGCCCGGTCGCGCTCTGCGGCAGGCCGGCGACACCGAGCGAGGCGTCCAGCGCCGCGAGCGCGAGCCCCGGCCGGACGGTGCCGGCACGCTCGGCGGTGAGCGGCCCGTCGAGCGCGCCCGCGAGCGCCGGCATCGGCACCGTGGCGAGCGGGTTGTCCGCCGCGACCGGCGCCAGGCCGACGCCGTCCACGAAGAGGAGCAGGTAGCGCCGCACGCGGCTAGAATCCTCCCCGCCGATGGCCGGTCACGACAAGTCCCGGGGCATGAAGTCCGCCTACGAGCTCGCTCTCGAGCGGCTCGACGCGCAGGGCATCGAGCGCCCGCGCGAAGAGCGGCTCTCGGAGGAGACCAAGCGCGCGATCGCCGAGGCGAGGAAGCTCACCGAGTCCAAGCTGGCCGAGCTCGACATCCTCCACCGCGACAAGATGAAGCGGCTCGAAGACCCCACCCAGCGCGGCGAGCAGGAGGAGTACTACCGGCTCGAGAAGGAGCGCCTCACCCGCGAGGGCGAAACCGCGGTCGAGCGCCTGCGCGCCGGCGGCGGCTGACACCCGGGCGCGGCTCAGAACGGCAGCTCGTCCTCCTCGAGGCCGAAGTAGTGGCCGAGCTCGTGCTGGACCGTCTCGCGCACCTCGCGGATCACCTCCCGGCGCGTGTCGCAGGCGCGCAGGATCGGCCCGCGGAAGATCAACACGCGGTCGGGGAGCGCGGCGTAGAAGCTGTCGCGCTCGGACAGGGGCACGCCCTGGTAGAGGCCGAACAGCTCGTCGCGGTCGGGATCCCCGGCGTCGATCCCGACCCCCTCGAGGTCCTCCTCGCTGGGCTCCTCCTCGACCATCACCGCGACGTTGTCGAGCGCGGCCTGGAACTCCTCCGGCAGCTGGCCGAGCGCCTCCTCGACCAGCGCCTCGAACTCCTCGCGCGAGACCCTCATCGCGCCGCTTCCCCGGCTTCGTCCTCGTCCTCGCCCGCGTCCTCGTCCTCCTCGTCCTCCCCGGCTTGCCTCGGCGCCGGCCAGGCGACGCGCAGCGGCACCTCCGCGCGCAGGTCGGCGAGCAGCGCCTCGCGCAGCTCGAGGCGCGTCGGGGGCGCCTCGGAGCGCCGGGGATCGCCGGCCGCAAACGGCTCGATCGCGACCGGCGCGTCGCCCCCGCCCCGGCCGCGCTCGACCAGCGCGACCAGCGGATCGGCGGCGAGCCAGCGCCCCGAGAGGCGGGCGAAGGCGGCGTAGAGGCTCTTCTCCGGCGCCGCGAAGCGCCCTTCGCCACGGCGCTCGAAGCCCTCGACCGCGAACGGCTCGAGCGGCAGGGTGACGGTGAGCCGCGCCGGCAGCGGGTCGAACACCCGGCGCGCCAGCTCGTCGGCGGTCTCGGCCTCGCCGGCGCGCGCGCGCAGCACACCCGCGACGTCCCCGGTCGCCTCGTCGAGCGCGCGCGCGAGCTCGGCCTCGGCGTCGGGCAGCGCGCGCGAGGGCTCGCCCGCGGAGCCGCCGAAGCCCGCGATCCAGAGGTCGCGCGCGAGGTCGGGCCGCTCGGCCGCGCGCGCAGCGAGCGCGAAGACGGCGGCCAGGTAGCGCTCGAGCTGCGCCGACCAGCGCTCGAGCTCGGCCAGCGCGCGCTCGCGCTCGGCGCGCGTCGCCACGCCGGCGCCGAGCGGCACGATCGCGAGCTCGACCTCGTCGCCGGAGACGGTGACGTCGGCCGCGACTCCGGCGCCGGAGAGCACCTCGGCCGCCGCGGCGAGGTCCTCGCACTGCATCGAGCGCCGGAACTCCACCAGCTCGCCCTCGTCGCGCAGCCAGGCCCCGCCCTGGCGCGGGCAGCGCTCCACTTCGAAGCGGGCGAGCCAGGGATCCGAACCGTCCTCGAGATCGCGCGCCTTGCGCTCGAGCCGGCGCCGGAGCGGCGCCTCGCTCTCCGCGGCGTAGCGGCGCGCCGGGTCGAGCTCCACCACCAGCGTGGCGCGGGCGCTGCCGTCGGCCAGCACTTCGAGCTCGAGCGCCTCGCGCACCGGCGCGTCCCAGCAGCCGGTGGCGAGCACCAGGGCAGCGAGCCCGGCCGCCCGCCTCCCAACGAGCGAGATCGACATGGCGGGAGTCTGGCGCCGCCATCGCCGCGGGGCAATCCCCTCCGGAGCGACGCGCCGACGCCGGCGCGGCGGCGCGGCCGATAGACTCAGGCGCGATGGGCATCCCCGGGCTCGAGCTGCTGCTGCGGCAGGCGACTCTCCTGCTCGGCGCCGCCGTGCTCGTCTCGCTCATCAGCCATCGGCTCCGCCTCCCGCCCATCGTCGGCCTGGTGGTCACCGGCGCGCTGATCGGCCCCTACGGCCTCGGCCTCGTCGCCGACGTCCACCAGGTCGAGGTCGCCGCCGAGATCGGCGTCGTCTTCCTGCTCTTCACCATCGGCCTCGAGCTCTCGCTCGCGCGTCTGGCCGACCTCGGCCGCTCGTTCTGGATCGGCGGACCGGTGCAGACGCTGACCACCGCGGCGCTCGCCGGCGGCCTCGCCCTCGCGGCGGGGCTGTCCGCGCCGGCGGCGGTGGTGGTCGGCCTGGTCGCGGCACCCTCGAGCACGGTGGTCGTGCTCCGCCTGCTCCACGACCGGCGCGAGCTCGACGCGCCCCAGGGCCGGGCCGCGCTCGGCATCCTGCTCTTCCAGGACCTGCTGCTGGTACCCATGCTGGTGGCCCTGCCGCTGCTCGCCGCGCGCGGCGCGCCCGCGCTCGACCAGATCCTGCGCGGGCTCGCGGCGCTCGCCGCCACGGCGCTCCTGTTCGCGGCCGCGCGCCGGTTCCTGCCCCGGCTGCTCGAGCGCATCGCCCGCACGCGCGTGCGCGAGATCTTCCTGTTCGGCTCGCTGTTCGCCTGCCTGGGCCTGGCCTGGGCGACCGAGCGCCTCGGTTTCTCGCTCGCCCTCGGCGCCTTCGTGGCCGGGCTGCTGGTCTCGGAGTCCGACTACCGGTTCCAGGTGGTGGCCGACGTCGAGCCCTTCCGCGACCTGTTCGCCAGCGTCTTCTTCATCTCGATCGGCATGTTGGTCGACCTGGGCGCTACCTGGCGCCGGCTGCCCCAGGTGGTCACGGTGGTCGTCGTGCTCATGGCGATCAAGATGGCGGCGACCGCGATCGCCGTGCGCAAGATCGGCTTCCCGGCGCGCGTCGCCGCGGTCACCGCGCTCAGCCTCGCGCAGATCGGCGAGTTCTCGTTCGTGATCGCCGCCGCGGCGCGCGGCCTGGGCCTGCTCGACGAAGCCACCGGCGGCGTCGTGCTGGCCGCCGCCGCGCTCACCCTGCTCGCCACGCCCGCCCTGGTCGCGCTCGGTCCGGCCGCCGCCGACCGGCTGCCCCGGGCGCTGGCGCGCTGGCTCGACGGCGCGGGCCCGGCGGCGCCCGCACCCGAGCCCGGCGTCCGGCCGGTCGAGGACCACGTCGTGGTGGTCGGCTTCGGTGCCGGCGGCCGCACCCTGGCGCGCGTCCTCGCCGAGGCGCGCATCCGCTACCGGGTGGTCGAGGCGGACGCCGAGCTGGTGGGCCGCGCGCGCCGCGCCGGCGAGCCGATCCTGTGGGGCGACGCGACCCGGGCCGAGATCCTGCGCGCAGCCCACATCGAGCGCGCGCGGCTCGTCGTGTTCGCGATCTCCGACCCGGAGGCGACCAAGCGCGCGCTGGCGGTCGCGCGCGAGCTGGCGCCGCGCACCCACCGGCTGGTGCGCACCCGGCTGGTGGCCGAGATCGAGGGTCTGCGCGCGGCGGGCGCCGACGAGGTCGTCGCCGAGGAGTTCGAGAGCTCGATCGAGATCTTCACGCACGTGCTCGAGGCCTACCGCGTGCCGCGCAACGTGGTGCGCGCCCAGATCCGGGTGCTGCGCGGCGGGAACTACCGCATGCTGCGCACCGCGGCCACCGCCGAGCGCGTCTCTGCGGCGGTGCTCGACGCGCTCGCCGCCGGCACCACCGAGGTGGCGCGCATCGAGCCCGGCAGCCCCGCCGCCGGCCGCTCGCTCGAGCAGTTCGACCTGCGCCGGCGCGCCGGAGCGACGGTCATCGCGGTGGTGCGCGGTGAGCGCTCCCACACCAATCCCGACGCTTCGTTCCGGCTCGAGGAGGGTGACGACCTCGTGCTGGTGGGCAGCCACGAGCAGATCGAGGCCGCCTTCGCGCTGCTCGACGGCGAGGGCGAGAGCGAAACGTCCGCGCCCGCCGGCGGCGGGCCCGAGAGCGGCGCCGCCTGATGCCGGTGTCGGTCCGCGTCGACAAGTGGCTGCACGTGGCGCGCGTCTTCAAGACGCGCAGCCTCGCCACGCGCGCCTGCCAGCTCTCGCGCGTGCGCGTCAACGGCGCCGCGGTCAAACCCCACCGCACGCTCGCGCTGGGCGACCGCGTCGAGGCCGAGGTCATGCCGGACTGGACGCGGGTGCTGGTCGTGCGCGAGCTCGCCGAGCGCACGCTGCCCAAGGCCGAGGTGCCGCGCCTCTACGAGGATCTGTCGCCGCCGCGGCCCTCCGCCGACCCGCTCGAGCGCGCCCTGCGCCGCCCGCCGGTCCGCCGCGAGCGCGGCGCCGGCCGCCCGACCAAGCAGGAACGGCGGCGGATCGAGGCCTTCGTCGGCGGCGAGCCGCCCGACGAGGACGACTAGGCAGACGCCGCCGCGAGGGCGGCCAGGAAGCGCGCCCCGTAGCGCTCGAGCTTGCGCGCGCCGACGCCCGGGATGCCGGAGAGCTCGCCCTCGGTGGCGGGCGCCAGCGCGGCCATGGCGCGCAAGGTCGAATCGTGGAAGACGACGTAGGGCGGCACTCCCTGCTCGGCGGCGATCTCGCGGCGCAGGGCGCGCAGGCGCTCGAAGCGGCGCTCCTCGACGCTGCCCGCTTCGAGCGCCGAGGGCGCCGCCGCCGCGCTCCCCCGCCTGCGCCGCGGCGGCGCCGGGGCGTGCCGCGGGCGCGCCAGCTCGATCGCCACGGCGCCGGTGAGCACCGGGCGCGCGGCGGGCGTCAACGCGAGCGTGCCGTAGCCCTCGGCGTCGGCCGCGAGCAGGCCGCGTGCGACGAGCTGGCGGAAGATCGCGCGCCACTCCACCGCCGAGAGGTGCCGGCCGATGCCGTGCACGGAGAGCCGGTCGTGGCCGCGCGCGGCGATGCGCTCGCCCGCCTCCCCGCGCAGGACGTCGATGACGTGCCCGGCGCCGAAGCGCTGGCCGGTGCGATGGACCGCCGACAGCGCCATGCGCACCGGCTCGGTGGCGTCCCAGGTCTCGACCGGCTCGAGGCAGTTGTCGCAGTTGCCGCAGCCGCCCTGCCGTTCCTCGCCGAACCAGCGCAGCAGGACCTGGCGGCGGCAGCTGGCGGTCTCGCAGTAGGCCACCATCGCCTCGAGCTTGGCGCGCTCGATGCGCTTGCGCGCCTCGTCGCTCCCCCCCGACGCGATGCGCTGGCGCGCGAGCACCAGGTCCTGCAGGCCCCACACCAGCCAGGAGTCGGCCGCCACGCCGTCCCGGCCGGCGCGTCCCGACTCCTGGTAGAAGGCCTCGAGGCTGTCGGGCAGGTCGAGGTGGGCGACGAAGCGCACGTCCGGCTTGTCGATGCCCATGCCGAAGGCGACCGTGGCGACCACGATCACCCCCTACTCCATGCGGAAGCGGTCCTGGTGGCGGCGGCGGACCTCGGCCGCGAGCCCCGCGTGGTAGGGCAGGGCCAGCCGCCCGCCCGCCTCCAGCCTCGCCGCGGTGCGCTCGACCGCCTCGCGCGTGCGCCGGTAGACGATGCCGCTCTCGCCCGGCGGCCGCGCCGCGAGGAAGGCGAGCAGCTGATCTCCGCCGCGCTCGCGCTCGCTCACCCGGTAGCGCAGGTTGGGGCGGTCGAAGCTCGCCACGAAGACGCGCGCGCCGGCGGCGAGCAGGCGCGCCTGGATCTCGCGCCGGGTGGCGGGGTCGGCGGTGGCGGTGAGCGCCACGCGCGGCACGGCGGGGAAGCGCTCGCGCAGCCGCCCGAGCTCGAGGTACTCGGGCCGGAAGTCGTGGCCCCACTGCGCCACGCAGTGCGCCTCGTCGATGGCGAACAGCGAGACCGGCGCGCTCCCGAGCAGCGACTCGAAGCGCTCGGTGACCAGCCGCTCCGGGGCGATGTAGAGCAGGCGCAGCTCCCCCGCCTCGAACTCCCGCTCGGTACGCCTCGCCTCCTCCGGTCCCAGGCTCGAGTTCAGGCAGGCCGCCGCGACGCCGTTCTGGCGCAGGGCGTCCACCTGGTCCTTCATCAGCGAGATGAGGGGCGAGACGACCACCGCCGTGCCCGGCCGGAGCAGCGCCGGCAGCTGGTAGCAGAGCGACTTGCCGCCGCCGGTCGGCATCAGCACCAGGGCGTCGCCGCCGGCGCAGACCCAGGCGACGATCTCCGCCTGCTCGCCCCGGAAGTCGCGGTGGCCGAACACCGAGCGCAGCACGTCCCGAGCGCGATCCGGCAGCGGAGCGAAGGCGGTCACCCGCCGATCGTAGCGGAGCGGAGAGCCGAGCATGTCCCCGAGGACGGATTCGGCTCCTCCGCTCCTCGCCGGACGGGGCTCGCCGGGAGCTCCGATTGCGGCCGCGGAGTGCCTCCGGTGCTACGCTCGCCGGCGTGGCGAAGGTCGATTTCTTCTACTACCGCACGGGCTGAACGGGCTGCCAGCGCACCCGGGCGGTGCTCCAAGGTCTACACGCACAGGTGGGCGAGGAGCGCTCTACGCGCGCCCCGCTCGGCGAGGACGAGGTGCGCGCCCTGCTCGCCGCGGTCGACGAGGTCGTGATCGTGCGCGGCCGCAGGGCCGAGCGGCGGCCGGCGCGCGAGGTCGCCCCCGGCGACCTGCTCGGCCCCACGGGAAAGTTCCGCGCGCCGATCGTGCGCCGTGGCAGGCGATTGCTGGTCGGCTTCCACCCCGAGGCGCTGGCGAGCCTCCTCTGAACGATCGCGGAGGCCAGGCGTGAAGCGCACGCTCCCCGGAACTGGCGCCGAGATCCTCGCCGAGGCCTTCGACGCCTACCGCACCGTCTTCGCGCGCGTCACCGCGCGCGCCCCGAGACGCTTCGCGCGGCGCGACTGGCACGGCATGCAGGCGGACGCCCTCGAGCGGCTCGACCTCTACTCGCGCACCCTGACCCCGGCGCTGGCCGAGCTCGAGCGCTGCCTGGGCGCGCACCTGCGCGAGAAGGCGGTCTGGAGCGCGATGAAGGAGGCCTTCCTGCCGCGCGTCGCCGGCCGCAGCGACGTCGAGCTCGCCGAGACCTTCTTCAGCTCGGCCTCGCGGCGCGTCTTCACCACGGTGGGCGTGGACCCGGCGGTGGAGTTCGTGGCGCCGGCGCCCGAGGCCCTCCTGCGCCTGCCCGGAGCGCCCGTCACCTCGTCCTACCCGCCCGGCGGCGATACCGCCGCGCTGGTGCGCCGGATGCTCGAGGAGCGCGCCCTCGACGCACCCTGGCGCGACCTCGATCACGACGTGCGGCTCGCCGCTGCAGCCATCGAGGCCCGCTTCGGCGGCCCCCTGGATGCCGCCGGCGCCGAAGCGGTCCAGGTCGTGCGCCCGCTCTTCTTCCGCAACAAGGCCGCCTATCTCGTCGGTCGCGTGCTCGCCGGCTCCGGGATCGTGCCGCTGGTGCTCGCCCTCACCCATCCGCCCGGCGGCGTGACCGTGGACGCCGTCCTGCTCGACGCCGACGAGGTCAGCCAGGTGTTCGGCTTCACGCGCTCCTACTTCCACGTCGACGTGCGCCAGCCGTTCGAGACGGTGCGCTTCCTGAAGTCGATCCTGCCCGCCAAACCGGTCGCCGAGCTCTACATCGCGATCGGCTACAACAAGCACGGTAAGACCGAGCTCTACCGCGACCTGCTCCGCCACCTCGCCGAATCGGACGAGCCGTTCGTGATCGCGCCCGGCGACCGCGGCATGGTGATGGAGGTCTTCACCATGCCGTCGCTCGACTTCGTGTTCAAGGTCATCAAGGACACCTTCGGGCCGCCCAAGACGACCTCGCGCGAGGAGGTCATGGCGAAGTACCGGCTCGTCTTCCGCCACGACCGGGCGGGCCGCCTGATCGACACCCAGGAATACGAGCACCTCGAGTTCGAGCGCGCGCGCTTCTCGCCGCGCCTGCTCGCGCGGCTGCTCGCCGACGCGGGCGAGAGCGTGACCGCGAGCGACGATCGGGTGGCGATCCGCCACCTCTACACCGCGCGTCGCATCGTGCCCCTCAATCTCTTCCTGGCGGGCGCGCCGCCCGACGCCGCGCGCGCGGCAACAGTCGAGCTCGGGCAGGCGATCAAGGACCTGGCGGCCTCCAACGTCTTCCCCGGCGACCTGCTGCCCAAGAACTTCGGCGTCACGCGCCACGGTCGCGTGGTCTTCTACGACTACGACGAGCTCTGCCCGCTCACCGACTGCAATTTCCGCGACCTGCCCGAGGCGGCGGACGAGGAGGGCGCCGCCGACGGCCCGTCCTTCTTCGTCGGAGCGAACGACATCTTCCCCGAGGAGTTCGAGCGCTTCCTCGGGCTGCGCGGGGCGCTGCGCGAGGCGTTCCTGGACGCCCACGCCGACCTGCTCACGCCGCGCTACTGGCTGGCCGTGCAGGAGCGCATCCGCGCCGGCGAGTTCCCCGACTTCTTCCCCTATCCGGCGGCGCGCCGGCTGCATCGGCCGGGGCAGTGAGGCGCCGCCCCCACCCGTAGGAGTGGCACCCGCGCACCACCGGCTCCGTAGAATGCCGGTTCCCGGAAGGAGCGACACCGATGAGCAGCCCCAAGCCCGTCGTCCCCGCAGGGGGCGCGAAGATCACCCTCGACGCCGGACGCCTGCGCGTCCCCGACCGCCCCGTCGTCCCCTTCATCGAAGGCGACGGCACCGGGCCCGACATCTGGCGCGCCAGCGTGCGCGTGCTCGACGCCGCGGTCGCCAAGGCCTACGGCGGCCGGCGCTCGATCGCCTGGGCCGAGGTCTACGCCGGCCAGAAGGCCTACGACCAGTTCCAGACCTGGCTGCCCGACGAGACCGTGGACGCCTTCCGCGAGTACCTGGTGGGCATCAAGGGTCCGCTCACCACGCCGATCGGCGGCGGCATCCGGTCGCTCAATGTCGCGCTGCGCCAGCTGCTCGACCTCTACGTCTGCCTGCGCCCCGTGCGCTGGTTCACGGGCGTCCCCTCCCCGGTGAAGCACCCGGAGAAGGTGGACATGGTGATCTTCCGCGAGAACACGGAGGACATCTACGCCGGCATCGAGTTCGAGGCCGGCAGCGAGGAGGCGAAGAAGACGCTCGAGTTCCTGAAGGCCGGATTCCCGCAGATGTACAGGAAGATCCGCTTTCCGGAGACGACCGGCGTCGGCTTCAAGCCGGTCTCGCGCGACGGCAGCGAGCGGCTCGTGCGCGCCGCGATCGAATACGCGCTCGCCAACCACAGGAAGAGCCTGACCCTGGTGCACAAGGGCAACATCATGAAGTTCACCGAGGGCGCCTTCCGCAACTGGGGCTACGCGCTGGCCGAGCGCGAGTTCGGCGACCGCGCCTACACCTGGGAGCAGTGGGAGCGCACCAAGCGCGCGAGCGGCGAGGCGGCGGCCAACGCCGAGCAGAAGGCCGCGCTCGCCGCCGGCAAGCTGCTGGTCAAGGACGCGATCGCCGACATCACGCTGCAGCAGGTGCTCACCCGCCCCGACGAGTTCGACGTCATCGCCACCCTGAATCTCAACGGCGACTATCTCTCGGACGCCCTCGCAGCCCAGGTCGGCGGCATCGGCATCGCGCCCGGCGGCAACGTCAACTACGTCACCGGCCACGCCGTGTTCGAGGCCACTCACGGCACGGCGCCCAAGTACGCCGGCCTCGACAAGGTCAACCCGGGCTCGGTGATCCTCTCGGGCGAGATGATGCTGCGCTTCCTGGGCTGGACCGAGGCCGCCGACCTCGTGCTCAAGGGCATGGACGGCGCCATCCAGGCCGGCACCGTCACCTACGACTTCGCGCGCCTCATGCAGGGAGCGAAGGAAGTGAAGTGCAGCGAGTTCGGCGACGCCGTCATCCGCCACATGTAAGAAACCGGTGTCAGAGCACCGGTTCTCGCAGTCTCGAGCTCGCTGAACCGCCGAAACCGGTGCTCTGACACCGGTTTTCGACACCGGCTTGCCGGGTCAGCGGGCCGGCACGGCGAGCTGGGTGAGCAGGAAGGCGTAGTCGAAGGCGACGTCGCGCAGGCGGTCGTA
>Ga0113563_10000031_pt1 | contig 43198 bp, 43 predicted proteins | sample Mud3Dept3metaG_FD_80117 | JGI IMG/M metagenome (GOLD analysis project Ga0113563, IMG submission 80117) | Freshwater wetland microbial communities from Ohio, USA, analyzing the effect of biotic and abiotic controls - Mud 3 Core 4 Depth 3... | ecosystem: Environmental > Aquatic > Freshwater >... | reverse complement strand
CGAATTCTCACCGGCGCATTATTTGGTTTTACTACCGCTTGGTTCGGTTACCCGCTCATGGAAGAGACCATGCGAGATACCCAAAAGATGATGCGCGAGAAATTCTCACGTTATCACCAGTAGGATAAACTCGATAAGAATGCCATTCCATCAGCCTGATTCAATTCGCTACTTCACCTTTGATTCACTGGACGTTCACCGTTTAAAACATGCTGTGTTTTCGCGTGTCGGTGGTGTTAGCCCCATACCTTGGGATACTTTAAACGTTGGAGGCACGGTTGGAGATGCTCCAGAACGAGTGAGGGTGAATCGCTCGAGGATTGTGAGGTCATTGAATGTTCGGTACGAGAGCCTTTTCGATGTCTGGCAGATTCATAGTGCCCATGTTATGAGTGCAAAAGCTCCTCGCAATCCTAACTCGGATTATCATAAGGCAGATGCGATACTAACCGACCAAGAAAAGGTAACTTTATTCATGAGATTCGCAGATTGCGTCCCCATCTTGCTTTACGATCCTAAAAAAAGAGTAATAGGTATTATTCACTCTGGTTGGCAAGGTGTGGTGAAACATATTGCGCGCGAAACTGTCAAAGCATTGGTGGAATGCTATGGCACTAATCCTGGGGACTTGGTTGCGGCGATTGGGCCGTCAATTGGTCCAGACCATTACCAAATTGGACCAGAAGTCAGTGCACAAGTTGAAAGTTCCTACAATGAAGATGCATCAGAGATATTGCTAGTTCGAGACAGCTCAGATGGCATATGTACCCATTTGGACCTTTGGAAAGCAAACGCTATAGATCTACAACAAAGTGGGGTCAGGAACATTGAGATCTCGGAGATTTGTACTGCTTGTCATTTGGTAGATTGGTATTCTCACCGCGAGGAAGGTGGAAGAACCGGTAGGTTTGGGGTACTATTTGCTCTATAATAAAAATTAGGGAAGAAATTAATGATATGGATGAATCTCTAGTCGCTCGCATCCAGGAGAATTATCACAATGTCCTTCAACGGATTCATATCGCGGCAGAATATGTAAACCGAGACCCACTATCCATAAAGATTTTAGTTGTTACGAAAGGACAGTCCTTCGAATCCGTGGATGCGGCTATCCGAGGTAACCTTCGTATGTTTGGCGAAAATTACGTACAAGAAGGGCTTGCCAAGATTCAGCAATTTGCCAGATATCGCGATGTTGAATGGCATATGATTGGGCATGTGCAAAGCAGGAAAGCTCAAGATGTCTGCCAATATTTCTCCTATATCCATTCATTAGACAGTGTCAAGCTGGCATTTCGACTAGATCGTTTGGCTGGGGAAAATGAACGTACGATTCCAGTATTATTAGAATGCAATGTTAGTGGAGAAGAAAATAAATTCGGCTTTCCGGCTTGGAAAGAAGCCAATTGGGCTTCGCTCAAAACCGAGATTTCACAAATATTGGCTCTTCCTAACCTGAAAGTTCGTGGATTGATGACAATACCACCCTTTTTGCCTGATCCTGAACAGGTTAGACCATTTTTCCGTCGTCTGGTTCGATTTAGGGATTCTCTAGCTCAGTGGTTCCCTGAAAATATCTGGACCGAAGTTTCTATGGGTATGAGTGGGGATTATGAAATTGCAGTGCAAGAGGGTTCAACCATAGTGCGAATTGGCACTGCAATTATGGGACCAAGGCAACGGTAATGCATAAGGAGGAATCTTGGAGGTTAATCTGAAATGGTATTAATCGTTAATATGATCCACTGGATTTTCCAGCTATTGACAATCTTATTGATTGTGCAAGCCATATTGTCATATTTTATGTCTCCTTACGAACCGATCCGTCAAACCATTGACCGATTCCTAAATCCCATGCTTAATCCTATCAGGAGGATAGTTCCACCTGTAGGAATGTTTGATTTCAGCCCTTTGATTTTGATTGTGATCATCCAGTTGGTAGATGGCTTTCTCCGAAATATCTTGCTTTCCTTGTGAAAAATTCCTTAAGGAGTGAGTGCCTAAAATGAGGAATAGTAATCAAGGCATAACGCTTAAAATTCACGTAATTCCAAGAGCGAAACTAAATGAGATAATGGAGATTTTGCCTGATGGTTCAGTGAAAATCCGACTGGCGGCTCCCCCCGTGGAAGGAAAAGCGAACCAAATTTTATTGAAGTTTTTAGCCGACCTTTTTGATGTGCCAGTTGCAAGAATTGAGATTATCAGGGGAGATAAATCGCGGAGGAAGTTAATATTTATTAGAGATATTGATTCAAATACAGTGGATATGAAAATTCACGAAAATTTGAGCTTGAGAGAGTGAGGAAATCTCAAGATAGAAAGGAATTTAAGAAATTATTTTCAGACTGCGTATAATATTCGCCCGCAATTATCGCAGCGAGTGAGCTGGTTGGGAGAATTGGCAGCATCGAGGAGGGCGGCGTTCAAGGTAGTACCGCAAGCAGAGCAAGCTTTATTGGTTACTCTGGCAACCGCAATACCTCTTCTTGAATTTCGTAATTGGATGTAAAGATTCAAATCTTCAGGGGGGATGCTATTAGCCGTTACATGCCTTTCTTCTTCTGAAGTTGCTATATCTCTGTTGATCTTCACCTGCTCTTCGTGTAAATCATACTGGATGCTGTTGTATCGGGCTTGTTCAATTTCAAGCCTTGTGGAGGTTTGCTTGAATTCAACTGCTGCCTCTTCTTCTGACATCATCTCTTCAAATAAACGATCCTCCAAGGTTGAACGATACCGCTTTAATGCTATGGCTTCATTTTGCAAATCCTGAAGCTCTTTGGGATTTCGGATTTTCCCCCCATATAAAGTGGATTCGGTCTGTTCAATTTTCATCCGGAGGTTCTGCAATTCATCTTCTGCGCGTTTGAGAGTTCTGCGGACTTCTTTCAGCTCTTCGTTTGCTCTTTGTGTTGCTTCCTGAGCTGATGTGAGGGAAGCATCATCTTGAAGTGCAACCGCGATTTCTTGAAGCCGAGCACGCATTTGATCGAGTTGATTATCAATCTGCTGGAGGCGGAACAATTTAAAGGTTTGGCTCATCGATATTCCCTCCAGAAATGGATTTCAAGCATAACGCATTAGGTGAGACATATGCATTATAAGTGGAGGTTAGCCATTATGGCAAGCTTAAGTATTATAGGATAAGAAATAATATCCATTTAGTGAAGTTTTTTTATATTCCGATGGACTACTAGTGGTAATATTTCCTTTACGAATTATTGGAAGCTCGTTATTAATATTTTTTACTACTTGCTCTTTTAAGATACCTATCGTATGCTATATATCTTGAACTAATAGCAATTTTGGATGGTACTTAATGTGTTCTTAGAAAGAAGATATGATCTTTCCCTTACTCCTTGTTTTATGTGAAAGTGATAATTCTCTCAACAGGAGCAAATCATGATTCAAGTTCAAGATTTCGCAGAGCGACTTACAGAAAATATTGAGAAGGTAATTGTCGGGAAACGGTTGACTATCCAACTAGCCATAACCGGATTATTAAGTCAGGGTCATTTGCTTATTGAAGATGTCCCAGGTGTAGGAAAAACGATGCTTGCGCGTAGTTTTGCGCGCTCATTGGGATGTTCGTTCAGCCGTATCCAATTTACCCCAGATATGTTGCCCAGTGATGTTACCGGCGTTTCGATCTTTAACCAGGTCAAACATGAATTCGAGTTTCGCCTAGGACCGATCTTTGCGCAGATTGTCCTTGCAGATGAAATCAACCGGGCTACGCCTAAAACACAAGCCGCTCTTTTAGAGGCAATGGAGGAGAGACAAGTAACCGTGGATGGAGTTACCCATTATTTACCCAAACCATTCATGGTGATGGCTACTCAAAATCCAATTGAATACGAAGGTACTTTTCCATTACCTGAGGCGCAAGTCGACCGATTTTTGCTACGCATCCACCTGGGATATCCGGCGCCGGATGCTGAAATTCAAGTTTTGGAGCGCCAACAATATCGCCATCCTTTCGAAGAGATTCAGCAAGTTGTAACTGCTGAAGAATTGATAGCGGCTCAACAGGCAGTTAAAGATGTTTATGTTTCTTCTGGAATAAAGCGCTATATTATAGATATTACAAATCAAACCAGAAAACATACGGAAGTTTACTTAGGCGCCAGTCCACGAGGAAGTCTGGCTCTATTTCGCTCCACTCAAGCATTTGCTGCTATTTCAGGACGAGATTATGTGTTACCAGACGATATTAAGACCCTCGCCATTCCAACTTTAGCCCACAGGGTCATCCTGGGTCCAGGGGCACGTTTGCGGGATTTATCTGCAAATCAAATCGTTGAAGAAATTCTCGGAAATGTCCCGGTGCCTGGTGGTGATCCTACAAGGAGTCCGGGTATGGTCGAATTCAAGCCTCAAGTATCAAGAGCTCAATCGGTAGAAAACCGGGTATGACCCCAGCTTTACGCATTGTCCTAGTGTTGTTTGTCATCAGCCTGGCAGCCGGGGCAATCACGGGTACGCCTTTGTATTACCGTTTAAGCTATGTATGGGGTTTTATCTTATTGGGTAGTTGGGGGATGTCAAAAATGGCTTTAAGGAATATTGATAGCCGTAGGAGGGCCCGAACTTATCGGTCTCAAGTAGGTCAAATTTTCGAGGAACGATTCGAAGTTATCAATTCTACCCCCATACCGCGCTTGTGGATAGAAGTTCGTGATGAGTCGACACTACCTGGTACTCGTGGTTCACATATAATAACGATGATAGGAGGACGGCGAACACATTCCTATCTAGCCCGCAAGCGCCTCACAAGCAGAGGTGTTTTTTCGCTTGGACCAACTGTTCTGGTTTCGGGGGATATTTTCGGAATGTTTCCGGTGAAACGCGTTTTCACCTCCAAAAACCATCTGCTTGTTTACCCGATGATTGTGGAGATTTATAGTTTCCCAAATCCTCCTGGATTATTGCCAGGTGGAGAGGCACTCAGGCGTCGAACTCCACACATTACATCCAATGCGTCGGGAATCCGTGAGTACGAACCAGGTGATCCCTTCAACCGGATCCATTGGGTAAGTACAGCCAGACGGAACAAATTGATGTCCAAAGAGTTTGAATTGGATCCATTGGCTGAGGTTTGGATAATTGTGGATGCTGATCAAAATGTTAATTTTTCTCAACCACAACCGGCTAATGAGTTCACACACCAAGATTTATGGCAGCGGAACTATGAATTCAAAATACCACCAGCTTCAATCGAATATTCAGTCACGATTGCTGCCTCCCTTGCACGTTTCTATATGCATCGGAAGAGATCGGTAGGAGTAATTACCAGCGGTTCAAGTATACGAGTTTTGCCAGCTGATCGAGGCTCTCGACAATTAAATAAGATTCTTGAAGCTTTAGCTATTGTCCAACCAGATGGAAATCTTCCACTACAGGGTTTAGTTGAGGTTCAATTAAGATACCTGCAAAGGGGAAGCACGATAGTATTGATAACCCCAAATGCGACTCAGACTGTTTACCAAACCGTTGACATGATTAACCGACATGGATTACGACCAATGGTTATATTAATAAATCCTTCAAGCTTTGGGAGAGCAGCTGATCCTGGGCAGCTTCAATTAAAATTACAATCCGCTGGAGTCCCGGCGTATCAAATCAACCAGGGGGATGAAATCTCAAAGGTATTATCCAATGCTGTAAATATGGTCGCGTGGTATTAGTTTAAAGAAGAAATCGGATTGCTTCCAAAAGAGAATCCGCATCTTCCTGGGTGTTATATGCTTGAAATGAAACTCGAAGGAAACATTCACGGTTCCAGAGAATAGTGGGAACTTCAATATGGAAAAGGTGGAATAAACTTTCCTTGAATGAATCCAATTCTATTTTATCTGAAAGGCGAATAGATACCATCTGGTTGAGCCAATCATCTGAGCTAATCGGTTGTAAACCTGTCACCTGATCTATGCGATTTCTGGTCTCGATAGCGAGTTGGTGGCATCGAAATCTGACAGATTCCCAATTGTGTTGCTCAATGAAGTCGATTGCCGATGGGACTGATAGAAAAGCCGCAATGTCACGCGTTCCTTGCCATTCGTGATAGTCGATATATTGGGAAGCACTTGGCTTCTCGCTTTCATATCCCCAACTAACAATAAGGGGATCCAACCAGGATTGCACATCCTTACGTGTGTAGAGGAAAGCTGCTCCTTTAGGAGCACAAAGCCACTTGTGACAGGCTCCTGCATAGAAATCTGCATCTATTATGCTCAGATTCAACGGGATTTGTCCGGGAGCATGTGCACCGTCGATAATGGTAAGAATTCCAGCCTGGCGTGCTCTGCGACATATTTCAACTATTGGAAGGCGCAATGCGGTTGGGCTGGTTATATGACTCATAAAGATTACTCGAGTACGCTGATTAACACCAGACCAAAATGTTTCTATAAAGCGCTCTTCATCTTCGAGAGGAAGAGATATCGCTTTTTGGATATATCGCGCTCCGCTTTGCTTGCATAAATAGCGCCAGGTGCGATCCATTGCACCATATTCATGATTCGTGGTCAGGATTTCATCCCCTGGGTGGAGCAAGGGATTCCTAAACTTAAATAGATTATGCGCTACCACATTGATTGCAGTGGTGGGATTTGTGAAGTACACCACCTTATCAGCAGTAATCCCTAGAAATTGTGCCAATCGTTGGCGTGAATCCGCAAGTAACTGTGGTGCGCGCCTGCCAAGGAACTCAACAGGCTCATGCTCCAATTGTCTTTGCCAGTTTTGATAGACTTTAAAGACCGGTTCTGGACATGCGCCGAATGAACCATGATTGAGATAAATTACATTTGGATCTAGCAGGAAAAGATTTTTCAGATTTTCCATGATGTTCATAATTATCGCAAAATTTCGATAGATTCTCTTATATAATGCAACATAGAGTAATGTTTTATTTTAATGTGGAAATCAGGAGGAGATTATGGCGACATATATTTTACTGGGAACTCTAACAGAAGATGGCGCTGAAAAGATAAGAATGCATCCTAATTGGATCGATGAGGTTCTTCAGGATTTAGCAGCAATGGGTGTGAAGGTTCTAGCTCAATATGCAGTATTAGGCCCCTATGACATAATAAATATTGTTGAAGCTCCAGATAATAGGACGATTGTGCATGTATCCACACAATTAACCTTGCGCGGTAGTATCAAAGTGATTACATTGCCGGCTATACCGATCGAAGAATTTATCGCGTCTCTAAAATAAAACAAGATATTCAGAATTGCTTTCCAATGATTGCATATCCTTTTTCTCAAGTGGAACCGAGGAGGAGGGGACAGATTGTAACCTTCCTCACACTATTGGTGACCCTTGTTTTCATCTTTATTGGAGTTTCGTGTAACGGCACTCTGAATAAACCTCCAAGATCTGAATATGTGTCAACCAATACAATTGCAGAAACCTCATTAGAAGAAGAAGATAAGTTCGTTCAAGCCAGATTGAATATGGTTGAAAACACCATAGTTGCTCGCGGAGTTAGCAATGAGGATGTTTTACGGGTGATGAGAGAAGTTCCGCGGCATAAATTTGTACCTGAGGAATTAGTCTCTCAAGCTTATGCAGATCATCCTTTACCCATCGGTTATGGCCAAACAATCTCACAACCTTATATTGTTGCCTGGATGACTGAATTGCTTGAGCTTAAACCGGGTGAAAAAGTTCTAGAAATCGGAACTGGATCAGGTTATCAGGCAGCAGTATTAGCCGAGTTGGATTTTGTTGATGTATTTAGCATTGAGATCATCCCAGAGCTCGCTGAAAGCGCTGAGAGCCATTTGAAGAGCCTGGGGTATGATCAAGTGAAGGTAAAAAGTGGGGATGGCTATTATGGTTGGCAAGAGTATGCTCCTTTCGATGCAATCATTGTTACAGCTGCTCCCGACCATTTGCCTCCACCATTGATTGAACAGATAGTTGAAGGTGGACGGTTAGTAATTCCGATTGGACCTCCGGGGGGCTATCAGAGTCTTTGGAAATTTGTTAAAGCGTCTGGAGAGGTGAAGGCTTACAACCTGGGTGGCGTTTCATTTGTTCCCTTCACTGGCGCTGGAATAAACCGAAGTGGGACTGCCATACCGTAACAACCATGATCCAGGCGCCAAAATAACACAAAGACCCCAGGCGCAGCACAAAGCTGAAGCCGAATGTAATCGCAAACAATGCAGCTATTATTGCGGAAATAACAGAACATGAGCCATTTATTGCCCATATCCAAGGGATAATCGAAGAATTATCATCACCTCGAGCAATTTGCTGGAGACCGGCGGGAAAGGGGATTCCCATTAATATTCCAAGGGGGGCAATCACTAAGACTGTTAGAACAATGCGAGATTCCAATGGATACCCCAGAGTTGATTGAAAAAGTAATGGAAGCAGGAGTGGCTCGATTAACAGTAGAATCACAAGCAGACCTAATGCTACACCTAATGGCAAACGATTGCTGAGTAGGCTACCAATCCCTGAAAAGAGCAATAAAGTAAATAGAACGGTTGTGAATGCTGTAGCGGGATGGTTTAAGTAAAGTATAAACTTCTGGATTAAAGGAATTTCAACCAGCAGAAAGGCAAACCCCAGCAATGCGAAATAGAGCAATGGAAGAGCCGTATGTCTATTTACAGATGGGATTTTGGATAAAGATATTGGGTAAGCTTTTGATTTAGTGTCTGACTTGGTTTGATTGATCTTGTTAACAACAACCGGAAGAATGATGAAAAACAAACTCAGTGAAATGGCGACCAACAGTAAGGCAATCACGACTAAAAAGCCAGCGCCTCCAAATGGTTGCCAGATTTTTCCAATTTCTGCAAAAAGCTGTTTGGCTTGAGAAAATTTGAAGAAGTGACCGAAGAAAGGTTTGTCGTCTGTAGGAGGGGAGACATCATAAGGATAATTTGAGTAGAAATGTGAACGAGGATTTGCGATTATTAAGTCCTGGAAAGATTGAAAATAGATTGGTGACGGGAGGATATTATATTGGTTCACTTCGTTTGGATTAATATCGGGAGTGTAAACCAAATCAAAAGCGCGATCTGCAGTAAATGTGCGGATTTCTTCAAGTTCTTCACTTGTAAATTGTTCTTTCTTGATCAAAAACGTAATGGTATTGTACCCACGGTAGGCAACAATTTGTTGTTCGGGATGCAAGCCTAAACGTTCGAGCGCAGTAACGGCGAGAGCAAACGTACGCAAGCATTCACTTGGAGGATCCTGCAACCAGCGCGTAACCACAAATATGCCCTCAGGCTTCAGATGAGTGATGCTATCCTGGAAGGCTTCAACAGTATAACGATAATCTTCAGCCAGGCTATATGCGCCTGACCTGATCGGATGGAAACTAGATGCAAGGGAAAGAATAATAATATCAAAACTATCGAGAGATCTCTGCAAGAAACTTCTGTCTGATTCGATGTGGTAATTCACATTCGGCTGTTGATAAGTCTTCTGAGCAGCTTCAACGATAAGTGGATTCATCTCAATGGCAGTAACGCTTTTTGCTCCTAATTGAAGCGAGGTGTGAATATCCATACCGCCACGCGGTTCCAGCACTAAGACCTCGGCTTCTGGTCGCAGGTGAAAAGTTAATGCGTTTGGCACAAGATCAAAAAGCTCTTTATCTGATTGGCTTATGAGCACGGGACTCATATCGTCCCCATCAATAAAGAGACCATCTTGAGGTGGTAATTTTCCAGCAAAGCGATAACTTAAACCTGGCAGAGAACGGATTCCTCGGCTGCGGACCAGATCGACACGCGTTATCGAATTCCACTTTTGAAAGATAATTTCTGATCCGGGATATTGCAGAATATATGAGAGTCCTTTATAAGGAGAAATTTTTAATTGAAAATACTTTCTAATTGGATTATTTGGGCTTATGTTATTCCAGTTCAGGGTTAATGTGGCAAAGAAGATCAAGAAAATAATCAGCAATGTATGTTCAGTATTCTTCCATACACTATTACTGACTTCCACTTTCCGAATGATTGCCAGAATGGAAGCCAGGGTAGATAGAAAAACACAGCTAAGAATAGTTCCTTCTCCTCCCAGATATTGAGGTGTAATTAATGCAACCGCACACCCTACGGAAGAGCCAAGCAAATTGATTGCATATACTCCAGCGATTTTCTTAGGAAATCGTGTCATTAATATGCCAACACATAATCCAGTAAAGTAGAATGGGAGCGCCAGCACGATATTCTGTAACAATAGAATGATGGACTGTCTCCAATCCCAGGTGATGGTGAATGAATTAAAGGGCAAATGGATAATGAGTAGTAAGCCCGCTAGAATGCTGATGGCGGTAAAAATCGCCATTCTAGAAATGGTGCGATGAATTTCTTTATTAACCATTCCGGGGAAAATAGCCAATGTTGTCCCGCTAGCACCATACCCTAGCAAAGCAATACTAATAATCAAGAAAGCAAAATGATAGAACTGGGCTACAGCAAACAATCTGGTTAAGGATATTTCAAAAGTCAAGGTGGAAGCGGAGAGAAATAGTAATCCTAGTTGGATACCAAGGGTTATTGTCTCAGATTTCGAATTTGTGGATGTAGAAACCATTTGAATACTCAAATCGAGTATATCTCAGGTTTCTCAGCGAATTTATTAATCTATTATTGCCTTGACGATTTCTTTCCTGTAAGATAAACTCTGAGAAATTTTACAGACATTTATGCGTTATAAACTCGCTTTCTCCTATTATGCGTTTTGCTATTATTACGGCTTCCAAATGATGGTTGCCGTTGGCGACGCTTAATGGATTGATGCACCTGAATTAATACCAAAAACGCGAGACCAACGGTCTCGCGTTTTTTATTATGAAGATTGGAGATCGAAATGCCTGTCCGTGGAGTGCGAGGTGCTACTGTTGTGCTTTCAGATTCACCCGAAGCGATCCTTGAGGGGACCTCTGAATTGTTGGCAGCTTTATTGGCAGCGAATCATGGCATGGAACCTACCGATATTGCCAGTGTATTATTTACTATGTCGGAGGATTTGGCCTCGACCTATCCTGCCCAGGCAGCGCGAAAGATGGGGTGGAGTGAAGTTCCTTTGCTGTGCGCCAGAGAAATTCCTGTGCCAACCGGGCTTTCGCACTGCATCCGGATTCTCATTCACTGGAATACATCCAAGCCACAATCAGAGATTATCCATGTTTATCTACATGATGCGGTTAGATTACGTCCTGATTTATCTACAATTTAAATTTAATATCATTGGAGAGTGCTGAAATGATGATTATCATGCGAGCTGATGCATCGAGAGAAGACGTTGAAATCGTTGTTGGAAGGATCGAGAATTTAGGATTGCGTGCCCATATATCAACCGGTGAAGAGCGGACTGTGATTGGTGCGATCGGGGATGGTCGGCCTGTGGGCCAAGATCAGTTCTTGTTTCTTCCAGGAGTTGATCGAGTGGTGCCAATCTCGCGACCATATAAACTTGCCTCGCGAGAATTTAGATCACAGGATTCTATTTTTAATATTGATGGTGTTGAGATCGGCGGGAATGGAATCGTAATCATAGCTGGACCTTGTTCGATAGAAAGCCGCAGCCAGTTTCTTGAAACCGCATGCGCCGTGCGTGAAGCGGGTGCGCACGCATTGCGCGGTGGACTTTACAAACCTCGCACTTCACCTTATTCATTCCAAGGATTGGGCGAGGCGGGGTTGGAGGTCTTAGCCGATGTGCGGGAGATAACGGGAATGCCCATTATCACTGAAGTGATGAGTATAGACCAGATTGGTTCATTGGTACAGGTAGCTGATGTACTGCAGATCGGAGCACGCAATATGCAGAACTTTGCTCTCCTCCACTCGGTTGGCGAAAGCCAACATCCGGTGCTTCTGAAGCGTGGCATGATGGCTACTATCGAAGAGTTGCTTATGGCTGCTGAGTACATCCTTTCCCATGGTAACCGGCGAGTAATATTGTGTGAACGTGGTATTCGTACATTCGAAAGTACAACACGCAACACCACGGATATCAATGCGATTCCGGTGCTAAAATCAACAACACATCTACCTGTAATTCTTGATCCTAGCCACAGCACAGGACATTGGGCTTTTGTTACATCAATCGCTCGGGCAGCTATTGCCGCCGGAGCAGACGGACTTATAGTGGAGGTGCATCCAAATCCGGGCGAAGCCTTGTCTGATGGAGGCCAGTCTCTCAAGCCAGAAAGGTTTATGGAGCTGGTTGAACAGGTGAAATTAATCGCGAATGCCATTGGACGATCGGTAGCACCGATAAAATATTCAATCAAGGAATCAAAGAATTATTAAGATGAGTGATTTCAAGTCTATTGAGTCTTCACAAATCGTTATCATTGGATTGGGTTTGATGGGCGGCTCTCTGGCTTTAGCGCTGCATGGAAAATGCCAGAAGATCGAAGCAATTGATCCAAACGAGAACGTTATTGAATATGCAAGGCAAAATGGCATTGTAGATTTTGTTTCAACCAAGTTTTATGAAGAAATATCACTAAGCGACATGATTATCCTGGCGACACCTGTGAAGACAATCTTAACCCTATTAGATCATCTCACCAATTGTCATCATGGGACACCTGTTGTATTGGATTTGGGTTCTACGAAAGTGGAGATTGTGTCCAAAATGAATGCACTACCCGAAAGATTTGATCCAATAGGAGGCCACCCGATGTGTGGGAGGGAGAAATCCTCGGTATTTCATGCAGAAGCAAATCTCTTCCAAGGCGCAACATTTGCTCTAACTCCTCTTCAGCGTACCTCAGAAAGGGCATGTTCTCTTGCGGAACAATTGGTACTCACTGTTGGTGCCAATCCCCTTTGGATTGATGCCGATACACACGATCGCTGGGTTGCAGCAACCAGCCATTTGCCTTATTTAATCTCGAATGCTTTAGCTTATGTCACGCCAACTGAGGCAACCCCTCTCATCGGCCCAGGATTTCGAAGTAGCGCTCGGCTGGCAGGCAGTTCGATCCAAATGATGGGAGATATCTTGGAAACAAATCGTTTGAACATTCTCGCCGGTCTAAGACGTTTCCAGGTGCACTTAAAGGTTCTAGAGGATCTTCTCGCCTCGACTGATTACGGTTTACTCACCCAGATGCTCGAATCAGGTGCACAGAGATATTATTCATCAATGTTAGTAGATCGAGATGCAGAAAACCAGGATAAAAACTTGGAGTATCGCATAAATGAGTGAGACTCTTGTCGTTTCTCCGGGTCAGCCATTACGTGGAGAGGTAGGTGGAAAATCATTGTTAAGATTACCGGGTGACAAGTCCATTTCACACCGGGCAGCCCTGTTTTCTGCACTGGCTGAGGGCGAAAGTGAAATTAATAACTTTCAAATATCTGGTGTGACACAGGTAATGTTAGAAGCATTAAACAAGCTGAGCGTGGGTTGGAAACTAACAGGTACGACACTTCATGTTGAGGGTAAAAACCTGATCTCTGGCGGAATGGGAAAAAAGGGCATTGAGGAAATTACTATCAACTGCGGCAACTCAGCCACGACTATGCGTCTACTAGCAGGTGCTTTGTCTGCTTGGGGAATCCCAGCGAGGCTCGATGGAACACCTGGTCTCAAACGCCGTCCTATGCAGCGTATTATTGAACCTCTCAGTAGAATGGGAGTAAACATCGACTCTAAAGAAGGTTATGCACCTTTGAGAATTCACCCTGGGAAACGGCCATTAAGGGCAATTGATTATCATATGGCGATTGCCAGTGCTCAAGTGAAATCTTGTCTATTGCTTGCTGGATTGATGGCGGATGGCATGACGATTGTTCGAGAACCGGCAGCCTCACGTGATCATACCGAGCGGATGTTAAGAAACATGGGCGTTGCAATTAAGAGTAATGAAATTCCAGTAAACAGGGAAGATGATAGCGATTTTAACTCCATTTATGTAACGGAACTGATTCCAAACCTTCAAGAAAATCTTCGACCATTGAAAATTGTGATCCCTGGGGATTTTTCTGCTGCATCATTTCTGATCGTAGCAGCATTAATTGTCCCCGGGTCTGAGATTATCATCCGGGAGGTGGGGTTAAATCCTACTCGTATTGGACTACTTGAAACCTTAATCCAAATGGGAGCAATCATTTCAATCAATAATACGTCTGAAAATCAGAATGAACCAATTGGTGATATTAAAGTGCGTCATTCAGAGTTACACTCCGGAGAAGTATCAGGTTCAACCGTCGTCAGAATGATTGATGAATTTCCAGTATTTAGCATGGCAGCTGCTTACGCAAAAGGTTTGACGCGAGTCAGGGATGCCATTGAGTTACGGCGGAAAGAATCAGACCGGATTAAGACATTGTGCCAGGAAATGACCAAATTGGAAGTGAACATTGTTGAAACTCCAGATGGTTTCGAGATTCAAGGGGGGAAAACTCCATCAGCAAATGTCGTTTATTCGCATGGAGATCATCGCTTGGCTATGTCTTTGGCGATTGCTGGATTGGCTGCGCAGGCAACGGTCAGAATCGAACAGGCTGAGATTATTAGAGAATCCTTTCCAGATTTTGTCCCAGTTCTACAAGGTTTGGGAGCTAACATTGAATCGGGTTTGGTGATTGATAAGCAATGAGTAATTATTATTCGTTTGGATTAGTTGGATTTCCACTCGAGCATACCTTTTCTCCTTACATTCATACCAGAGCGCTATCTGCTTGCGGATTGGAAGGAGAATATGTTTTATATCCTGTTCCGCCTTTACCTAATGGCACGTCCGAAATTTGTAATCTCCTTTCGAACATCAGAAAAAAGGAAATCGCTGGATTAAATGTTACGATTCCCTATAAGCGTGCGGTAATTCCATTCTTAGATGAATTAACCTCAGAGGCGAATCATGTTAAAGCAGTCAACACAATCTATACTAGGAATGGTAAATTAATCGGAGACAATACCGATATTTACGGATTCTTGACAGATTTGAATCGAAAATTAGTGGAGGCATATAACCTGAATTTATTAAGAAGCAGCATTGATCAACATGCATTGGTTCTAGGAGCTGGAGGAGCTGCACGGGCTATCGTGTATGGCTTATTATTATCTTGTTGGAAGGTAACCGTCGCTGCAAGGAGTGAACATCAAGCCGCAGAATTGGTTATAGATCTAAAACAAAATATAAGCAATGACTATTTAAATTCAATTCCGCTTAATAAAATTTCAATCGGCTCGCTTCTAAGTGAGATAATATTGGTCATAAATGCCACCCCGGTGGGAATGTGGTCAGAAACCCAAGCAAGTCCATGGCCAGAAGGTTTAATGCTATCTAAGGGGATGATGGTTTATGATTTGGTTTACAATCCTCAGGTAACACAATTAATTCAGCAAGCGCACACTCAGGGACTATACACCTCAGGAGGTCTCGGAATGCTTGTGGAGCAAGCCATATTGTCCTTTATAAAGTGGACTGGATGTATTCCCGATAAGAATTCTTTTTATGAAAACATGATTGATAATCTTTCAAAGGAGATTCCGTTCAGCGGCGAAAAATGATAACACCAGCCACACGGATGAAACTTATATCGACACATTTTTTTGCTTCTCTTGCTGTGAAGATTAGTGAGATGACAATAGCAGGCAAAGACGTGATCCGGTTGGATGAAGGATCTCCAGACATGCCTCCTCCTACTCAAGTTATTCAGGCTTTAGCATCTTCAGCGGCGAAACCAAATAATCATGGTTACCAATCACACAGAGGAACAAAAGAATTACGGGAAGCGTGGGCAAGTTTTTATTATAAGAATTTCGGTGTCAGACTGGATCCTGATAAAGAGGTACTTCCTCTGATCGGATCTAAAGAAGGGATATTTCATTTGGCACAAGCATTCATTGAAAATAATGATATTGTGCTTGCACCTGATCCAGGATATATCACTTATTGGCGAGGAACAGTATTCGCGGGGGGGAAGATAGTTGCGATGCCACTATTACCGGAGAATAATTACCTCCCCGAATTTGACCGGTTTCCTGTAGAAATAATACAGAAAGCGAAAGTAATCTGGCTGAACTATCCCAATAATCCCACTACAGGAGTCGCCACTTTGGACTTCTTCTCTCATGTGGTGCAGTTCTGTCGAAAGCATAATCTTCTTTTATGTCATGATGCCGCATATTCCCAGATTACTTTCGATGATTATCACTCTCCAAGCGTATTGCAAGTGCCGGGAGCGAAGGAAGTAGCCATTGAATTTAATACGTTGTCGAAGTCGCATAACATGGCAGGATGGCGCAGCGCGGTGGGGGTAGGAAATGCAGACGTGCTTAACTTGCTTTTTCAATTGAAGACCAATACGGATAGTGGTCATTTCCTTCCGATATTAGAGGCTTCTGTTAAAGCATTGAATATCGATCAGAGCTGGGTGAAAGAGCGAAACGGTGTGTATCAAGCGCGTAGGAATATTGTAATTCAGGGTTTATACGAGATTGGGTTATCTGCCAGTATCCCCAAAGCGTCTATTTATGTCTGGAGCCCTGTTCCAGATAGGTGGTCAAGTTTGGAATTTGCAACTCAGGCTCTAGATAAATCTGGTGTCAGTATGACGCCAGGCACGGTATTTGGGGAACTTGGAGAAGGATTTGTTCGAATTTCATTGACCGCTCCAACTGAGAGAGTGGCGGAAGCTATGGAACGGTTAAAGGACTGGTTAGTAAAATGACTTTACGTTTCTTAACAGCAGGGGAATCTCACGGTCAGGCTTTAGTGGCCATCTTAGATGGCTTCCCAGCAGGTTTACCGGTGGGAGAGAAGGATATCAATAGAGAGTTGGCACGCCGGCAGCAGGGATACGGAGCAGGTCCTCGCATGAAAATTGAAGATGATCGAGTTCGCATCCTGGGTGGTGTTATGGCAGGGAAAACCACCGGAGCTCCGATATCATTTCTAATTGATAATTTGGATTTTAAAAAATGGGTAAATCAGGAAATTGCTCCGTTTACGACTCCTCGACCAGGACATGCAGATTTGACTGGTGCAATCAAATACGGGTATAACGATTTACGACCTGCTTTAGAAAGAGCATCCGCACGGGAGACAGCAGCTCGCGTTGCTGTGGGTGGAGTATGTAAGCTATTACTTGCCAGATTTGAGATTGATGTATTCGGTTATGTGATTGGTATTGGACCGGTTGAAGCTAATGTCGAGGGCATTCCAATGACTGATAGGCACCGATTAGCTGAGGATAATGAGGTTAGATGTCCAGATATTAATATTGTTGAGACAATGATCAGTACAATCCGGACTGCCATCCAAGATCGAGATACATTAGGAGGGGTAATTGAAGTAGTCAGCGTGGGTGTTCCCCCGGGATTAGGATCCTACACCCAATGGGATAAAAGATTAGAGGCCAGGCTGGGCGCGGCGGTGCTAGGCATTCCGGCGGTCAAAGGAGTTGAGGTTGGTATGGCGTTTGAGAATACGAGGTTGCCTGGCAGCCAGGTGCAAGACGCTATCCGCTTAGATGTCAATCGTATCGTTCGCCCTACTAACAGAGCTGGCGGTTTAGAAGGTGGGATCACCAATGGTAATCCGATTGTGATCCGGGCAGCAATGAAACCTATTGCTACAACACTCACCCCACAACAGACTGTTGACCTCGCTCAGGGTATTGAGGTTCAAACACAATATCAACGTTCGGATTTTTGCCCCGTACCCCGAACTGTCCCAATCGTGGAGGCCGCAGTAGCATTCGTGTTAGCAGATGCATTGTTGGAAAAGGTTGGAGGTGATTCAGTGGATGAAATCCAATCAAGAATAAAGACCCTGCGCCAAATGAGATTACAAGACTTGTTGATGGACAATGAACCACACAGGTACTGGGCCTCGTAAAGAAATTATTTTTCTATACGGACCGCCAGGTTCAGGGAAAACAACGATAGGAAAACATTTAGCCCAGAGACTGGCCTTACCGTTTGTTGATCTGGACCAGAGAATCGAGGAGTTGATTGGCAAGTCGATTCCGCAAGTTTTTGCTGAGCAAGGCGAATCCGGTTTCCGAAACCAAGAAAGTGCTTTTTTATGTGATTTATTGAATACTGATCGAGCGGTCGTTGCTTTAGGAGGTGGGACTCTTCTCAATCCCCATAATCGAGAATTTGTAGAAGGGTTAGGATCGGTGGTTTTGTTGCATGCCACGAATCAAGTACTTCTGGAAAGATTATATTCTTCTCCGGTTGAAAGACCTTTGCTTTTCGGGGATACTGATTCCAGATTGAGCGCTCTTCTAGATCAAAGAGCAAGTCATTACGATTCATTTCCTCTAAAAATGGATGTTTCTGAAAAAGGTGTGGAAGAAACTATTTGGGAGATTCAGGTTGCGCTGGGGATGTTCCGTATATCTGGGATGAATAATCCTTACGATGTAAGGGTAGGACACGGATTATATCAAAATGCTGGAGGGCAATTGGCGGCAAGAGGGTTAAAAGGGCCGATCGCAATAGTAAGCGACGAAAAAGTTGGCGCAATTTATGGTAGGAGTGTCCTTTCTGCGTTGCATCAACAGGGTTTCGCGGTTAACTTGTTAATGCTCCCAACAGGAGAAAAAACCAAAAACCTGGGTATGCTCAAACGGATATGGAATTTCTTTTTGGATAACCGATTAGATCGAGATGGCATTGCTCTTGCCTTAGGGGGTGGGGTGATCGGTGATATAACCGGTTTAGCAGCCGCGACTTATTTACGTGGTATAAAATGGGTGTATTTACCAACATCCTTATTGGCTATGTGCGATGCCTGTTTGGGGGGAAAAACAGGCATAAATTTACCAAATGGAAAGAATCAAATTGGAGCCTTTTATCCACCGAGTATGGTTTTAGCTGATACAGATACTCTATCAACGCTTACCAATTTTGAAATTCGCAATGGCATGGCAGAAGTCGTTAAACATGGGATAATTGCTGATCCTGATCTTTATCAATACTGTGGAGCTGGACTGGAGATAGTTTACGGGAATTGGGACAAAGTAGTTCGGCAGGCAATGGCGGTTAAAATCAGGATTATCTTAGATGATCCATACGAAAGAGGGATGAGAGCTGTGTTAAATCTTGGCCATACTCTAGGCCATGCCATTGAGTCTGCCACCCATTATCGAACGAAACATGGATATGCAATTTCTATTGGGATGGTTGCTGCGGCTAATTTATCTGAAAGAATAGGCTTAGCAAATGCAGGAATTACTGGCAACATTCAAAAAACATTACAGACGCTAGGTTTACCAACCAAAATCCCCAGGCATCTTGATCGAGAAAAAATCCTCGCTTCGATGTCGTTTGATAAGAAACAGGCGTTTGGAAATGTCCGATTGGTGCTTCCCGTTCGAATTGGGGATGTGAAATGGGGAGTTGAGGTGGACGATTTGAAATCATTGATGAGCGAAACATGATGAAAGTTCTAGTTCTACATGGTCCGAATTTGAATTTACTTGGGAATCGTGAGCCAAATATATATGGAAGAGCCACGCTTGATGACATAGACCTGCGATTAAGTCAGATAGGAAATGAACTTGGCTTTGAAGTGAGATCAGAGCAATCGAATCATGAGGGTGAACTCATCGAGTATCTCCATTCAGCTCGACTTTGGGCAAAAGGGGTGGTTTTCAATCCCGCGGGCTTCACGCACACTTCGGTTGCTTTGAGGGATGCTATAGCTGCCATCAATTTGCCGGTTATCGAAGTGCATCTATCTAATATCTATGCCAGGGAAGAATTCCGGCACCAGTCGTTGATTGCGCCGGTTTGTGCAGGCAGCATCAGCGGATTTGGCTGGTATTCCTATGTGTTGGGTCTTTACGCGCTTAAGAATATTGTACAGAATAAAAAATCGCCTTATGGTGCAGGAGAACTTCCTGGTTAATTAAAGCTGCCCGGACTCTCCCCATTGATCAAGCAAACGTTGATAAACTGGATCTTGATAACGTTCCAGTTTGAAGGCGGATGCATACGCAGGTAGAGGCTTTTTCAGAACATGGGCAACCAGGAGCTCCCCCGCTCCACAGGCTGCCATTATCCCAAAACCCGATAAGGCGCCAATGAGGAATAAGCCTTCCAATGGAAGCCTTCCAATTAAAGGTCGATTTTCGCGCGTTTTTATATAATAACCCCCATCAATTGTAGGTCTTGGAAGTCTCGTGAAGTAGCTACGCATACCTGGTAGCATCCTTGCCAGCCCACGAAGCACAATCTCTGGATACCTTTCATCCAAGGGTACCGGGAAGACCGGAACAACCGGCTCGTTCATGTATTCCCACAACATCAGGATGATCTGGCTATCTTTTCCACCTTCGGGGCGTGTATGAACACCGGCAGGTAGCTCGTCTAATAACCAATGCTCACTTTCTTCTGCCAAAAGATATTCTCTTTCTTCGTCATCCCAGTTTAGCATTTGAGGGTCTGTCCAAATTAACATGGGTGCATCTCGGTCAACTACAGCTAGATGGTCGTTGATGGCGACTTTTAAATGACGTTCTGAGTAAACGGGAAGCTCAATTCCGGCCATTTCGGAGGCTTGTGTAAGAAATGGACCGGCAGCGAGGATTAGATTTTTCGTGGAGATGTGCGTCCCATCTTCGAGCATCACGGAGTGCACTCTACCCCTTCGAGTTGTCACATTGATCATACGGTTCTGGTTATACTCAACACCGTGTAAACGTGCTTGTTCAAGCAAGTACATACCTAGTTGTTGGGCGCTAAGCCAACCGGCTCGACGGACATGTAAGGCGGCTTTGGCTTGATCGGAAACATAAGGGAACCAACGGTGGAGTAGATCCGGATTGAGAATGAGGTCTGCGCCGGTTAGGAGATTCGAGTAACCATCAGATTGAACTGGGACGTAATTCGGATCATCATAAACACCCTTATGAATTCGCAAAACACCTGCGCCTAGTTGGGAGATCTGCGAAGCGTTTTTCTCCATCTGGGGGATTTTTTCTGAATCAGCGGTTAAATATAAATATCCGCGCCGATTTAGATGAAAGACATTATGGCTCTCTAATGCCAGTTCCTCCATAAGGTCCACGCTCCTGTTCATTAATGCAACCATGGCATTACCTGGGCCTGGCCACCAGTTGCGATAGCATTCTGTTGAATGGTTGCTGGTCAGGCTGAGCGGTGGATTTTCATCGATCAACAGAACGTTTTTAACCCCATTTCTCATCGAAAGAAAATAGGCTGCGCTGACTCCTGCAATGCCTGCGCCACAGATGACGAAATCTTTAGATAATTCCATAATGTATCACCTGTTTCTACTTCTCATCCAAGCGTACATAGATGCGTTTATTGATCCTTCCTTTGCTTTTATAATCGACAACATGGATATGGCCAACCTCGGATGTGTTTTTAACATGCGTCCCACCGTCTGCCTGGAGATCTAAACCTACAATCTCTACCACTCTTACTTGGGGTATCCCTTCTGGAAGCAGGTTGATTTTGGTCCGGATTAGATCAGGAATACGAAAGGCTTCTTCACGAGGTAATATCGCAGTTCGAACTGGCAAGGCTTTTTCCACCTCTGCATTTACAGCCCTTTCAATATTATCAACCAAATCTTTGTGCATAGTCTCAAATTCAAAATCCATCCGACCATCGAGGGGATCCATGTCACCACCTGTGACGGAAGCGCCGTAATCGCGAAAAATAACTCCGCAAAGAATATGCATTGCGGTATGCGTGCGCATTAATTGATATCGCCGCACCCATTCTATTTGACCTTCAACCTGTTTTTCAATCTCTGGTATTGGATAGTCACCTTCATAAAAGTGAAATACTTCATCACCTATCTTTCGGGCTCTTTTTATGGGGTAGGCGGTATTGCCTAATTGAATTATGCCCGTATCATAGGGTTGGCCTCCCCCTCCTGGGTAAAAGGCGGTTTTATCCAAAACAAAGGCGTGATTTTCCTGATCTATGTCTACTATCTTTGCGGAAAAGGCTTGAATGTAGCTATCGGTTTGATATAAAAGTTGAGTCATTATTCCCTCACTTAAAAATTGAGTGTAGTAAAATGCAGTAGCTTGATTGTCAAGGGGCTATCATCGCATTTTACCCCACAGAATAATATTAAGCGGAAAACAACTAGAAAATGATCGGAGCTAACACGAATGCGAGAATTGGTTTATTTCTACCCAACCGGGCATGAGAAGCATTTCGAAAAAGGTCATCCCGAGAGGCCTGAACGTGTTGAGGTGATGGTTCAGGCTTTGAAAACCGCAGGCTGGTGGGAGATTTTCCCCAGGATTAATCCCCTAGAATTGTCGGATGATCTAATCCAATCAATACATTCAAAAGAATACACAGAGGAGTTGGAAAGAGCATGCCGGGCGGGAATGGGGCTAAATATGGATACATATACTACACCAGACTCATGGAGACTGGCAAGAGAGAGTGCAGGGGGGGCTGCTGCGGTTGCGGGGGCGGTTTGGAATGGGGATTACCAACGCGGATTTGCTTTGACTCGCCCTCCAGGTCACCATGCTACCAGCAGACAAGGCATGGGATTTTGTTTACTTAATAATATTGCAATTGCCTCCCAATTCTTAATTTCATCATCTGTGCCAAATGATGGTCATGCTGAACGCATCGCAATTATCGATTTAGACTTGCATCATGGAAATGGCACACAGGATATATTCTGGAGAAGGAGGGATGTATTATATATCTCTACTCACCAATCCCCGCTATATCCTGGAACAGGCAGATTAGAGGATATCGGAAGAGGTGATGGAGAAGGTTATACAGCGAATTTTCCCCTTCCACCAGGTACAGGTGATCGAGGTTTTAATACAATAATGGAAGAATTAATCATACCTTTATTGAATCGCTTCAAACCTGAAATACTTCTGGTTAGTTTTGGTTTTGATCCGCATTGGAGAGATCCCCTCGGGCACTTGATGTTATCTGCTAAAGGATATGGAAGTCTGATTACAAAACTCATAAAATGGTCAGACCAAAATTGTCAAGGGAAAATTGCACTTTTCTTAGAAGGTGGGTATGATTTAGAGGCTGCAAGAGTTTGTGCAACTGCCGTTGTTGCTGCGCTGCTCGACCAGGAATTGGAAGATTCTCTTGGCCGTGCACCTCGCCCTGAAGGTAACTCCTGGCAATCGATTGTCCAACAGGCACATAGTATATGGAATTTATAGAAAATGATTAGCGCTTGAAGTTTAAGACGCGGATGGAAGGGTGTAATGGGAGAACAATTAGCTGTTTTTATCGATTTTGAAAATGTAGCCTTATGGGCTGAGCAGGAATTCTTCGACTTCGAAGTAACTGCTTTGATGGAATATCTGAAAAGTAGGGGACCTGCAGTTGTGAAAAAGGCATATGGGGATTGGTCACGTTTTTCGCGTTATAAAGATGAATTGATGAATAATTCAATCGACTTGATTCAGATTTATAGCGTTCGTGCCGGGAAGAATCGTGCTGATATCCGTATGGCGATTGATGCATTTGAAATTGCTATGACCCGGGAACAAATTAACAATTTTGTCATAGTATCTGGCGACAGCGATTTCGGACCATTGGTTTCTAAGTTAAGGGAATATGGACGATACACCTTGGGAATTGGGCCGCGCAGTATCACCCACCATCTATTGATCCATTCATATGATGAGTTTGTTTATTTAGAGACTGCGCTTGGTGAGCCAGCGGACGCAGAGGATGCCTCTTGTTTAGAAATCGAGCAGGCGAGAAGTCTTCTCGGTAAAGCCTTACAAGTACATGGGCAAAGAGGGGAAATTCCAATCCTAGCCACGCGTTTAAAACAAACCATGTTATTGATGGATCCTGCGTTCAATGAAGCAAATTTTGGGTACTCACAGTTCAAGGCCTGGTTAGAGGACAATCGAGATCTGGCACAGCTTTTCTTTAAGGATTTACAGCTCTACGTAGCACCTGTTGATTATATTGCCTCTTTGGATACGGATTCGGCTGAGAGAGATTTGAAAGAGGAAACGACACCTGTACTGCCCCAAAATCAAGCCCTTGTCCCACCAAGATTACCATTCGACGCTCAATACCGGCAAGTCTTCAGCCGGTTAAAAGTGACCTCCCTGGATTTGAAGACCAGGCGGGATGTCTTAAGAGATATTTTTTACGAATTGAATGATCACCCGGGTGAAAGAACCACAGATGAAATATTAGATTTGCTAGTCGCAAATTATCAAGCTCAAGGTTTTATACGCAGTAAATCAACGCTGAGAGATATCTGGCAATTAGCCTTTCGGCAGAGGGCTTTTGATTACAAGGAATATCCAGTATCTCTATCTTCACCTGTTTGGTTGGAGAATGAAGTCAATACAGAAGCAATATTTGTTGAGAGGGCTGAATCGGATCTTGTTTATGAAATTGTACGCGCAGGTTTAGAGATCGATACAAATGAATTGGCCTATATCATCCTTAGCGATAGAAATCAGTTCGAGTATATTCAGACGCTATTAAATGACCTGAAAAATCGCAAAATGATTGCTTATAAAAGCAACCGGTATTGCCTCCCCGAAAAAAGTGTGATTCCTTTTACTAATGTTCCAACATTACAGGTTCTTATCCGAGACTTTGACCGCGTAAAAATACCAGACAATCTAAAACCTGGAGTGGAGACAGCCCAAGGTCTAGCTAAAAAGGCAATGGTACAACGTTCACAAGATTTCGCCGCATCTAGTGGGACGTATCTCATGGCATGCAAACTACAATGGGATGCCATTCAGAAGGGAGAAAATGGGGCATCGGTTGAGGATTTACGATGGTATATGGCTTCATATGCATCAGCTATCGCGGGAAGATTATCACAGGTGGATCGTAATTATTCCGCCGCGAGGCCATATTACTTGGCATTCTTCACGCTTGTTCAGGAAGAAGATGCATTATGGAGCAGGATGAGAGGATTAATAAATCCGATGTTAGCCTATTATTGGGCAAATGCTGGACGCGAACTAGATATCAACATCAGCTCATGGAATTTGAGTATGGCATCACCGGCGCAAATCGCAGTTCTCGCGGCAACACATCCAAATCCTGATTTGCGAAATTTATGGCAGAAAATTACCTTTGAGTTAGCACAGGTAAATATGGGTCTATTGAGGAGAATCTCCAATCAATTAATGCTAAATCGATCCGAGAACCCCGACTATCTTAAAGTGGCAGAGCAAATTAATGGCATCCTCGCCTCGATAAGTCCAAATGAAGTTTAGGATTGATGGATGTTGTGGGTATCCTTAAAGGTTATCGTCTTACTGGTAGCATCAGGAACGCTTCTTGGATTTTTTGGACGATGGAATTGGCTTTTCGATATTCTTAGCCATTTTAGAGTGCAATATCTGCTTATATTGATAACATCTGGAATAATTCTTGCCTTGGGCGGGCAGATATCCACCGGATTGATTGCATTTATATTCGGATTGGTAAATCTATACACAATTGCTCCTCTTTTTATAAGAGAAGAGAGAAGCAGAAATCAAGAAAATAGTTATCGGTTTCTTCAAGCTAATATATTACAGATCAACCAATCTTATTCTAAAGTTATGGAACTGATCCATACATTTGAACCTGATTTTATATTACTTATTGAAACCAATCATCGGTGGGATAGAGCTTTAGATGAAATTCGTTCTTTGTATCCTTACGAAAACGTCGCATTAAGGGAGGACAATTATGGATTGTCATTATTCAGTCGCATTCCTTTTGCTGAGGCTGAGGTGATAACGATCGGCGAAAAACCGTTGCCCACATTGGTTGTAAAGCTTCAATTGGATGGTGCATATCTGACAATGATCGGCACACATCCCCCGCCTCCAAAGGGAAAACAAAACGCGAATTTTCGGAATATGCATTTGAAAGAATTGTCATCATTTGTTCGTTCAATTGAGGGTAAAGTAATTTTGTGTGGGGACTTGAATATTACCCGATGGTCACCGTTCTTTCAGGAATTTTTAAAAGAGAGTGATCTCAAGGATAGCGCAATGGGTTTTGGTTATCAACCTACGTGGCCGACTGATTTACCAATTTTTTTAATTCCTATCGATCATTGCCTAGTCAGCACCGGAATCTCCGTTATCAACAGAAGAATTGGGCCGAAAATTGGATCAGATCATTATCCAATCATTTTTGAATTTTCAGAAAAGGAAAGACAGGAAGCGAAAGAGGGCCTAAATGCGCATAGCCATATCCGAATATGAACAACGTTGTAATATCTTAATAGATAGGATGAACGCCAACCAACTTTCGGGGGTGGTTTTATTCGATTCTTACTATATTCTTTATTACATCGGTTTTTCATTTATTCCCACTGAACGACCAATTGTTTTTCTATTGAGTTCAAAAGGGAGTAAGACTTTATTGGTACCCAGACTCGAGCTCGAGCATGCTCAATCCAACGCTTTGGTCGATAAGGTGGAATACTATATAGAATATCCATATGAATTACATCCAATGAAGAAATTGACACAATTGATGATTGAGATGGATATAAGACCACCATTTGGTGCAGACCATGATGGATACCCCTGGATTTTGGGTTATCGTGGTCAAAGTTTCAGCAAACTATTTGGTCTTCCCCCACAATTCATTTGTGATTGGATAGAAGATCAGATGATGATCAAAAGCCAGGCAGAAATTACACTCATCAAGGAGAGCGTTAAGTGGGCTAACTTGGCTCACATGCTCTTACAACGTTATACAAAAGTCGGATTAACAGAAACTGAAGTCAGCTTTCGGGCAAGCATGGAAGCTACTCTGGCGATGTTAGATACAATTGGCCCTATTTACCGTGCACAAAGCCCATTTTCAAGCGGCGCGTCTGCTGGCTACCGAGGACAGATTGGACGCAATGCCGCAATTCCCCATTCTTTGGCCAATAACATAACCTTCCAACCTCAGGATGTGCTAGTGAGTGGCGCCAGTGCGCCTGTTTGGGGATATAACTCCGAGCTGGAACGAACAATGTTTTTGGGGCAAGCGAAGGATGATCGAAGAGAAATGTTCGAGCACATGGTAGCGCTTCAAGAGACAGCCTTCCAGGCCATAAAACCCGGTAGAACCTGTGCAGAGGTAGATCGAGATGTAAGAAATTATTACTTAAAGAATGATTTAATGAAGTATTGGAAGCATCATACCGGACATGCAATAGGTCTGCGATACCATGAGGGACCTTTCCTGGATATTGGAGATACAACAGTGATCGAACCTGGAATGGTTTTCACAGTGGAGCCAGGCTTGTACAACCTTGGTGTTGGTGGATTTCGACATTCAGATACTGTGCTCGTGACAGATCAGGGAAATGAACTGTTGACATACTACCCCAGAGATTTAGCCAGCTTAACTATCTAATCCTGAGGATGTAACAATCTGATGACAATAAAAACCGAAAAAACTGAGCTAACGGAACAATTTGAAACTGCATTTCAATTCGCCAAGCGATTACATTCCAGACAAATGCGGAAGGGAACAAATATCCCTTACCTGGCGCATTTATTAGGAGTTACTGCCTTGGTGATCGAGGATGGAGGAGATGAGGATCAGGCAATCGCAGCCCTTTTACACGATGCTGTTGAGGATCAAGGTGGTATGAGAGTCCTGGAGGAGATCCGAGATTTATTTGGCGATCGTGTCGCATTCATTGTTGAGGGGTGTACCGATTCCTTTCAAACTCCCAAACCTGCCTGGAAGGTCCGTAAAGAGAATTATCTTGCTCATTTATCCGAAGCAAATGAAGATGTACGCCGGGTATCACTGGCAGATAAGTTACACAATGCAAGATCAATTTTAAGCGATTTATTAAAAGATGGCGATTTGGTATGGAAACGTTTTAACGGAGGCAAGGAGGGAACGCTCTGGTATTATCATTCGTTATTGAGAATTTTTGAACAATATCCTGGATCACCCATGATTGACGAGCTTAGATGGACGCTAGAAAGAATCAAGGAGATGATTGAGTAGTTTTGTCAAATAAGATGCTCATGTTATAATCTGAGGCGTATTTTTGAAAGGCGATTCGATGTTGGACGAAGGAAAAACCATAAATCAAACGAGCGAAAATACCGGGCTAACGGACGAAAATATACAGCAGCTTAGTAACACGGCTGAGCTGACCAAGAGCCAACGCAAGATTGCAATCATACTAATCGTTGTTGTAATATTGTTATTTATCTTGATCGCGGCTAGCGTGGTATTTCTGCTAAATAGCCCAAAGACTGAACAAATTCGAGACATTTTTATTATTTTCATGGCCCTCGAATCCCTTTTGATTGGGCTGGTGCTAGTTATTCTAATGATACAATTAGCCCGTTTGATTAACTTGCTACAGAATGAAATCGGTCCCATACTTGCTTCAATTAATCAGACTATTGGTCATTTGGGGGGGACGACTACATTCTTAAGCAATAACATCGTTGAACCAGTAATTAAAGCCAATGAGTATATCGCAGGCTTCACCCAATTCTTCCGTGCAATAGGTTTGGTAAAGAAAACAAATAGGTCTAGCAAAATTAAAGGAGAATAAAAATGAGCGATGATTTTGAGGATATCGGTACCTTCTTCGCAGGTTTCTTGATTGGGGGTTTAGTTGGAGCGGCAGTTGCACTCTTACTGGCTCCTCAGAGCGGCGAAGAAACACGGGCAATCATTCGAGACAAGAGCATCGAATTAAAGGATAAGGCTTCCGAATCGGCTCTGGAGATGCAACGCCGTGCGGAAAAGACTATTGGGGATGTGCGTACAAAAGCGGGTGAGAGCGTTGAAGAATTGCGGTTAAAAACCGAAGAAATCTCCAAGAAGAAGAAACCTGTTCAAGGCACCCCGCCTACGATACCTGAAGGTGGTGCCACTCCAGAATAGGTTCTACCGTCTAAGCTACATCTGACAGAACACGAGGGATGGCGGATAAAATATCTCCTGCCAGAACCGAAGCTGTGTTGCCAATGACCTTGGACGCTGCAAGGCCAGCTTGCGCATGAAGCCAAGCGCCACAAACAGCAGCAGGGAATGGCTTTAACCCTTGGGCTAGTAAACCTACAATAGCACCTGCCAGGACATCTCCTGTGCCTGCCCTGGCTAGAGCTGGTGTTGCTACTGGGATTAATGCCAAATCACCGTCCGGGCTTGCGACAACCGTAAAAGCTCCTTTCAGTACAACCACATGCCCCCATTCACGGCTAAATCGCAGAGCTATTTCTATGCGATTAGATTGGATATCTTCCTTTGTTATTTCGGTCAGAATGGACATTTCACCTGGATGTGGTGTTAGGACGGCGGGATTTCGCAATCTTAAGTTCCACTCGGGCACTTTTGACAGCAGTTTTAACCCATCAGCATCAAAAACCAAATTTAACGACAACTTGTTGTTTTGATAAATAGAAGCGATAAAATCTTGGATAAACCTGGCTGTGCAATCTCTTATCCCGAATCCAGGCCCGATTAAAACGGCTGTTGCCAGATGCAGATTACCAAGTAAAGAATCTATTCCAGAGGGTGAGAAATATCCGTCTTCGTGAGGCAAAGGTATCCAGGTTGCTTCGGGAATTTGCCCAGCCAGGGCAGAATGGAGAGGGCTTGGAATTGCCAGGGTTACCAAACCCGCTCCGATTCTATAAGCCGATTGACCGGCTAATAATGCAGCGCCCGTGTAACTCAAAGAGCCTGCGACAATCAGAGCAGTGCCAAAAGTGCCCTTATGTGCGTCAGGTGGGCGCCTTGGAAGGTTATTGCGAACATAATCGGCATTGACGACAAAGGTCTTAAGCGAGCTCCACGAATTTAGCGTTTCACCGCCTTCTGGTAATCCAATCCCAACCAGACAAATATCACCGACAAAAAGGTTTGCAGGAAACATGAGTAATCCTCGTTTATAGGCTGCCATGGTGATGGTAATGTTCGCGGGTATGCATTCTGGCGCAGCATCTCCGCTATCACAATCAATGCCTGAGGGACAGTCCACCGCGAGCACTATTGGAGGAACTACTTTAGAGGTTATAGTGGACTTGATAAACTCCATGTATCGAGCCAAATCGGATTTTAGAGGTAGGCGAAAGCCTGTTCCTAAAATACCATCGAGTAAGATCGCATTCTGATTCAATAACTCTTTTAATTGGGCAAGATTTGCATCATCTGCAATTTGAAATACCATACCTCCAAGTCTAATTAATCTTGTAACCAAAGGATCATCTGGGGGACGCGGGCGAACAATACAAGCGGTCGCTTTCCATCCTTTTTCTGCAAGATGTGCGAGTGCGACTAAGGTATCACCTCCATTATTCCCCGAACCGACCAATCCTAAGATACCTGAATCTTTATCTGCAGCGAATTCGTTTAAGATTACATCTGCCAAGCCCCTGCCCGCATTTTCCATCATCAGATCGTAAGTGATCCCCAGGGAGTGTGCCTCCTTTTCTATCGCTTGCATCTCGGCAACGGTTACAAGCTTCATTTGAAACTCCAATCAAAACGATGTTTACCTACAGTGAATGAAGTTTACCTTAACTGGCATATAATTTGCAATAATTACCAAAACATAACTTAATGATCTGCAGGAGCTGTTCATGTCCCGATATCGAATATTATCAATAGATGGTGGTGGCATACGTGGCGTTTTAACTGCTATTCTCCTGGAGCGATTAGAAGACCAGAATCCTGGCTTTCTAAAAAAAGTTGATTTAATTGCCGGAACGTCGACGGGTGGCTTAATTGCCTTGGGATTAGCATCAGGCAAGACAACTAGCGAAGCCCGAATATTATATGAGAAGCATGGTAACAAGGTATTTTCGGATTCATTATGGGACAATATCAATGATTTAGGTGGACTGATTGGGGCTAACTATTCAATAAAGTATCTGAAAGAGGTACTGACCGCTGAATTTGGAGAATTGAAGTTAGACCAGCTCAATACAAGGGTATTAATTTCTTCGTTTGATTTAGATAATTCACCTAATGATTTAGGAGTAGTGCGTAACTGGAAACCAAAATTCTTCCATAATTTTCCGGGTAGTGATTCAGATGGGCAAGAATTGGTTGTTGACGTAGCATTGCGCACGGCTGTAGCACCGACATATTTCCCCATTTATCAGGGATACATCGATGGTGGGGTAGTCGCTAATAATCCCAGTATGTGTGCCGTAGCCCAAGCTCTTCACCCCCCTACGGGTGGACAATTATTGGAGGATATAGTTCTTTTATCGATGGGTACAGGTCATAGCCCGCAGTTTATCACTGTGCAAAATGGAGATTGGGGGTTTCTGCATTGGGCACCTTATATCATATCCGTAATGTTGGAAGGTGGAGCGGGATTGGCTGATTACCAGTGCCGACAGTTACTCGATAAGTCATATCTGCGCGTAAATCCGGTTTTGCCTATCCCAATCGGGATGGATAAGGTCGATCAAATTCCTTTGTTAGTAGAGATTGCTGAGATGTTCGATATTAATCCAGCAAATGAATGGATCAGGGAACATTACTTATCCTGATCCATGATGGAAGCGCATCGACCAGATCTTTCATGACCGAGATGGTTGCATTTTCAAAAAAAGTGAAATCCCCATAGGCTTCCCCCCCGCTTGATCCTACAAGGTCGGTTACACCTCTAAGGATTAAGAGCTTTACTCCATTGCGAGCAGCTACGAAAGCAATTGCCCCAGATTCCCAATCACCCGCTAGAGCTCCATAACGTGCTATCAACTCCGGGATATCTTGAATCAGAAGATCACGGTCACCTGATACTAAAAGTGTCTGTAATACTTCGTGCGGAAAATCAGATCCTAACCAGGAGAGATCGATTTCAGTTGTGTAGTGGGCGATATGTGCATCGAAATCCCCCATCTGTTCGATGATATCGTAAACAATCGTTTTATTAACCAAAATGATAGTTCCTCTTTCAATTTCACCTTCGAAGCCGCCACACGTGCCAAGGTTTATTATTAGAGATGGTTGACAATAGTCAATAATGTATTGGGTCGAAGCTGCAGCTGAAATTTTCCCCCATCCTCCGTGATAAAAGAGAACTCTATTGTTGTTGATATTATCTAACTTTGCTTCAAACCACTCTCCATAAGTGGAATCTTTATCAAGAGTATCTGGAAAAAGAGTTTTAAGAGTTCTCCATTCGATATCCGCGGAGATGATAACCACGATTTCGGATTTCGGGATTAGTTCAGACAATTCTAAGAAATCTCAGTTCTCAAGGGTTTTGAGCACCAATCAAACTCTGGAACCAGTAATGTAAGAGCTCGCTTGTAGGTTTTCCATGGATGGATGCAGATTCATCCTGAAGAATAGCCGGAGGGTAATAATCTAAGGAAACTAATCCTGATATCCAGGGACGTTGATTGACTAAATTTAGCCAGGAGTTGTATCTATCCATTTGCGTTTGCACTTCAGGGGTGGATGGATACGATAAAGCAATTACTAATGGCTTTCCCAGTTGGGATTGAAATGTCTGGGCGAGGGTATCCAACCTTTGAGCTTCAAGACTCTCGTCAAACACTTCTCCTTCAGTCTTGGAATAAACCAAGTAGACTTGGTCAACTGAGTCCAGGAAGGGCGGTGGATTTTCAAGCTCATTCTGTGGGATTGCCCAAATTAAGTTACCCTGGAAGTGTTTTCTAATATCTGCGATGATGCTTCGCCACCGCGCCTCTGCATCAGCTGGAACGCCAGAGTATGATCCATCTGGAACTCTTCCAAGAGGCAGGGATGGTTTCAGCCATTCACCCCCAATAATCAAGGATTGAGCGCCGGCTTCTGTTGCTAGGTCTGCATGATGCAATAAGAATCGACGGTATTGATCGTACCAAACTAACCACCAACTGAAGTCACGCTGAGCTGTGAGCCACCATTCATCTGGCTCAACTAGGAAACGTGGTTGGGGAAACATAGCTAAATTGAATCGTTTCGACTTGACTTGCTGGGAAATATTCAAAGTATCAGACCAAAATGGGTCAATTCCCGATGTTGGTTCTAGAACAGGAGGATTATTTCCTGGCGGGTAGCGGCCAAATCCCCATGTTGGAGAAAGAATTAACCAATTTGCGCCGATTTCCTGGATGTCGCTCAAAGCAATTGGAATACGATCCAGCCAGGAAGGGTTGAAATTTGGTTCAAAAGCAATTCCCGAGGTGAAATCCGCGGCTCGAACAGAGGTAGTAAGGGGGAGCGTTGGGCTGATAATTTCACCGGAATCAAGATATAGCCAGGAATCTACAGTGTCCTGTAATGTCTGTGCCTCTTTACCGATCTCGAGTGGTCTTCCTTGACCAAATAATCCTGGTGTAGCACTATCGTCAGCTACACCGCACTGCCCAGCACGGCAATATCTGTAATTTAAATTACCAGGGATGTTGAGCGGGCTTAAAAGAATATACGCCCAGCGTTGATCTCCTAAATGCCACATAGGAATAGGTTGTGTCCACCCGAAGATGGGATTGAATTGTATCGAAACATAGTCTTCAGCAGGTGTATTAGCAGGAGTGTCAACATCAAAAGTTATTGGTGCATGATTGTCTGAAGCATACCAAGTTTCAACAGTATCTTCCACAAGGACGCTCTGTTCGGGAACAACGATTTGTCGTAATTTGAATTCACCGTCTGCTGAATGCTCCGCATTCCAATAACCATCTCCCATTGTATATTTGTAGTGAATATCTGATCCTGCGGGTAAGGTAAGAGTCAAAGAATATCTTCCATCTGGGAGAGGATTCAACACAGGAGTGTTTTCAGGGACTATGCTCATCCCACCAGACAGATCAGCAAATGAGTTCCCCAATTGGGATAGATTACCGGCAAACCTGATGGGTATTACAGGAGGCGTGTCTGGTGGGACACGAAGCAAGAATAACATTTTTACCAAAGGAGCTGCAGATATTTTAAGTGGCGTGGGCGTTGTTGATTCAGCAGCAATCTGGGCTCCTTGCTGAAAAGTCTTATAGGATCCATCAATCGCATAAGAAACTAGATTATGAACCCCTGGAGGAAGCCCTTCTATTAGGAAGGAGCCGTCTGATTTTGAATAAACTTGGTGACCTCCAGCAGCAATTAATAGGTTTGCTATCGGTTTCCCGGAATTTTTATCAATTGCTTGGCCTGCTATCCTTCCTGTTTGGCCAATAAATTCGGTGTCTGTCCAACGGCTAACTATATCTTCCACTCTCCCAGGATTAAGAACGTTAAAAAGTCGATAGCGCACCGGACTTCCATCAGAATTGTGTTCACCAACACGAATGCCTTCTGCCTCGCGTTCATAGCGGTATTTAATAACAGAACCGATTCCAAAAGGCAGACTCAGAGAATATATCCGGCTTGACCGGGTTGGTGAAATCTCAGAGGAGGTTTCGACAGATTGCATAGAATAGACTTTTGGATTAAGCGCCAATCCGGTGACTTCATCAAGGATAGTTAAGTAAACCGTGGTTTCAAGTGGTGTGTTTTCTGGAACCTGGACTCTAAATTCGACAAGCGTTTCTGGGAGAGGAGGCAAGGGTATCGCGGTGGGGATTATTTCGGCTGGTAGTTCGCTCGCAACAGGCCAAATCTCGGAGAATGGATTCTCGGTGTTACATGAAGAGAGAATTAGGGGGAAAACCGCTAGGAAACAAATAGGTAATATTGGGAGCTTATGCCATTTCATAATTTACTTCTCCTCTTAGGAGATGAAGCATAATTTCGAGATTTAATATCTTTGATACCATAACCTTTTTTGGCACCTGATTTCTAATAGTTAAAACCAAGTATCCAGATTGAACTGTTATTTCCTCGATCTGGTTTAGCTCAAGCACATTACTGGCATTACTATCATCTCGCATTATCAATTTATTTGAATGGAGATCAATAATTCCGAAGTTGATAAGCTTTCCAGAATTGAAATTGGCCACAATTTCGGGAACAAGCCGAGAATAGAGCCTGGCTTTGATGCGTGATATTAATTCTGGAATATTTATAAGGGATTGTGGTAATGAAATGGTTGTTTCATCCTTAAGCTGAAGTATCGCATGAACATTATTTCTTAAAATTTGGTGCAAGATTCGTTCCTGGATGAAATCTGTTAGAATCCCGGATAGCTGATCCCAAACTAGTGTGGATATTTTGAGAATGCCAGATCGAATAGTCAAACCGTTTTCATATAGAGCAACGAATTGGCGCCGCCGGAAAATTTGGTGTAGGGAGAAAAGCAGACAGATAACAAGATTTATCATGGCAAGGGCAAACCAAGCACGGCTCCAAATATCTGCCGGGACGACACCGAACTGCGTATAGCCATAATAATATCTCCAGTATCCGATCGCTAAAGGCGGAATTACAAAGAGCAAAATGGCAACAAGCGTTTTAATGATCACTTTGCTCCTTGATATTGAGCTTGGATAGTATGCGATTAACTGTCCCAAACTTACAGGGTGCCTGGGATCGTCAATTTTCTCTCCCATCTTCTCCTTTCAAAGACCTAATGATCAAACATGATTAACTTGTTTCTTTTGGAACAAAATATACATCCGTTGGTTTTAATTTGCTATTGCGCAGGAATCTGGGTTGGACATGCATTCCAATCCAATTCAATGATGCCTGGCTCGGATCAATTCCCATCAGGCGGGTAAGGAGGAGAGTGTTAACACCTTCAAATTCTATCAAAGCTAAAACAAAGGGTGTTTCAGGTAGGAATTCCTCTGAACCGAAATGACACACCGTAAACGCATGAATGAATGCAGGTTTATTGGTGATGTCAATCCATTGCGTTTCCATTCCGGAAAACATGTCATGCCCACGTGGTGTAGCATATGAATAACCACTCTCAGGATCCTGAGTAGCGAGTAACCGTTTATTGGTTAATGCAGCAAACCAGGGGCTGTCTTGGGCGTAAGAGTGCAAATAGGTGATCTTATATTCTTGTTCAATTTGAAGAGGTGCCATCTTCTTGAGAAAGTCCAACGCTTCAGAGTCTGTAGACAGTGGGAAGGGTACACCATGGACAATATAACCTCCAATTGTCTCCTCACGTTGATTAGGTAGTTTTGCCATATTATCCTCTAAACCGGGTTAATTAGCTCTTTCTAAAATCGATACGGTGACATAAGTTCCAGTACCTGCATGGCTATGAATTGCGCCAAGTTTAGCATTATTTAGTTGGAGGGTCTTATCCCCAAAGTGCTTGGCGATAGTGCCTTGTATTTGCCATATCGCAAAAACTCCTTGCATCAGTCCTGTTGCACCTACCGGATGACCACAGGCTATCAGACCTCCTGAAGGATTCACGGGACAGATAGGAGTTTCCTGTAATTCCAATCCATAATCAATGCCAGGCATGAAGGCTTTTCCAGATATAGCGAATAAACCTCCTTCACCATAACGACACAACCCTAGATCTTCGTAGGTTTGAATTTCGCTGGATGTATAAGCGTCATGAAGTTCGATGAAATCTAATTCATGAAGGGGATCGAATATTCCAGCCATCTTGTAGGCCATATTTCCAGCTGTACGTCCGGCTCGGAATGAGTGAACTCCGGGATAGCGTGTACCGTGATCCCACAATCTCTTATAGTAAGCACGTGTTTCTTCCGAACTTTTTTCTTGTTCGGTGGCGTAATTCTCCATAAAAAAACCATAATCAACATGTGGGCGGTCGGACATACGCATGGCATCAGTCCCACGACCAATCCCGGTTACAGCCACAAGCGGTCGAGTGATTGTGGCGCCGGCCTGTTCTAATCTTTTTATCCCATTTTCGGAGGCCAGAATGACCACGGCAGCGCCATCAGACATCACACAAATATCTAATCTGGTAAGAGGCCAGGCAACCATTGTAGCATTACGCACATCCTCGATGGTATAGCGATTGCGTTTCTGAGCATAGGGATTGTGATAAGCATTAAGGTGGTTTTTTACACTGACCGCTGCCATTTGCTCAACAGTGGTGCCGAATTCCTTCATATGACGGGTAACCATCATTGCATAGTAGCCGGAGTAGAATCCTCCTACCGGGTAGTCGAATGATACATCAGAAGCCAGTGCTATAAATTCGTTTCCCTTCCAGGTTTCAACATGGCTCATAGTTTCAAAGCCATAGGCCAGGCAAATATCCATGTGCCCACTAGCAATTGCTTTCCAGGCTTCTTGAAGGCAGATTCCGCCAGTTGCACCACCACCCTCTACCCGATGACCTGGTTTGGGGATAAGTCCCAGATAATCTTGAACCATAATGCCAGCCATTAATTGGCGAGAAAAATGATCGGAAAAGTAAGATGCCACTGATCCATCAACCAACCGGGTGAAAGTTGGGAAATCAAGAAAAATATCTTGGATGGCGTAATCATATGCTTCCTTCACAATAGCCTGGAATGTCTTATCTGGACGCGCCTTAGAAAATTTCGAAACGCCTCCTGAGATAGCGTAGACCGTTCGCATTTACTTTCCTCCTTGAATTGAGCTTTGAACCTGGTTATCACTCACCTGGATGTTTCGTTTCTGAGCTATCGCTGCTAACCCGATACTGAAAAAATACAATATTATCAAAGGAACCATTACAATTGACATATTCACCGGATCGACTGTTGGAGTGACTAGAGCGGCAATAACAGCGATTATTACAATGGCCAAACGCCATTGTTGAGCCAGTGTTTTTGCTCGGACAATTCCGAGTTTTGCTAAAATATAAATAACCAATGGAAACTCAAATGCAATCCCAATCCAAAACATGATTCCAGCAACGAATTTTATGTAGGAAGACGGTCTTGGTACAGTTGATATTCCCATAAAATTTAATAAAAATGGAATCGCAGTTGGTAGCATAATAAAATATGCAAATGCCATTCCACCAATGAATAAGAAAGTAGCAGCGGGGATTGCAAACAATCCAAAGAGACGTGAGCGGGGTTTGAGTCCTGGTGCGATAAATAGCCAAAGTTCAAGTGCAATATAAGGGAATGCAATGGCGAATCCGGTCAATAAAGAGACTCGCATCACAGTGCTGATTGGTTCAGTCACTTCAATTGCGACCATTGATTCCATGCCTCCTTCCAACGGTCGCGCAAGAAATGCAAGAATCTGGGGATTAAAAGTGAATGCAAGAGCAACAGCTATGGCTAAAACCAGCAATGAGCGCAATAAGTGTTTCCGGAGTGTATCTAAATGAACGAGAAACTCTTGGGGGTTTTCTACTGTTTTTTGGAATGAATCAGCTAGTGGGGAATCTTCAACATCTTGGGTAAAGAAGTCTCGGAACTGTTCGAAGCGCTCTGATATCCATATAAATGGGTTATGAAGCATTCTCATAATAAATTTCAATGGTGCAGTGAGGATATGCAAAAAGTTTCCGGTGATTTAGTGCATTCATTAATCTGTTTCATGAGCTGGTTTCAAAGGGATTTCTTCTTTAGATTGGCTTGAAGACGTATCCTGTGTGGTCAAATCTATTGGATCATTTTGCATTTTGAACTGAGGCGGTGTGAACCATTCTGAGTAATCCACTAAACCATTTGTTTCATCGACCTTCTCAATCGATGTGGGATCGAGGATACTCAGGTCATTTTTTATTTGATTAAGCTCTGAGAATTGGCTGTTGATATCTTCCAACCCTGCATCTCGTATGAGTTTGTTGGGCATGGATTTCAATTCTCGGGAAGTACGTTGGATTGTATGCCAGGTTGGCGAAGTGACAATTTTACGCATAAATCGTCCCAACGTCTTGCCAGCTTTGATCATGTCTTTTGGACCCAACACGATTAGGGCAATGAAAAATATAAAGAATAATTCTAAGGGACCGACGCCAAGGATTTCCATAATTATTAACAGCCTTAAGTCTTCTCAAAAGGATTATCCATCCTGGACTGAGTCTGACAAACGTTGCAGGGCTTGTTGGATTTCTATCTGACGATTAGCCAGGCTACCTAAAACCCCATTCACAAATCGTGGAGTACTATCTGAACCGTACACTTTGGAAAGCTCTACAGCCTCATTTATTGCTACCTTAAGCGGTGTATTCCCAGATACCGCGAATTCCCAAAGCGCAATCCTAATAATATTTCGGTCGACAATCGCCACCTGATCTAGAGGCCATTCAGGCGCATGCTGGGAAATAAATTGATCTAAGATTTTAACTAATGGATAAACTCCAACTACAATCTGGCGAGCGAAATCGTTTAGAGACGGCTCAAGAGAAGAATCATTTAGTCTCTCTCTGATGACATCTTCTGGTATATGACCTACCAGATCAATTTCATAAAGTGCTTGCAGGGCAAGACTACGTGCCCTGGTGCGTGGTTTCATGGATGAATTGGCCTCAAGATTCTAGGCTGGGTCAGTCTCCGTTGGATAATCTATATCCTCAACGTGTATATTTACACTTCCGACTTCCATTCCTACCATTTCAGATATAGCTCTGCTTATATCATTTTGAATCGTTCTACATACTTCGTGAATATTAACTTCACTTCTAAGATTGATGTATAGGTCAACATTTACAACATCATCGTTGATTTCTAATCGAACTCCTTCACCGAATTTGCGATTAAATAGTTTATTAAATCCTGCAGGTACAGGGCTCATTCGACTAACACCTTCAACCTCCAGTGCTGTTAGCCTGGCTATAGTTAATAAGACTTCGGGAGCAATGGTTGTCTTACCTGAGGATTTTGAATACTCAATATCTTGCATAGTATCACTCGTATTTAGCGATTTTGCTTTGGATTTTCTTGCCATAAGCCTTTCCTGAAAAAGTGATCAGCAACTTACATCATCATCATACCGCCATCTACACTCAAAACTTGTCCGGTGGTGTAAGCGGATTCGTCAGAAGCAAAAAAAGCGACTGCATAGGCGATTTCTTCTGGTTTACCCATACGTCCAAGAGGAGTCAACTTAAGCATCCATTCCTTTAGCTCTTCCGGGAGATTGGCGGTTAAAGCCGTTGGAACAAAGCCAGGAGCTACTGCATTTACAGTGATGTTACGCGACGCAACTTCTCGAGCAAGAGCTTTTGTAAAACCGATTAAACCGGCTTTTGAGGCGGAGTAGTTTGTTTGGCCAGCTTGACCAGCTAAACCTGAGACGGAGGATATATTAATAATCCGTCCGTAGCGTTGTTTCATCATAGGTCTGATTGCGGCTTTTGAACAATTAAATGCGCCTTTGAGGTTTGTGTTTAGTACTATATCCCAATCTTCTTCGGAGATGCGCATGATCAAATTATCACGAGTAACCCCAGCGTTATTAACCAGGATGTCAAGGCGACCGAATTCATCGATGGTTTTTTCCACCATTATTTTTGCACTCTCAAAATTCGATACATCTACATGCACCGCGATTGTTTTTTGCCCAGTATTTGAAGAAATTTCTTTCGCTGTAGCCAGGGCTAATTCAACATTGATATCAGCAAAAACAAGAGCAGCACCCCGCAGGGCAAGGGTTTCTGCAATAGCTTTACCAATGCCTTGCGATGACCCAGTTACGATGGCAATTCTACCTTCAAGACCCATTAAGTTGCTCTCCTTAGGCGAATAAATTTTGAAGATGATGCGTTCAAGATTATACCGCGAAAGAATTTCTGCTCAGCAGTTCAAAGCAGTGAGGAAATTTTCTCAAAATCTTCTGGGGATCCAAGCGATAGTGTTATCGTTTCGCGATGGATGCGTTTATTTAATCCGGCTAGAACTGATCCGGATCCAATTTCCAGGAAGGTGTTGATCCCATCCTGTATCATAAGCAATATCGAGTCTGTCCAGCGTACGCGATGGGTTAATTGTGCATTGAGATCCGTTCTAATCTCCTCAATAGAATTTAAAGATTTGGCGCTAACATTCCCTGCTAATGGGATTACCGGCTTTGCCAGGGATGTCTGAAGCACTGCTTCGTTGAAACCAGCCTGAGCTTGTAACATAAGGGGTGAATGAGCTGCGATGCTGACTGCCAATCGTTTTACTAATTTCGCACCAGCTTCAATGGCAAGTTTCATCGCCCTGTCTATAGCAGGGAACGTACCTGAGATTACTACCTGTCCTGGACAGTTGTCATTCGCGACTTGAACAATCTCATCAGGCGTACTTGCTTTTTCGCAGATATTTTCGACAATGGATATATCAAGGCCAATAATTGCTGCCATACCGCCAGGAAATAATTCCCCAGCATTTTTCATTAATTCGCCTCGTCTTCTGACTAACTTCAAGGCATCTGGAAATGTTATTGCTTCGCAGGCAACAAGAGCGCTCAGTTGCCCCATAGAGTGACCAGCTACGAAAGAAGGACGGATGTCTGGATAACGCAATTGAAGCACCCTGAGAGAAGCAATTGAATGAGTTAATAACGCTGGTTGGGTGTTGATCGTTTCGTGCAACTCTTCTTCTGGCCCTTCCCATGCGATGCGCGAAAGAGGTAACCCTAGTAATTTATCAGCCTGTTGAAAAATCTCATTGGCAACTTGGTAGGTTTCACCTAGCTCTCGTCCCATTCCGAGGAATTGGGAGCCTTGCCCAGGAAAAATGAAGGCAAATTTTTTTTGATTCATCTGCTTACATTTCTAAAACAAATCGGGCCGTGTGGTTCACGGCCCGTTAGTTTATTTCTTCTCTTCTTTGGTGATCACTTCCCGGCCTTTATAGTGACCACAGTTTGGACAAACAGAGTGAGGGAGACGCATTTCGCCGCAATTTGTGCATTGCACTAGGTTTCGCGGGGTTAGGGCGTCATGTGCACGGCGCCGATCACGTCTCCCTTTACTGTGCTTTCTCTTCGGTTGTGGGGGCATAGTATTACTCCTAAATAAATTCCGATTGTTCTGGTATTAATTCTTTAATTGTTTCAATTCAGAATAATGCCTGCCCTTACGGCAGGCAGGTGGATTATACGGTTTAGTATTACACCTGTCAAGGAGATTCCTGAGTAAATGAATTTTCCATTCTCTTAAAGATCCAGACCCCATCTTGACCATATAGTTCTTGAAATCCAGGGGATTTATTTAAAAGTTTGGGCGATAAAACCCCACCACGCGCTCCAATGAAAATGTAATTGATATTTTGAGTTTCCATAAAATTATACAATTCGGATTGCGAATTGCTAGTATCTAATAATTGTTTACTTAGTTCTGATACAGCACCTTTTTGTGAAGTAGATTCTCCCATAGCAAAAATAATCGGTGGAGGAGTAGTACGGCGACCTGCAACTGGTGTGATCCAAAAGCCTCCATCATTTCCAGCATAAATTCCATATCCCCAGAGAAAGGGGTTAATTATCACGGTTGCATCTTTGGGAATGTTATCATCAAGCCATTTTAAGGCGGGTTTGTCGGCATTTCTGGAAAGCATGGTTATAGGATTCAGGATAGGTAAAATGTTCTTAATGCCAAGGAAAACTAGAGATACAAAAAATAATGATGCGGTTATTCTATAAAATATTTTGAACGAAGAAGATATTAAGGTATCCCAACCACTAAAAATTTCAGCCAGGAGAATTCCACATAGGGCTGACTGGGGCATAAAAAGCATTATCTCCACTGAATTGTTGTTGATTAACCCAGTACCGGGAAGCCTTAGCACTCCTAGATTAGCTAGCACGAATAGCATCAATACCCAGATCGAGATCACGAATGTATAGCGTTGCCGGTGTAACAAACCCCACGCGATACCAATTAAAGCGATTGCATTAAAATATTTCCCTAAGGCTCCGTTGAGGAACTGCCAGGAGAAGTCAGCAAAGGGTTTTACCAAGATCTGGTTCTGACTAATGTGGGGAGAGAAGAGAGTAGCAAACGTGTTTGGCCACCACGGAAGCGTGAGCAGAACTGAGAGTAATGCGATTGAAATAATAACAAGTAAAGTCGGCGAGAAAATTCGATGGAGCCTTGATTTTTGGGTGGAGTAAAAAAGTTCTAAAATCCATTGTGAAAAAATCAGGCAGAAGAAGAAAGCAGTGACTCTGTAATGAGTAAGCATTAGTCCTGATAGTGCAATGGCGGTGATAACTAGCTGGAAAATATATCCTTTAATTATATGAAAGAACGATTTTATATTATTGAAGTTCTTGATTTTCTGCGAAAGATAAAGTACTAGAGCATAGACAACTGGCAGGATTAATATCCCAGCCAATTGGGGATATCGCCCCCAACTGGTGTAATATGCCGGCATTGGAGTGAAGAATGCAGAGATACTTGCAGCAATGATGCCAGCGAGACGATTCTTAAGTAATGATTTTGTGAATAAGTACACAGCAAAGACGCATAAAGCATTG